>Ga0114938_1001935_pt1 | contig 13606 bp, 16 predicted proteins | sample AshMeaBigSpring_FD_88675 | JGI IMG/M metagenome (GOLD analysis project Ga0114938, IMG submission 88675) | Groundwater microbial communities from Big Spring, Nevada to study Microbial Dark Matter (Phase II) - Ash Meadows Big Spring | ecosystem: Environmental > Aquatic > Deep subsurface >...
CGCCGCCCGATGTCGAGCAGCGTGTCCTCGTGCTGCGCGATCGTCGTGGTGACCATGCCGACGACGTTGTCGCCGTTCTCCGGCACGAGGTATTCCGCGCCGCCGGCCCGCGCCGCGGCCGCAGCGAGCCACGCGGCACAGGCAGCCAGTACACGGGCTCGACCCGACGCACGACGATCCATTCGGTGCAACCTCCTGCAAGGCAGCCGCATTCTAACCAAACAACCGCGGCCGCCGTTTTCGACTGCGTTGACCGCCCGGCGGTTCCGACATAGCTTCCCCGACGGGGACACGCCATGACGTTCAAGCTGACCATCGAACTGTCGAATCGCGACTTGCGCCACTTCCGGCGCGAGCTCAAGCGCGCGCGCGGGACCGAACTCCCCGACTTCATCGGCGAGCGGCTGCAGAAGCTGCAGGTGCTGCAAGCGATGCTCACCGACTCCGACTGGCCGCTCACGGACGCCGAACGCAGCCCGGTGCTCGCCGCCCTCGCCTATGTGTGCGACCCCGAGGACATCATCCCTGACGCCATTCCCGGCATCGGCCTGCTCGACGACGCCGTGATGATCGAACTCGTGTTGCGCGAGGTCCGGCACGAGACCGAGGCGTACGAGGATTTCTGTGCCTACCGCCGGTCGCTGCCGCAGCGGCCGCGCGACTCCGAAGCGCAGGCCCGCCGGCTCGAGCGCCGGCGCGACCAGCTCATGACGCGGATGCGCCGTCGGCGGGCAGCCGGGAAGCGTTGACGCGCGTCATCAGCTCGACGATCTGCGCCGGCACGCCCTTGCGTGCCTCGGTGACGGCGACTCGAACAGCGCTCGCGAACGCGCGGCGGTCGGCGCTGCCGTGGCTCTTGATGACCACGCCATTCAAGCCAACCATGCTCGCGCCGTTGTAGGCGCTCGGGTCGAGGCGTGCCTTGATGCCGTTCAGCGCGGGCGTGGCCGCCAGCGCGCCCAGCTTGCGCAGGGGGCCAGCGGTGAACTCCTCGCGCATCACGCTACCGATGAAACGCGCGAGGCCTTCCATGGTCTTGAGCGCGACATTGCCGGTGAAGCCGTCGGTGACGACCACGTCCACGCCGCCCGAGAAGATCACGTTGCCTTCGACGAAACCGACGTAGTTGAGCGGCGACGCCGCGAGCACGCGGTGCGCGCCCTTGATCTCCTCCGTGCCCTTGATGTCTTCCTCGCCGATGTTGAGGAGCCCGACGCGCGGCCGATCGACGCCGTGCAGGTCGGAGGCGATCACCGAGCCCATCACCGCGAACTGCACGAGGTGGTCGGCGCTGCAATCGGGATTGGCGCCGAGGTCGAGCATCACCGTGTGTCCGTGCGCCGCCGGAACGGCGGAGACGATCGCGGGACGATCGACGCCCTCCACCATGCCGAGCACGAAGCGCGCGGTGGCGAGCAGCGCGCCGGTATTGCCGGCGGACACGCACGCTGCCGCCTCGCCCTTCTTGACGAGATTGATGGCGACGCGCATCGACGAGTCCTTCTTGCGCCGCACCGCCTCCTGCGGTTTCTCGTCCATCGCCACCACCTCGCTCGCCTCGACCACGCGACAGCGGTCGGGGTCGGCGCCCGCGACGAGCGGGCGCACGACGCCGCCGCGACCGACGATGACCAGCCGCAGGTCGGGCGATCGCGCGAGGATGTCGAGCGCGGCGGGCACCGCCTCGGCGGCGCCGTGGTCGCCGCTCATGGCGTCCACGGCGATCGTGAGCCCGGCGGTCATGCGCGGGCGCGGCCGGACGTTATTCCTGTCCTTCCTCGGCCACCGGCTTCTCGATGACCTTCTTGCCACGGTAGAAACCGTCGGGCGTGATGCGATGACGCAGGTGCGTCTCGCCGCTGGTGCGGTCGACCGAGAGCGCGGGGCCCTTCAGGGCGTCGTGCGACCGGTGCATGCCCCGCTTGGAGGGGCTCTTGCGGCTCTTCTGAACTGCCATGATCTCGTCTCCTGTCGCGGGTCAGCGTTGCCCCTTCTCGAGCAGCTCCCGCAGGTTCGCAAAAGGTGTCTGCGTCTCTTCCACCGCCGGCTCGTCCTCGGTCGCGGTCAGCGCGGCCGCAGCCGCGCCGCATTCTGCGGCCGTCGCGTGCATCGGCACCAGCGGCAGGCCGAGCAGCACTTGTTCCTCGATCACCTCGACGACCGACAGCCGCTCGGGCTCGCCGAGCAGGGGCTCATAGCCGCCGGGTACCTCGTCCGTGTCGCTCGTCACCACGACCAGCGACTCCTCGTCGTCCACCCTGTGGGCGCACGGCTTCAGGCACCGCTGGCAGGCGAGGACAACCTCGCCCTCGACCCGCACCGCGATCGTGGTACGGCCCTCGAACGTGCCGAATTCCAGCTGCGCAGTCACCTGCGTGCCTTCGAGCGCCCCCGCCTCCGCGAGTCGCGGCAACTGCGACAAGCCGAAGCGACGTTCGAGCGTCGCCGCGCGTCCGGCGAGTTCGACCGCGTTCACTCGATCGGCCGGGGCGTGCGACATGGGGCGCGTATAATAGGGATCGCCCTCTCCCGTGTCAAAACGAATTCGCACTTAAATCCTTGTTTTTCAAGGCGCAGTGCGCGCGCTGGAGCACGCCGTGAGCGACCCTGCCCTCCCCCGCGTCATCCTGGCTTCAACGTCTGCTTATCGCCGCGAACTGCTCGCGCGCCTGCGCGTGCCGTTCAAGGCCGTGGCCCCGGGCTGCGACGAACACCAACTGCCCGGCGAGCCGGCGCAGGCGCTGGCACGGCGGCTCGCGCAACTCAAGGCGGAGACCGTGGCTGCGCGCCATCCCGGCAGCGTAGTGATCGGCTCGGACCAGGTGGCCGTGCGCGGCGCCGAGATCCTCGGCAAGCCGGGTACGGCCGAGCGCTGCACGGCGCAATTGCAGCAGTCGTCCGGCCACGAGGTCGTATTCCTGACTGCCGTGCACGTGGTGGACGGCCGCACCGGCCGGGCCGAATCGCACGTCGACCATACCGTGGTGGGGTTCCGTTCCCTCGGCGCCGACGAGATCGCGCGCTACATCGCGGCCGACGCGCCGCTCGACTGCGCAGGGGGCTTCAAGGCCGAATCGCTCGGCATCGGGCTGTTCGACCGCATCGAGTCGAGCGACCCGTCAGCGCTCACCGGCCTGCCGCTGATCTGGGTCAGCGCCGCCTTGCGCCGCGCCGGGATCCCGGTGCCTTGAGGAGCGCGTCGAGCACGGCGTGCAGCTCCGCGCTGAGCGGGGCGCTCACGTGCAGCGGCTCGCGTGTGCCGGGCCGGTTCACGCCGATCGAGGCGGCATGCAGGAACATCCGGCTGAGGCCGTAGATCTTCAGCGCTTCGTTGCACTCCCGGTCGCCGTACTTGTCGTCGCCCGCCACGGGATGGCCCGCGTAGGCGGCGTGCACGCGGATCTGGTGCGTCTTGCCGGTGCCGATCTCGACCTCGACCAGCGACGCGACGTTGCCGAAGAACTGCACCGGCCTGAACGTGCTCACCGCCATCTGCCCGTGGGTCCGCACGGCGACGTGCCGCTCCCCACCGCGGCGCTCGCCCGTGGCGAGCGGCAGCTCGATGCGCTTCTGGCCGAGGTTCCACTTGCCGCAGACGAGCGCGAGGTAGCGCTTCTCGGCCTGGCCCTCGCGCAACTGGGCGTGCAGGTCTCGCAATGCAGCCCGCCGCTTGGCAACGATCAGGCAACCGCTGGTTTCCCGGTCGAGGCGGTGCACGAGATCCAGCTCCCTGACGTCGGGACGTGCTGCGCGAAGCACCTCGATCACCCCGTGCGCCATGCCGCTGCCGCCGTGCACCGCGACCCCGGCGGGCTTGTTGAGCACCAGCAGGTCGTCGTCTTCGTACACGATCGCCCCGGTGACGAGCTTCTGCAGGGACGGGCTTGGCGGACGCACGCTGCCCTCGGCCGCGGGCTCCGGACGGCGGATCGGCGGCAGCCGGATGCGATCGCCGGCCTCCACGCGCTGGTCCGGTTTGGCGCGCTTGCTGTTTACGCGTACCTCGCCCTTGCGCAGCAGGCGGTACACATGGGTGCGCGGCACTCCCTTGAGAATCCTCACGAGGAAGTTGTCGAGTCGCTGGCCTGCGTCACCCTCACCCGCCTCGACGTATTGCACCCCGCCTGCAACCGGTTTCACGGAATCTTCCGTCGCCGGCGCGCCGTTCTCGTAAGCCATTGATTTACCGGAGGTCGCTTGCTAAAGTCCCATCTTAGTTGGTTCTGACACGTCAGACCATCGCACTGCCGTGAACACGCGCAGGTGCCACGGCCCGGGCGGGCAGTGGGCCGACGCGACCACCGGCGGGCAAGATGCCAACAAGCACAGGATTCGGTCCGGTGCCTGCACCACCTTGGTGCGCGCACCACACGACAGCCGCATGACCCACGCCGCTGCAAGACCTCTCCACACAGCCACGGCACCCCCCGTCCGGCCGTTCACGGTCCATTACGCAAACATTGCGAGGACCGATGAAAAGAATGATCGTCAACGCAACTCAAGAAGAAGAGTTGCGAGTTGCACTGGTTGATGGCCAACGGATTTACGACCTTGACATCGAGATCCCGTCCCGGGAAACCAAGAAAGCCAACGTCTACAAAGGCCGCATCACCCGCGTCGAGCCCAGCCTCGAGGCCTGCTTCGTCGATTACGGCGCCGAGCGCCACGGCTTCCTGCCGCTGAAGGAGGTCTCCCGTGATTACTTCAAGCCCCGCGCCGAGGGCGCCGAAGGCCGCCCCGGCATCCGCGACCTGATCGAGGAAGGCCAGGAGGTCATCGTCCAGGTCGAGAAAGAAGAGCGCGGCAACAAGGGCGCGGCGCTCACCACGTTCGTGAGCCTCGCCGGCCGCTTCCTGGTGCTGATGCCCAACAACCCGCGCGCCGGCGGCGTCTCGCGCCGCATCGAGGGCGACGACCGGGACCAGCTGCGCGAGGCGATGGACAACCTGCAGATCCCCGACGGCATGGGCGCCATCGTGCGCACCGCGGGCGTCGGCCGCTCGGCCGAAGAACTGCAGTGGGACGTCTCGAACCTGGTCGACGTCTGGAACGCCATCAAGAACGCCTCCGAGGGACGCCCTGCCCCGTTCCTGATCTACCAGGAGTCGAAGGCGATCCTGCGCGCGCTGCGCGACTACCTCTCCGATGACATCGGCGAGATCCTGGTCGACAAGCGCGAGATCTACGACGAAGCGCGCGACTACATGCAGCGCTTCATGCCGGGCAACCTGCGCAAGCTCAAGTTCTACGACGACCACGTCCCGCTGTTCACGCGCTACCAGATCGAGAGCCAGATCGAGTCGGCCTACTCGCACAAGGTGAACCTCCCCTCGGGCGGCTCGATCGTCATCGACCACACCGAGGCGCTGGTGTCGATCGACATCAACTCGGCGCGCAGCACGCGCGGCACCGACATCGAGACGACGGCGCTCAACACCAACCTCGAGGCGGCCGACGAGATCGCCCGCCAGATGCGCCTGCGCGACGTCGGCGGCCTGATCGTCATCGACTTCATCGACATGGAGTCGCAGAAGAACCAGCGCGCCGTCGAGGACCGCCTGCGCGACGCCGTGAAGCAGGACCGCGCCCGCATCCAGCTCGGGCGCATCTCGCGCTTCGGCCTGCTGGAGCTGTCGCGCCAGCGCCTGCGCCCGTCGATCAGCGAATCGACCAACATCACCTGTCCGCGCTGCAACGGCATGGGCGTGATCCGCAGCGTCGAGTCGCTCGCGCTCGCCATCCTGCGCCTGATCGGCGAGGAAGCGCGTAAGGACCGCACCGCCAAGGTGATCGCGCAGCTGCCGGTGGACGTCGCCACCTACCTGATGAACGAGAAGCGGGAGTGGCTGCACAGCATCGAGCAGCGCAGCGAAGTGGACGTGATCCTCGTCCCGAACCGCTACATCGAGACGCCCGCCTACGAGATCCGTCGCGTGCGCGACGACGAGCTCGGACTGCCCGAGTACTCGGTGATCAGCCACCAGATGGCCGTGCAGCCGCAGGTGGACATGGAGGCGATTGCCGCAGAGGAGAAGGCTCCACCGCCGCCGCCCGTGCCCGCCGTCACGACGGTGGTGCCGAGCACGCCGGCTCCGCCGCCGGCCCCCGAGCCGGTGGCAGCGCCGATCGCTGCAGCGCCCGCGGTGGTGGCCGTGCCGCAGTACGGTCCGCGCGACGGCGTTTTCGTGCGCCTGTGGCACTGGCTGTTCGGCGACAAGCGCGCACCCGAGCCGGTGCCGCCGCCCGTACGCGTCGAGCGCGAACATGGCCGCGACCGCGATCGCGGGCGTGATCGCGAGCGCGGGGATCGTGACCGGGGTCGCGATCGCGATCGTGGCCGTGATCGTGACCGCGACCAACGCCAGGCCCGCGACGAGCGCGGCCGCGACCAGCGTCGGGATGAGCGTGGCGGCCGGGACGAGAAAGGCCGCGGCGAACGCCGTGACGAGCAGCGCGCAGAGCGTCGCGATGGCGAACGGCGCCCCGAACAGCAGCAGCAACAGCAACAGCGACGCGACGAACGTGGCGACCGCGGTGACCGTGGCCGTCGCGACCAGCAACAAGGCCAGGGCGGGCCGCGCGACCGCCGCCCGGACGGGCAGCAGCCGCGCGGCCAGCAGCAACAGCAGGCGCGGCAGGAGCAACAGCCGAGACCCGAGCAGTCCGCGCGCACCGAGCAGCCTGCAGCGGCGCTACAGCAGGATCAGCCGGGTACGGCGCTGATTCCGGTGGCGTCGGTTGTGTCGGAAGCATCGGCCGGGACCCCAGAACCGGGTAGCGGTACTCCCGCAGGGGCGCCGCGTGCAGATCGTCCCGAGCGCGCGGAAGGTGAACGCAGCGGCCGCCGCTCGCGACGGGGTGGTCGTCGTCGTCGTCGCGATTCGGGTGAGGCCGGTTCGGGCCGGGACGGAGCCGTTGAAGGTGCCGGTCCCGAGTCGGGCGGCGGCGGGGGCGCTCCCGAGCCACAGTCCTTCGACTTCGAACGTACGGCTCCGGTCGAGATCCAGCCGCCGCGCCCGGCGCAGGAGCCACGTGCGGAGTGGACGCCCGTGCCACCGAGCGATGCGACGCGCGAGGGCCCGCGCAGCGAGCCGTGAGAGCACCGCCCGGCGTCGTCCTCAGCGGCGGCGCCGGGCCTCCATCGTCGTCATCACGTCGTCGAGCAGGCCGGCCGCCGCCTCCTCGGCGAGGTCGAGCACCTGCTCGAATCCGAGCGGCCCGCCGTAGTACGGGTCCGGCACGTCCTCGATCTCGCTGCCGGCGAAGTCCATGAACAGCCGGATGCGCGGGTGCGCCGGTTCCGGCGCGCGATCGAGCAACGTCGCGTAATTGAGCCGGTCCATGGCGAGGATCAGGTCGAAGCGCACGAAGTCCTCGCCGCTGACCTGCCGCGCGCGCAGGCCGCGCAGGTCGATGCCGCGGCGCGCGGCCGCCTGCACCGCACGCGCATCCGGCGGCTCGCCCACGTGGTAGTCGTGGGTGCCCGCCGAATCGATCTCGAGTGGCAGTTGCGGGGCACGTTCCTGCACGAGACGGCGGAAGACGCCTTCGGCCGTCGGGGAGCGGCAGATGTTGCCCATGCATACGAACAGGATCCGCATGACTCCTCGTCCCGAAAGAACCGGTTGGCCGTATTCTAATCCCGTCCCCCTGATTCCGAGCGAGAGGCCACGGATGCCATGAATTCCCAGCTGCGCCGCTTCCTGGTGATCGCCGCCGCTTCGGCGTCGTTGCTCGTCGTCACCCTGGCCGCCTTCGTCTGGTGGGGCCCGATCCCCGTGTCGGACAAGCGCGTGATGCTGGATTTCATGCTTGGCCGTGGCATCGAGGCACCGAGCGAGGCGACCGTGGCGGAGCGGCTGCGGGCACCCACCGGAATGCAGGTGCAGGTGTACTCGAGCGACGTGCCGCTCGCCCGCGTCATGCTGTTCACCCCGGACGGCGACCTCATCGTGAGCCGCACGCGTGCCGGCACCGTGTCGCTGGTCGAGCGCGACCGCAATGCCGACGGCATCGCCGATGGGCATCGCGTGCTGTTCGGGAACCTCGACGGCCCGCACGGGCTGGCGCTGCATGACGGCTGGCTCTACGTCGCAGAGCGCACGTCGATCAGCCGCGTGCGCTTCGACTCGGCCACCGGCACGCCGGCCGGCTCGTTCGAGCGCATCCTGACGGGCCTCACCACCGACGGCTTTCACCAGACGAAGACCATCGGCATCGGCCCGGACGGCTGGCTCTATCTCGCGCACGGCTCGAGTTGCAACGCGTGCGTCGAGCAGGATCCGCGCCGCGCAACCGTGATGCGCCTGCGCCCCGACGGCAGCGGTGCCGAAATCTACGCCACCGGCCTGCGCAACAGCGTGGGCTTCGACTGGGCGCCGTGGGACGGCGCGCTCTACGCCACCGACAACGGCCGCGACCTGCTGGGCGACGACTTCCCACCCGACGAGTTGAATCGCATCGAGCAGGGCCGCTTCTACGGTTGGCCGTACGTCAACGGCTTCGGCGTCGCCGACCCGGACCTCGGCGGCGCATACGCCGGCGACCCCGTCCCGACGCACCCGGTGCACGGCTTCCGCCCGCACAACGCCCCACTCGGCATCCACTTCGTACGGACGGCAAAGCTTCCGACGGGCCACGGACGCACTGCGCTGGTCGCGCTGCACGGCTCGTGGAACCGCGGCACGCCGGACGGCTACAAGGTGGTCGCCTTGCGCTGGCGTGACGACGGCACGATCGAGGAGTCGGACTTCCTCACCGGCTTCCTGAACGAGGTCGGCATCATGGGCCGCCCGGCCTTCGTCACCGAAGGCCCCGACGGCGCGATCTATGTTTCCGACGATTATGCCGGCGTCGTCTACCGGGTGAGCGCCGCGCCTTAGGGCCACTCGTTCGCCTGTGCGTCGAAGCTCGCCGAACTCCGGCGCACGACGCAGAAACGGTGGCCGGTCGGCGCCTCCATGACCCACCAGCTGAGGACCTGGGCGACGCGCCTTGCGCCCAGCGCCTCCAGCCTCTGCACCTCCGCTTCGATGTCGTCGGCCTCGATGTCGAGGTGCACGCGGCTCGGGTGATCGACCCTCTGCACTTCGATGTGCATCTCGCTGTTGCGGTCGACGAGGCGCACGTATCTCTCGCCCTCCTCGGCCGGCAACTGGCGGATCTCCATGCCGAGCGCGCGGCCCCAGAACGTGGCCGCCGCACCGAGGTCGTCAGTGCGGCAATCGATGATGAAGCCACAGAGCCTGCTCTTGTGCATCACTTCACTCCGCCCGTCGAGAAGGGTGCCAGCAGCATACCGGCACGGGACCGAAGGACCAATCTGGCACACTAGCGCCGTCACCTCCCGTCACTGTCCGCACCGATGTCGAACTCGAGACTCGTCTACTCCACCGGCACCGGCCGCCTCTGCCCGGAGTGCGGTCGCCCGCTCGCCGAGTGCCGCTGCAAGCGCAGCAAGCCTGCCCAGCCCGTCGTACCGAAGGGCGATGGTGTCGTGCGCGTGGGGCGCGCGACCAAGGGCCGCAAAGGCAAGGGCGTCACGGTGATCACCGGCGTTCCGCTCGCGGGCGACGCGCTCGAGGAACTCGCGACGCGCCTCAAGAAGCGCTGCGGATCGGGCGGCACGGTGGACGGCGGCGTGATCGAGATCCAGGGCGACCACCGTGACACGCTGGTGGCCGAGCTCGGCAAGCTCGGCTACACGGTCAAGCGCTCCGGCGGCTGATCGCGCGACCATGCGGCTGAACAAATTCCTCGCCGAGAGCGGCGCCTGCTCGCGACGCGAAGCTGACCAGTGGATCGAGGCCGGCCGAGTCAGCGTGAACGGCGCCCGCGCGGTGCTCGGCACGCAGGTGAACGAAGGCGACGACGTCCGCGTGGACGACCGGCCGCTGCGCCAGAAGCCGAAGCGCGTTTACCTCGCGCTCAACAAGCCTATCGGCATCGAGTGCACGACCGACCGCGGCGTGCCGGGCAATATCGTCGATTTCGTGGGCTACCCGGAACGCATCTTTCCCATCGGCCGCCTCGACAAGGACTCCGAGGGACTCATCCTGCTCACCAACGACGGCGACATCGTCAACACGATCCTGCGCGCCGAGAACGAGCACGAGAAGGAGTACATCGTCGCCGTGGATCGCCCGCTCACGCCCACTTTCCTCGCGGGCATGGCGGCCGGCGTGCCCATCCTCGACACGGTGACCAACCCGTGCAAGGTCACGCAGGTGGGCAGGAACACCTTCCGCATCGTGCTCACGCAGGGGCTCAACCGGCAGATCCGCCGCATGTGCGAGCATTTCGAGTACCGCGTGCGCCGCCTGCAGCGCGTGCGGATCATGCACGTGCACCTCGGCACGCTGCCGGTGGGCCGGTGGCGCGAACTCACGGCGACCGAGTTGCGCGGGCTGCTGCCCGTGGAGCGCCGCACGCTCAGCCTGAAGCAATAGCCTCGGCGTCCTCGCGGCGGCGCTTGTGGCGCAGGTCGAGGTACAGGTTGTAGCCGGCGACTCCGGCCGGAAACAGGTTCGAGAGGATCCCGACCGAGTCGTTCTTGCCGAAGATGAAGTACGACAGGAGCAGCAGGCTGCCCGTGATGCTCATCAGCCAGAAGGCCGTCGGCACCGAAGGCCGGCCGAGCTTGCGCGAGTAATACATCTGCACGAACCAGCGTCCGGCAAACAGCGCGACCCCGAGGTAACCGATCAGCTTCCACGGCGTGATGGTGATGCCGAACGCCATGTGGATGACTTCGTTCATGGTCGAGAACTCCGATGGCCGCTCAACGGCTGGCGGCAACCCGCTGCCGTGCGCGTTCGAGGTCGGCGGCCGTGTCGATGCCGGGGGCCGGCGGCTCGATGCAGGGCGCCACCACGATGCGCACGCCGTGTTCGAGCGCGCGCAACTGCTCGAGCTTCTCGCGCTGCTCGAGGCCCGACGGCGCGAGCCGCGTGATGCGCCTCAGCACGCCGACGCGGTACGCGTACAGGCCGACGTGCCGCAGCGCGCCGCCGAACTCGGTCTGGCTGGCAAGCCCGTCCCGGGCGCCCTCGCGAGTCCAAGGAATCGGTGCGCGACTGAAGTACAACGCGGCCCCGTCCAGTGCGGTGACCACTTTGACCACGTTCGGGTCGAGAAATTCCTCGATGCTCGCGACGGGCGTCGCCAGCGTCGCGATGCCCGCTGCGGCATCACGCTCGAGCAGCCCAGCCGCCTGCGCAATCAGCGACGGCGGCAGGAACGGCTCGTCGCCCTGCACGTTCACGACCAGCGTGTCGTCGCTCCAGCCGCGGCCCGCCGCCACCGCCGCCACGCGGTCGGTGCCCGAAGGCAGGTCGGGATCGGTCATCACCGCGATCGGTTGCCCGGGCCAGCGTGGGTCATGGACCGCGGCCGCGATGCGCGCGTCATCCGTGGCGACCAGCACCTCTTCGGCGCTGCTCGCGCACGCGCGCTCCACCACGCGCTGGATCATGCACCGGCCGCCGATGTCGAGCAGCGGCTTGCCCGGCAACCGGGTGGAGGCGTAGCGCGCCGGGATGACGACGTGGAAGCCCACGCCTACTCCGCGAGCAGCGGGTCGTCCGAGTCGAGCTTGCGCGCCTCTTCCTCGAGCATGACGGGAATGCCGTCGCGCACCGGATAGGCGAGGCGCTCGGCGCGGCAGACCAGTTGCTGAGTGTCCGGGTGCCAGGCGAGCGGGCCCTTGCAGACGGGACACGCGAGGATGTCGAGCAGTTTGCTATCCAAGGTTGACTCCCGCGCCGGTCGACCCGACGCGCTCGAGGATCTGTGCCAGCCAGGCGTCTGCGGTCGTGCGCTCGAGGTGCACCCCGAGTTCCACGAACCACCAGTCGGCGCCGGCGAACGAGCGGCATTTTACGGCATCCTTCGCGGTCATCAGGACGGTGCCGCGCGCCGGGAATGGGAGCCGGCTCGGATCGAGGCCCGCGTGGTCGGCCAGGGGGTGGGCTGCGACCTCGAGCCCAGCCGCGCGCAGGGCGGCAAAGAACGCCTCCGGATGACCGATTCCGGCCACGGCGTGCACGGCCCGACCGCGAAACACCTCGACGGGCCGGCGATCACCACTGCGGAGGTTGACCGCATCGCCGAGGTCGAGACGGGCCACGACGGCGAGCGGTCGCCGCACCGTCGGCGCAGGCTCCACCGGTCCGCCTCGCTGCGTGAACACCACCGCATCGACCGACTCCAGGCGTGCCGGCGGTTCGCGCAGTGGCCCGGCGGGCAGCAACTGACCGTTGCCCAGCCCGCGCTGTGCATCCACCACCGCGACCTCGTAGTCGCGCGCCAGGTGCAGGTGCTGCAGCCCGTCGTCGCAGACGACGATCTCGGCCCCCTCGGCGGCCGCCCGCCGTGCGGCCGCGACTCGGTCGGCGCCGGTCACCACCACGTGTGGACCGCTCAACGCGTGCACCACGGCTTCATCGCCGACTTCGCGAGCGTCGCTGTCGGCGGTCACCACCTGCACCCGGTGGGTCGAGCGGCCACCGTAGCCGCGCAGCACCACGCCGATACGGTGCCCGCGCTGCGCCAGGGCCCGTGCCAGCCAGCCGGCGACCGGCGTCTTGCCCGTGCCGCCGACGCTGATGTTACCGACCACGATGACCGGGACCCCGACCCGTCGCGCGCGAAGTAGGCCCGCGCGAAAGAGGAACCGGCGGATCGCGACGGCCGATCGGAATAGCCACGCCAGCGGCCACAGCGGCAAGCTCGCCCAGCGCGGCCCGTACCACAGCCGCTGCAGCGCGGCGTCGAGCCTCATTCGTTGAACTGCAGCCTGTGCAGCACCGCGTACTGGCCGTTGCGCGCCAGCAGCTCCGGGTGCGTACCCATCTCGACGATGCGGCCGCCGTCCATCACCACGATGCGGTCGGCGTTCTCGACTGTCGAGAGGCGGTGCGCGATCACGAGCGTGGTACGGTTGCGCATCAGCGCTTCGAGCTGCTCCTGGATCTGGCGCTCGAGGCCGGTGTCGAGCGCCGACGTCGCCTCGTCGAGGATCAGGATCGGCGTGTTGCGCAACAGCGCGCGCGCGATGGCGATACGCTGCCGCTGGCCGCCCGAGAGCAGCGCGCCGCGATCGCCCACCACCGTGTCGAGCCCTTGCGGCATCTGTGAGGCGAATTCCGTCACGCGCGCCGCCTGTGCGGTGGCCTCGATCTCATCGTTGGTGGCGGGATAGCCGAAGGCGATGTTGCTGCGAATGGTGTCGTTGAACAGCACCACGTCCTGGCTGACGAGGCTCATCTGCGCGCGCAGCCGCTCGAGCGGGTACTCACGCACGTCCTGGCCGTCGAGCAGCACCGACCCGGCCGACACGTCGTAGAAGCGTGGCAGCAGGTTCACGACGGTGGACTTGCCGCTGCCCGACCGCCCGACGATCGCGATCGTCTCGCCGGCTCGCGCCCGGAAGGTCACGCCATGCAGCACCCGGTCCACCACGCCCGGGTACGTGAACTGCACGTCCCGATACTCGACCTCGCCGCGGGCACGCTCGAGCGCGCGCTGGCCACCCGACGGCTCGGGCGGCGTGTCGAGCACCTCGAAGATGCTCTGCGCTGCCGCGATGCCCTGCTGCAGCGGGCCC
>Ga0114938_1001937_pt1 | contig 13598 bp, 15 predicted proteins | sample AshMeaBigSpring_FD_88675 | JGI IMG/M metagenome (GOLD analysis project Ga0114938, IMG submission 88675) | Groundwater microbial communities from Big Spring, Nevada to study Microbial Dark Matter (Phase II) - Ash Meadows Big Spring | ecosystem: Environmental > Aquatic > Deep subsurface >...
TCGATCAGGCCGAGGACCGCACCACCCGCCGCACCTGGTTTTCGGGAGGGAGCGGAGTGTTGGTGCGAGGAGAGCTATCGCCCAAAGTGGCGCGGGGGGCGGCGGCCGCCTGCACCCTTCTCTCCGGCGCTGCCATCGCGGCAGTTGCGGGCCCGGAACCGGTAGCGGCGTTGGCCGGCGCCGCCGCCCTGACAGTGGCTTGGTTCTACTCAGCCCCCCCCTTGCGTTTGTCTGGCAGTGGCATTGGCGAGCCGATGGCGTCGATGGTGGTGGCGGTGCTGGTTCCATTGGTGGGGGCCCGACTGGCGGGGGCAGGAACTCCAATCGAGTTGGTGGGAGTTACCGGGCCGTTGTTCCTGCTGCACTGGGCGATGCTGCTCTCATTTAGTCGCCCCGATACCGTCGCCGATCAGGCAGCCGGAAAGCGAACGCAACTGGTGCGGCTCGGCCTTCCGATTACTGCCGCGCTGCATGGCTGGCTGGCGGGTACCGCGGTTGTGATCATGGCGGCGGGGGGGTTGGGAGCGCAGCGGGAGGCAGGTCTGGCCGCGCTGCCGCTAGTGCTGTGGCAGGCGGTGGGGTTTCGTCGAGCTCCCGATCAGGTACTAACAGTTGGAGCAGTCGGGCTGTTCACTCTCACCGCGGCGGTGATTGGGATCGGCCTCAGTGGCAGCTGATGGCGGCGGTGTCGCTGAAGCTGTCGCCTGACTGGGAGACGAACCGGATGTCAGCACTGTTGGCGTGGAGCGTGAGTTGGAGCACACCGGTTGCCACCTCACAAGCCTAGAACCTCCCGTCTGGCGCTCTCGAGCAGGTCGGTAATACCCAGTTCACGCGACCATCGCTCGAGGTGCGCTTCGTCGAGTTGGCCGCGTGTGGCGGCGAGAACCGAGAGAACATCTTGCCACTGGCGCTCCGATACTTCGCCCCCACGTCGAAACCACTCCAGTTTTCGTAGGATGGTGTCTTCGGGACTCTTGAGGAGGACCGTATTCCCCGGCTCGTCGCCGACGACTTGTCGGATAGACCGGCGCAACTCCTCAGCGTCGAACGGGGCCATGCCCTTGATGAAGAAGTCAATCTTGAATGACGTCTCGTCGTGAATGGCGTTGAACGTGCTTCGGCCCGACAACGCTTCTGCCATCGCCGGGCGACTGACATAGAACTCCGATTCCAGCTGGTGAGCCAGCGCCTCCAGTTGATCGGCGGAGGGGTCGATGACGAAATCGATGTCCGCCGTGGCGCGGTACATGCCGTGTGCCGAGCTGGCGACGGACCCACCCACGTGGTAGGGAATGCCTAACCGCTCGAGGCGTTCGGCAACGTAAACCAGCAGTTCTGTCGGCAGGGTCACGGTCCCGGCCGTGGGGAGCGAGCCCGGCGGTGCTCGAGCACCTTTGCTGCGAGATCCGGGCCGAGCACCAGCTGGAAGAAGAGCGCGTCGAGCTCCGTCTCCGCCAGCCCGGGATGACGCCTTCTAAGACCCTCACGGGTCATGTTTTGGGCGAGACTGGTGAGGTTGTCCATCAGCGCCAGTCGCCGTGAGGGGGTGATGCGGCGCAAGGCGGCGAACTGCACCCGGAGTGCCTCCCGCGACGTATCCCCAACGAAACGAGTTTCACAGTTGGCGGCTTTCACGATTGTCCTCTTGGAGCGAGGCGCTGCGTCGTTCGCAAGCCCTGCTCGCGAGTCTAACTCTGTGGTTGCCTTACCCTTGCCGCTATTCCACGCGGTTCTTCTCAACCTCAGTCGGTCGGGCTGTTCACTCTCACCGCGGCGGTGACTGGGATCGGCCTCAGTGGCAGCTGATGGTGGCGGTGTCGCTGAAGCTGTCGCCTGACTGGGAGACGAACTGGATGTCAGCACTGTTGGCGTGGAGCGTGAGTTGGAGCACGCCATAGGTACCAGTGTCACGCACCAGGCTGTTTGCCCGGATGGTACCGAAGGCGCGGGTGCCGTTGCCGCCGGTTCCCACCACGATCTCGACCAGGCCCCCAGCATCGTCACGGGTTGCATCTGGTCGTTGCGGAGCGAACCGCTCGTAGTCGTGATCGTGGCTGGTGAGAACGATCTCGGCCCCGGCATCGTAAAGCGCCTGAAAGAGAGGGCCAACCGTGGCATCGTCACCGTGCATGCCGGAGGAGAAGCGAGGGTGGTGCCAGTAGGCAAGCACGCAGGCGTTGGGGTGGGCGGCGAGATCAGCCCGCAGCCATTGTTCCTGAGTACTCCCGGCTCCGCACCCTCCGATTTCTGCGCAGTTGGAGTTGAGCGCAACCAGATGCCATTGCCCGACATCGAAGCTGTAGTAGAACTTGCCGGCCGGCCCGGCCGGACCGGTTGGGTAAGTGCCGTAGTAGGAGGCGTAGCCGGCGGCGCCCTCAGTGACGTGGTCGTGGTTGCCGGGGACCGGCTTGGTGCGAGCTTTGAGGGTGGGGCGGCCCCAGTTGGCGGCAAAGTAGGTGTTGAAATCGGAGAGCGTTCCGGTGTCGTACTGGAGATCGCCTAGCGGCAGGATGGTGTGGGGCGACAATTGTTCGAGCAGGGTGGCGGTGATGGCAGCCCCGCTCCACGACTCTGTCGAGTTGGGTTGAATGTCGCCGGCGGCCGCGATTTTGGGATCGGCCTGGGCAGCACCATTTTCAGAGAGCACCGACAGATAGGCGCCTTTGCCACTCGGGTGGGGGAACTCTTGGGCGGGTTCCACCGGGTTTCCGGTGATCCAATGATTGAAGGAGTTCACCACCTGCCACGGGCTAGGCGAGGCCATCATGTTGCGAACTCCCGCCCGAAAGCGTTCCAGGTCACGGGCTCGGACTGGTCGCTGATCGGCGGCCTGCCAATCGCCGGGAGAAACCGTGAACGAGGTGACCGAGCCGGCGGTGGAGGCGTTGGAGCCGGTTGGTATCACGGTCTGGGCAGTGGCAGTGTTGACGGAGGCGTTGGGGTGGTATGCCTCGGGCTGATCGGCAACCGGGCATGCTTCGAAGCCGGAGAACGTGCCGAAGTTCAAATAGAGTCCGGTTCCGGAGAGTGCGCGCAGCTGGTTCTCGGCGGTCTTCCAGGTCGCCAATCGATCGCAGCCGTCGGTGGATCCGGTTGCAACGAAGACCACCGGGCCGGAAGTTGTGGTGTGGCGTCCGGCCGAGCCCTGGGCCGCAATCGCCTGCAGGTCGGCCACGATGGTCGCCACCGCAGGGTTGGAGCTGGCTTCCGGCAAGTAGCGGGCGGCCCACCGCAGCGAAGTTGGCGAAGCCGCCTGGTCCAGCACCTGGAGGGCGGCGTGATCCGGGTCGTTGCGACCCCGCCAATCGGCAATCGCGACTGTGATACGCCCGGCCAACATCTCGTCGACTTGGCCGCCGATGGTGGCGGCGTCCGGGTTGGCGTAACCCCGCACCGGGGTGAGATGGCTTACCGAACGCCAGTCAGGGGCCGGATCAAAGAAGGCGGCTCGTATCGGTGAGTTGATGGCTGGAAGTGTTGGGGTGGAGGGGATGCTGGTAACCGGCCCGATGGTGGTGGGGATCTTGACCGAAGTGGTGGTGCCGACAGTGGTGGTGGTGGTAGTAGCGGTGCAGGCGGCGCCCGTGTAGGCGCCGGCGGCCGATGCGCCCAGGAAACCACTCACAGGAAGGTCAAGCGAACGGCCAAAACCGAAACAAGCATCTGCGAATCCCTGCCGATTCTGATAGGAGAGATAGAAGCGAGCTTCGGTCGGGCGGAAAATGCCAACCGTGTCGTCGCCATCGCCATCCCAGTCACCGGCCACGATCCGATCCGACGGGTTGCCATAGATGAAGCTCAGCTCGGCGCTACCGGTGGATTGGCGAAACCGCATGTAGACCAGGCCGGTCGACGCTCGGTGCAGCCCGACATCGGCCAACCCGTCGCCGTCGAAGTCGCCTGAGAAGGGCTGGTCGCCTGGCACACCGAAGAAATAGGAGTTCTCGGCGAAGCCGGTCTCGAGACGGTTGGAGACATACACCTTGGCTTGGCTGGGTCGGTAGATCGAGACCGAGTCGCAGCCGTTGCCATCGAAGTCGCCGACCAAAGGGATGTCGCCGGCCAGACCGAAGAAGAAGCTCTTGTCCCCGAACCCGATGCTGTTGGAGTTGCGCAGGTACACGAAACCGGTGGTCGGCCGGTATACGCCAACCGTGTCTGAGGTGTTGCAGTCCCAGTCACCCAACAGGGGTAGGTCTCCCGGGACGCCAAACACGAATCGATCGACGGTGCCGTCGGGACGGCGGAGCTGCCAGGAAGCGGTGGCGGAGTCGAACAACCCCACTCCGTCGGCGCCGCCAGGCTCGGGGTCGGCCACCCAGGCCCCAGTTGTGACGAGGCCACCCAGCATCCCTAGCAGTACGCAGAAACGAAGAAAAGGGTGGTTCATTTTCGCCTTGGAGAGATTACCGCTATTTACTAAACCGGTTCACTGGCAGTGCTCCCGCGCGTTCAGCTTGGAAGGGAGAACGGTTAGGCCACCTGCCGAAAATCGTTCCCATTTTGGAGTGGGAATGCTAAGCCTGTTGTCGGCAATCGCTCCGATTTGAGGAGGGTAGGGAAGGGCGAACTAGTCCGCGGCGAGCGGAAGCGCCGGGGAGCCTGGCCGCCACGGTGCACTAGGTTTCTGGGCATGAGCACCACCTCACCCGCCCCCGGCTTCGGTCGCCGGGCAGGGAGGGCGGTTGCTCATCGCTTGGATGCATTGGTGTCTGCCCGCGGTCCCGTGTTTCGGCAATTGGCGGTGTCTCACGGTCTTAGCGCGGCGGGCGATGCGCTGGCGGCGGTGGCGTTGGCGGGGACGCTTTTTCTGGGGGTGCCTTCGGCGGAAGCGCGTCCCAAGATGGCTCTCTACTTGCTGCTCACGTTGGCCCCCTTCGCCCTCCTCAGTCCCCTGTTGGCGGCAGTGTTTACACGCTATCCGGTCGCCTATCGGCGTGGTCTGGGGGCGAGCGCGGTATTGCGGGGAATCGTGGCGACGGGGATGGCCTTTCAGCTGGCATCGCCTGCCTTGTATCCGCTCGCCTTCGTGATGCTGGTGGGGTCCCGTATCTACGGGATCAGCCGGGCCAGCCTGGTGCCGGTTGCGCTCTCTGATTCCAAAGCGGTGGTGGAGGCCAACGCCAGATTGGCCAAAGTGGGATTGGTGGCTGGCGCGGTGGCGGTGCCGTTGGGGGCAGCAATCGATGGCCTGCTGGGCGGTGGTCCGGTGTTGGGCCTGGCTGCCATCTTGTTCGTGGTTTCTGGCTTGAGCGCTCAGGGATTGCCGACGACGGCAACGTCGGAGTCCCCCACCCGCCGCGGAATCCTGCTCACTCCGGCGGCGGTGCGCTTTGGTGCGCTGGCAACCGCCGGTGTGCGTTTCATCAACGGCTATCTCTTGCTGTTGCTCGCCTTTGCCTTCAGAGATGCTGATGCTGGGAAAGCGGAGTTCGCAGCGTTGTTGGGCGCCGCCGGTCTTGGCTACTTCCTGGGCGCGGTGATCGCTCCCTACCTGGAGCGCTTCTTTCGGGAAGAGCCGATGGTGATTGCCGCCCTCGCCTTCGAGGCGGCAGCTTCCTTGGTGGGAGCGCATAGTTTTGGTCTTCCCGCGGCTGGCGCCCTCGCGGTGTCGGCCGGGCTGGCGTGGGGGGTGGCCAAGCTGGGCCTCGACGGCCTGATTCAACGGCAGATCCCCGACCAGGATCGGGGTCGGGTGGTGGCCCGCACTGAAGGCCTGCTCCAGCTGGCTTGGGTGGTGGGTGCTTTGGTGCCGGTGGTTGCCAAGGTTCCCTACAAATTCGGCCTCACCAGCGTCGGAGTAGTCGCGCTGGGTTCTCAAGTCATCTACGTGTTCGCACTCATGCAAGGATCTCAGCCGGCAGAATGAATCTTCCGATCGCCTTTCTTTCCGACTACGGGCTGGCCGACGAGTTCGTAGGGGTGGTGCACGGCGTGATGCTGCGGATCGATCCGGAGCTGAGGATCATCGATGTCACCCACGCCGTCCCCGCCGGTGATGTGCGAGCCGGAGCGTTGGCATTAGTGCGAGCCATCCAGTACCTGCCCCGGGGAGTGGTGTTGGCGGTGGTCGATCCCGGAGTCGGTACCGACCGGCACGAGATCGCGGTAGAGACCGAGTGGGGAGTCTTGGTGGGCCCGGACAACGGCTTACTGGCTCCGGCTGTGGCCATGCTGGGGGGGGGTGGCCGGGTCGCCTCGATCCAGAACCCAGCCCTTCTCATCCCCACCGAAGGCGCCACTTTCGCGGGTCGAGATCGGATGGCCCCGGTGGCCGCCCTGCTGGCTAGCGGACAAGTGACTCTGACCGAGTTGGGACCGGAGCTGGATGCCAACACGCTCACCCCGCTACTGCTGCCGTTGGTGGAATCAAGTGGAGACGCGGTGCGAGGAGAAGTGTGGTGGGTGGATGGGTTCGGCAACGCCCAGACCAACATCGCTCCCGCCGACCTGGTGGGCCTCGGCCTCGGTCCGGGCGATCGGCTGTTGGTAGAGGCTGGCTCCGAACCCGTCGAGCTGTCGTGGGTGGGCACCTACGGTGAGGGAGAGCAGGGCCGCCCTTTGATTCACGTCGATTCCTACGGCCTGCTCGCCATCGCGGTGCGGGGTGGTCGGGCCAGTGATTGGCTAAAGCTGGCTGATCGCACCGCGCTGACAATCAAAAGAGCTCAGCCAGCTTGAACGCCGCTACCCCCAAGATCAGGAGGAGCAGGATGACCAACACGATGGTGGTAGCCGGCCGCATCGGCGAGGACGTTAGTGCTCACTGTGTTCAGGCCCCGCGGTTCCCCTGGCGACCCAAAGGATGGGAAGCCGCGACGACCGCCGGAAGCAGAAAACCCGCTGACTCCCGGAAGCAGAGAACCCGACGCTGATGCACCGCTCGGCTCGAGCCCCCCTTTCCATCGAGTTCATCACTCGCCAGAACTGTCCTCTGTGTGACGAGGCCCGAGCGCTCTTGCTTCCCATGGCCGAGGCGCGAGGGGCGGTTGTCGCCGAGCGAGACGTAGACATTGATCCTGCGCTCGCCGGTTTCACCAATCGGGTCCCGGTGGTGAGGGCGGGAGGCCGGGTTGTGGCCGAGGGTCACATCCGCAGTTGGCGATTGCGACTCGCGCTATTGGCAGTCAGGCACCGCTAGCCGGTTACGTGATCAGCTGGAGGCACCGGGGCGCCGACGCACAAGCATCCTTAAGCCGATGACAAGCAGAACGGCGATCGAGACCCAGAACAAGATCCGGAGGATGTTGGCAGCGGCCTGGCGAGGATCGCCCCAGTCGGCGCCGTGCTTGTCCAGTAGCCAGGTACCGATGAATGACAGCACCGCGATTGCGGCCAGCACAATCAGGTTTCGGCCTTGCTTAGACATGTGAAAACCTCCTCGATTCTCGGCTGCGGATTTTCGGGTTCGCAGACAGGTGAGACTGGTTAACGGAGGGTTTCCTTGCCTGTGGGGTCGGCGGGGCCTCCCCGCCGGTAGTCGTACAATTCCCGGATGGGGAAGCGGGCCCTCCCTGCCGCGATGATCGCTCGACTGCCGCTGTATCTGCGCAGCCTGGATGAGCTGGGGCAACGGAACCCGACCATCTCGTCGGTTCGGCTGGGGGCAGTGGCCGGGGTGGCGGCCACCCAGGTCCGCAAGGATCTCTCCTACCTGGGGTCCTACGGAGTACGCGGAGTTGGATACCGGGTAGAGGAACTGCGGGAGCGACTCCACCGTGAACTCGGCCTCACCCGCGGTTGGGGAGTGGTGGTGGTTGGGATCGGCAACCTAGGGACCGCGCTGGCTGAATACAGCGGGCTGCGGTTGTGGGGTTTTCGGGTGGTTGGATTGTTCGATGTCGACCCGGCTCGGGTAGGAAACAAGGTGAACGGGCTCAGGATCAAGCATTTGGATCGGATGGAGTCGGTGGTGGAACACGAGCAGGCCGAGATCGGGATCATCGCCACCCCTGCCGCCGCCGCCCAACTGGTGGTCGACCGCCTGGTCAAGGCTGGAGTCCGCTCCATCCTCAACTTCGCCCCCGCCGTGCTCCAGGTACCCCGGGCAGTCACCCTCCGCCGTGTTGACGTCTCCTCCGAGTTACAAATCCTCAGCCACCATCTGGCCCGGGCCGCCGGGAGGGCGGCGGGTTAGCGTCGGTCTTGGGACTCGAATCTATGGAGAGCGGTCAGGAACATCGCAAACAAGAGGACAGAACAGATCAGATAGGTGATCGGAACCAGCCGGAACTCCAATGAGTTGAGCCCCTCGAAGTCCTTCTGGCGGGGTCCTCGAGGTGCGTAGAGCGTGTAGAGGATGAACTGGATGATGAGCCAGCCCGAGAGCGCGGTGCCGGCCACCAGGAACCCGAGCTTCTTTCCGAGGTTGGTGGAGAGCAGCAGATACACCGCTCCGTAAAAGACCAGTACCGCCCCGATCACGACGAACAGGCCCTGGAAGAGGACGCTGCGTGGGAGGTCGATATCGATCATGTCACAAGCCTCGCTCGAATTCCACGATCAGCCGCAGGTCTTCTTCGGAGAGGACGGTTCCGAAGCCGGGCATCCAGCCCCGCCCGATCCCGTTGATGCCATAACCGGCGGCGCTGTCGGAGCCCTTGAGCACAAACTGGTAGTGCGCCTCCGCAGTTGGGAATTGGACCTGGGCCCGCCCATCCCGGAGCGACGGCCCGAGTGAGCCAGAGCCAGGTTCGAGTGTGAACATAGGCCCCGCCGAGTAGCCGGCGGTATGACAACGGGCGCAGAAAGCACCGAACAAACCAAGCGCCCGGGTGGCTTTCTCGATGTCCCCGTCGAACGACTGCTCCGCCACCGACTCCGCATCCACTGCGTACCTTCGCTGGGCTTGGATCTCTTGCAGGTGGCTAAGCGAAGTCTCAGCCGCGGTTCGCAGTATCTGATTCTTATCGGTGGCAATCTGCACAGCTAGCTGCAGGCTCTCGAGCAAACCGAGTACCTCTTCAGCCTGTTCGAGGTCGGCGAGGGGCTCACCTTCTGCATCGTTGGTTGTGAAGGGTTTGGCAACGTCGAAGGAATGGGCCGTGAGTGGATTGCGATCAGTCTCGCGCACCGCCACCTGTTCGGCGGCCTGTTCGAGCACTCGGCCGAGCACTTCCTCATCCTCGTCGGAGAGGCGATCTCGATCCCCGTCGTAGCCGTTGGGCGCAGTCGCCAAACGAGTCTTGAGTTCGGCCACCAGAGGCTTGATGATGGTGAGACGTTCCGGGGCGGACTCGATCTCGGCGATCACTGCCTGTTGGCGAGTAATCGCCTCCCCCACCGCGGTGTCCGCCAATTGCTGGCGCCCAGCCTCGGCGGCTACCAGTCCTTCCACCTGGGCGAGCGCCTCGGCTTGGGTGAGCTGGATGCTCCCCAAGTAGGCGAGCAGGTCGTCGACCTGCTGATCGTTGAGCGGCCCTCCTGCAGTTACTCCCCAGGCTGGCATCGGGGTATTGGCTCTGCCGTTGACAATCCAGAAGCGGACCTCGGGTTGGGTGTAGCGGTAGAAGATGTCGTTGAGCGAAGGTGCCCGCCACTGGGTTTCGACACCGGTGCGCTGTTCGGTGTAACGGGCGACTCCTCCCACCCCCTCGGCGCCGTGACAGGCTATGCAGCCAAATCCGTGCGGGTTCTCGTCAGTGGATTCGAGAAAAGTCTCATGACCCCGCTCGATCGCCTCCTCGCTGAACTTGTCAGTGAAACCCTCCAATCGGTTAGCCTCGGTGAGGAAGTACAGAGGAATTCCGACTGCCAGGAAAGCGGAAGAGAAAAGGGCAGCCTTGAGTGTGGTGTTGAGCTTGGTGGTCTCCAGTTCGTCGTCAGTTCGGAATGGGGAAAGGTTGGGAGGTACCTCACCGCGGGAGCGGGGGGGGCGTCCGGCGTTCACCAACCATGCCAGACCCAACAGGATCACCCCCACCGCGATCGCGATTGCGATCGGTCCGACGTTCATAGGCAGCTGGGACCTTGCGGGTAGGCGACCGACTTCTTCTTGGATCGGGGGGTGTCTCGTTTCTGGCCGGTGTCGATGATCAGGTGGTTGCGTTCGTCGATCGAGACCGTGAACCGATCGAGATTGCGGGGGGCGGGTCCCGCTGCATACTCGCCATGCGAGTTGTACTTGGATCCATGGCAAGGACATTCAAAGCCCTGCGACGAGGCGCACCATGGAACCTTGCATCCCAGATGGACACACCTTTGGTAGAGTGCGCTCAGGTCGCCGGCGATGACCTCGGAGTCTGCGAAATCGGTGTCGACTGATTCTGCTTCAGCAAAGGGCAGCACATAGGAGCGAGCGGCGGCGACGTAGAAGGGGCGGACGCTTCCGTCCGGGAGGTTGATCAGGGCCTTGATCTCCTCCAGCTCGCCGGCGTCGATCTTGGTTCCGAACCCGCCACTCAGTTTGGGCCACATGAAGGCGAGGGCAGTGGTTCCGAAGCCGGCCAAGAAAACCCCAAACGAGGCACCGATCCCTCGGTTGAGGAACTGACGGCGAGTGACTCCGAGCTCGTCCTCGCTCAGCTCGATCTGCTTGGGGGTGGGAGGAGGAGCTAGGGTGGGGGCGGCTTCTAGCGGAGCTGGTGCCACTGCCGGTTGCGGCAGCATCTGAGTCCGCTGCGAACGATCGGCGCGACGGGCTCGGCGGTCGAGTAAACCCCGGGCGGGGCTACCCTGCTCTCCCTGGTAGGTGAGAGCAAGGATTCCTACCACCCCCAGCAGTACGACGGCTGCGAAGGCGAGGGCGAAGATTTGAGTGATGCTCATTTCAGCCAGTCGAGCAGGTCGTCGAAGTAGATCCCGTCCTGCCAGGGGTAGGTGAAGTTGAGACCGGGGCCTCGGAAGAACGATCCGATGATGACCAGGGTGGCCGCTCCCATCAAGAAGATACTGAACAGCATGATCGCCAGCTTGCGATCGGACGGCCGCACCGAAGGGTTGCGGTCGATGTAGGGAACCGTCATCAGGCCCAAGATCCCTGCCACTCCTGGCACCAGCACCCCAGCCACCTGCGGGTCGAAGTAAGTCAGCATCTCCTGCAGGCCCAGGAAGTACCAAGGGGCCTTGGAGGGATTGGGGGTGAGATTGAAGTTGGCCGCCTCCAACAGGGGGGCGTTGAGGATGATCGAAAGCACCAACAAGAAGGCAGTGCAGGCCAACAGGGCGACGAACTCACGCGCCACCAGGTGGGGCCACACGTTCACTTTGTCGGTTGGCTCGGCCTTGATCCCTTGGATCGCCCCGGCTTGCACGACGGTTAGCAGCCGCTGGGTGCGCACGCCCGGGGGGGGCCCCGCCGGTGCTGCCGCGGCCGTACGGGGTGCGGCTGGGGTCGGCGCGGTCGCAGTGGCGGTTGCAGTTGCAGTTGGGGCGACGGGAGCCTCGCCGGTGAGCTCTGCCAGCACCTGCTCGACTGGGATCCCGAGCGCCTTGGCTTTGGCTTCTGCCGAGCGGCGCAGGAGGTGGGGAGGGATCTCTGCCATGTCTTAGAGCGGCCCCGAGATGCCGCCATCCTTTCTCACCCGCCAGAAGTGCACCGCCATGAAGATGACGATGATGAATGGCAAGAACGCGATGTGCAGTACATAGAAACGGAGCAGGGTTGACCCACTCACCTCGACCCCGGCAAATAGGAAGGCCGAGACCTGGTCTCCTATCACAGGCGAGTAACTGCCCATCGTTCCCCCGACTGTGATCGCCCACAGCGCCAGCTGGTCCCAGGGAAGTAGGTAACCGGTGAAGGAGAGCAGCAAGGTGAGGAGCAGCAGGATCACGCCAACCACCCAGTTGAACTCGCGGGGCGGCTTGTAGGCGCCGTGGTAAAAGACTCGGCTCATATGCAGAAAGACGGTTAGCACCATCAAGTGGGCGCCCCACCGGTGCATGTTGCGAATCAAGGTCCCGAAGGTGACGGTGGTGGCGAGAGCTTGGGTGTCTGCGTAGGCCCGCTCGGCGGACGGCGTGTAATAAAACATTAGGAAGACGCCGGTGACCGTGAGCAGGATGAAGAGGAAGAAGCTGAGACCGCCCAAACACAGCGTGTAGGAGAGGCGCACCCCGTGACGCTTCACCTTGACCGGGTGGAGGTGATAGAGCACGTTGTTCATGATCACGTAGCTGCGGTTGCGGGGGCTGTCGGCATAGCCCGAGCGGAAGGGCGAGCCCGGCCGGAGCACGGAAGATGTGAATTGGCTGGCGTGGAGCTTCTGACCCAGACCGCGCAGCAACGCCTTCACCTTGGCTCCCCGGCTGCCGTTTCCGTTGCCCTCTGTCATTACATCCTTGCTACCAGCGCACGCCGTAGGCGTAGCCGTGTCTCGAATCTCTTTGGCCGGTATCGACCTCCCAAGGCCGGTCCGATTTTGCCTGAGCCGCCAGCGAGCCCTCGAACTTCCCGAGCGTGATCACCCCGGTGGGACAGCGGTCGATACACAACGCGCAGCGGGTGCACTCGTCCTCGTCGACGATGAAGACCCCCCGGTTGGCTTGGTTCGCCTTGGGGTCTTCGACATTCACTGCCTCGTCGATCACGTCGAGAGAAAGGTAGTGGATGCATTTCCAGGGGCAGATGTCAACGCAACCCTCGCACAGAATGCACTCGGACTGGTCGATATGGAGGAACTGCTTGGGCTTGACAGCTTTCTTCAGATAGTCGGCATCCACCTCTGCCAGCTGATAGTCGTCGCGGAAGGGAGGGGTCTCCAGCCAGACTTCATTCCGCGCCATTCGGACCTCCGTTGCCGGCGGTGCGCACCAGCTGCCGGCCGTAGGTTGAGAACTTGGGGGGGGGAGCCACTGCCCTGCGCTTCTTCTGCTCGCCGAGCCAATAGATCCCGAACGCGATGGCGATCACCATGGTTTGGTAGTAGCCGACCTCGATGATGTCCTTCAAGGCTTTGTAACTGATCTCGACGTGGTTGTTGAGGACCAGAAAGCGGGGGATGGTGATGGCTGGTTTCGAGCCCCAACCCAACGGCCCTTGGGCGATGGCGAGCCACTCTGAGGGGATGATCCCAAGGAAGATCACGAACTCGAACCAGGTCAGCAAGCCGGCGACTCCGGCCCGGGTCCAGGTCATCTCTTGGTTATGGATGAACGCGAAGTAGATGCCGATGATGGCGAGCTGGCTGCCTGTCAGCCCGATCAGTTGACCGGCCGTCACCAACAACCAGCCACGCGGTATGTCAGGCAAAATCAAGCGATCGAGGGCGTCCTTCTCCGGCAAGCCGGTGAAGTGAGCGATGGTCACTCCCGCCGCTAGCAGCAGTGCCCCAGCCACGATGGCGGAGATGCCGATGGGTCTGCGCTTATCGGCGAGCATGCTGCGGCATGGTACCCGGCCCGGCCGTGGCTTCCAGTCGGACTCCGGTTGGGCTGCTGCGGCCAAGAGGTGGCTGCCTAGTGCCCAGTGTGGGAACAAAACGTGGGATCTCGCCGCCCCACGACGCCCCTGGCGGCGTCCTCCTCCTCGACGCAGCACACGGCTGCGCCTTCGTCGTCGATCCTGGCCAGGGACGCCGTGGCCTCGTCGAACATGAATTCATGGCGCTTCGCCTGGCGGCTCAGCGCTCTCACGCTATTTCCCAGACAGAGCA
>Ga0114938_1001939_pt1 | contig 13586 bp, 11 predicted proteins | sample AshMeaBigSpring_FD_88675 | JGI IMG/M metagenome (GOLD analysis project Ga0114938, IMG submission 88675) | Groundwater microbial communities from Big Spring, Nevada to study Microbial Dark Matter (Phase II) - Ash Meadows Big Spring | ecosystem: Environmental > Aquatic > Deep subsurface >...
CGCTTCTCGATCTAATCGCACTTCTCGATTTAGTTGCGCTTCTCAATTTGGTTGTGCTTCTCAATCTCAACTGCATTTATCCATCTCACTGCGCTTCTCGATCTCACGGAATATGGGTTGAAAGGAATTCATTAAAAAAGGCGCGAGAATGTTTGTCTGTCTCGCACCTTTAGATTCATAGTTTGGTTAGGGTTATTATATATTTTGATTCAACGTATGCCAATCTTTTATTTCCGGAATCACGCCCATCTGAATAACTTCATCTCGCAGTTTGCATAGATGTTCGTAGCTACTTTTGAGTTCAGCCTTTTCGTTGGGCAGACCTTGCATCTCTTTATGGCTTATTCCGTTTTTATCGATAGTTGTTTCCATAGCCATCAGGATATGATTGAACTGATCGTTGCATACATAGACTCCTGCCGGCCAATTGAAAGGTTTGCCTCCCATAGCTGCAGCAATCATTTGGATAGATAGGTATGCGGGACTTTGGAACGATGAACGACCTCGTAGATCGATAATGTTTTTTCCGCCTTGTATGACTTTAGTTTTTATCTCTTCCCATTTGTCCAAAGGCAACCGATCTGTTCCGATCCACTCGGTGAGTGGGCGATGTTGAATCTTAGTCGTTGAGGCAAATACGGCCATTTGTTCTCCATGACCACCGTAAGTACGGCAGTTTACGATATCTGAAGCAGGGAGATGGAGATATTTGACCAATTCATTCTGAAGACGTGTGCTGTCGAGTGCAGCCAAAGTAGAAATCTGTGAGGGTTTCAATCCGGAATGAATTAAAGTAACCAGTCCTGTGATGTCGGCCGGGTTGAACACCACAACTACGTGCTCTACATTGGGACAATACTTACGAATATCTTTGCCAAATTGAGCGGCTATTTCTGCATTGCCTTTCAATAGATCCTCACGTGTCATGCCGGCTTTACGTGCCGCTCCTCCTGAAGATATAATGAAATAAGCATCGGTTAGCGCTTCTTTGATATCGGAAGTATAAGTCAGGTTGACCCCTTCAAAAGCACAATGAAGTAACTCCTCTGCTACTCCTTCAAGAGCTGGAGCATAAGGGTCGTATAAACAGATGTTCGGTGTTAGTTGCATCATCAAAGCAGTTTGTGCCATGTTCGAACCAATCATTCCTGCTGCTCCTATAATTGTCAGTTTTTTGTTTGTCAAAAATTCCATAATCTTATATTTTGATGTGAGTATTTCTTTTCTTTGCAACAAAGGTAATCGATAAATAAGTACGTTGTTTATCGAAAAAAGTTCTGAGAGATAATGATAAGTTATGACTGCTTCCCTCGGTCGTTTGATCCATCTATCTATCTATTCATCTATCCATCTATCTATCGATGTATTTATCTATGTATCTTTCTTTGTTCCTTTCTTCTGTCCTTTTATGTGGTTAAGTCTTTTCTATGATTTGTTTCTATGCTTTTTTCTCTTCTGTTTCTATTGAGTAAAGTACGATGTGAAGTACCTCTTTGGCTCGTTTTTTCTGATTTGTGTATTTTTTGAAGAGAAGACGAACCAATCCTTTGTGAAATGAATTATCTTTGTATGTGGAAAGTACGCAACTTTTACGGAATAATAACGTTATATAGAAATAGAAAGCATATATATATGAGTATCGAACTAGGAAAATTTAATCAGCTTGAAGTTGTAAAACAGGTAGATTTTGGTATGTATCTGGATGGTGGTGAAGAGGGTGAAATCTTGTTGCCCAATCGCTATGTACCTGATGGCTGTGAGGTGGGTGATTGGTTGAACGTTTTTCTTTATTTGGATAACGAGGAACGTCTGATTGCCACAACTCTCACTCCTTTAGTGCAAGTTGGGCAGTTTGCCTGCTTGGAGGTAGCTTGGATCAATCAATTTGGTGCGTTTCTCAATTGGGGGCTGATGAAAGATCTTTTTGTTCCTTTCAGCGAACAGAAGATGAAAATGCAGGTAGGTAAGAAATATGTGATTCATGCTCATCTGGATGATGAAAGCTACCGTATCGTTGCCTCTGCAAAAGTCGATCGTTATCTGTCGAAAGAGAAAGCAACCTACGAGCCTGGTGAAGAAGTCAACATTCTAATTTGGCAGAAAACTGATTTAGGATTTAAAGCAATCATTGATCATAAATACAGTGGGTTGCTTTATGACAATGAGATTTTTCAAAACATCCGCACGGGTATGACTATGAAAGCTTTTGTTAAACAGGTGCGTGATGATGGCAAGATTGATCTGATGCTGCAAAAGGCCGGTTTCGAGAAAGTGGACGATTTTTCTAAAGTATTGCTCGATCGTCTTAAACAAGAAGGTGGCAAACTTGCTTTAAACGACAAAAGTCCTGCCGACGAAATCTATGCTGTTTTCGGTGTAAGTAAGAAGACATTTAAGAAGGGAGTAGGCGACCTATATAAAAAACGATTGATCTCTTTAGATGAAGACGGTATTCGTTTGTCTGTAAAATAAAAACAATAGGGATTTCCCTAATAGATGATAGTAATAACAAATAGGATGAGGAAAAACCTCATCCTATTTTTGTTTTTATTAAATCATTAAAATATAATATTATGAAAATGGTTAGTTGCTTATTGATTGCGCAACTATTTATTCTGACTAGTTGCTCTTTTTACCCTTTTTATTCTGTCGATTTTACAAAGAAGCAAATGCTTGCTATTAAAAAAGGTATGACGATGGACGAGGTGTCTTATATTATTGGAAAACCCAACTACAGGAGTTTCACTGAGAACTCTGAAGAGTGGAAGTATTTGGGTAATGATGAACGCTATGTAAGTTCGATTATTAAGGTTCATTTTAGCGAGGGTAAAGTAGTAGGAATGACTTCTTATGAAAAACCTTTTTACACACTTCCTCAACAAAATGCAAATGGGAATGTGACTTTTGGGGCTGCCGGCTCTACTAATATGGCGTGTTCACGAACCGATTTTGATAAGTTTTACGAGAGTCTTCGTCCTTGGGGCGGCTTAAATACCTGCATCAATATGATTGAAAGAGAACTGCCTTTAATGACGATAACTTCTGCGGAAGCTCTTAAATTAGTAAATTTATTTACTTTTACTGATGATAAGAAGAAAGTTGCTAAAATCACTTATCCAAGAGTGTCTGATCCTGGTTGTTTTGATATTGTAATCAATTCTTTCACTTTCCTTTCAGATCAAAATGAGCTAAAAGAGTTTATAAAAAAATAATTCTAAATAATCACTTAAAACAATGAATGCTATGCGTAGATTAATTATTTGTTTTTGTTTCCTATCGTTAGCTATAGGAATGTCTGCTGCCGGAATTAATGGACTTCGTATCAATGGTGGAAGAAATCTTTTTATTGTATATGTGGAAGGTGAACAGGTTTGTATGCCAACAAACAGCTGCTTTGTGGCCAATCTGAGTCGCGGATATTATCGCGTGCAAATCTATGAGAGTCGGTATACTCGCCCCAGTCAACGTCCTTGGAGAGGCAGACTCTTATTCGATGAGCGGGTTTATGTCGATAGCCGTGATATTCGAGATATTCAATTAGAAAGAGAATATACTCCTGATGATGGGGAAGGGCGTCATGAATATTGGAATGACCGCAGAGATGAATATTCGAAAGTGATGAGGAGCGAACTTTTCAATAGTCTGGCGCAAAGAGTCAAAGATGAGCCTTTCACCGATGGCCGGATGAATCTTATCAAGATGGCTTTGGTTAACTCCAATTTTACAACCGAACAATGCGGACGTTTGCTGGAAGTTTTCCCTTTTGACAAAGAAAAAATAAGTGTCATGAAGTTGATGTATTCGCAAATTGTTGATAAAGAACGCTTTTTTGTCTTGTTGGAATCGTTGAGTTTCTCTTCTAGTAAAAATGAGATCAAGCGATTCATCGAAAGTTCTGGAAGAAGATAGGGAAATCCCTACCGACAAATAGAGTTAATCGCTTAGGAGGGGAGTTTTCTCACTCTATATTTGCAACATTAAAAGTACCTAAGACCTGACTATAGAATGTTTTATTAAATGGAGGCTCTGAGCTACACAATCTATTAATGAAAAAAAAACGATTATGAAACGATTGCTGATTTTATTGATAACTATGAACGCTTTAACAGCTTGTTCTAGTTCGATGTTTGCGATGAGCGCTAGTGATGTTAGGAAAGAAACACGCTTTCTAACCGACAAAATGGCTTACGAATTAGGGTTGACCACACCTCAATATAATGATGTGTACGAAATCAACTACGACTTCATTAATTCCATCGGTGATTTACTGAATTATGTTGTACGTGGTGAGCAATGGGCTCAAGACGACTATTATAAGGCTTTGGATGTGCGTAATGATGATTTACGCTGGGTATTGAGTGAACCGCAATATCATCGGTTCTTAAGAGCGGATCATTTCTGTCGTCCGGTTTTAGCCAACAGGGGTGGCTGGAGTTTCCGGGTGTATGTGAACTATCCGAACCGTGCTCACTTCTATTTCGGATCGCCTTACCATTATCATACGTATTGCGGAGGTCATTATCGGCGTGATTTTCATACCATCAGCTATTATAGAGGCAGACATAATCACATCGACCATTATGTACGATCTTTCAGGATCAGAGACGAACGTCGCTATCCTACTTATTGTCGCTCGGATTTTGGAAGCATAACTTTCCGCTCCAATAGTTCTGTTCGTCCTTCGCATATTACGATCCGCACGAATATTCACACGGATCGCCACGAATCGGATCGCTATCCTTCGAATGGAAGAGTAACTGTTATCCGTTCTACTGATAGGCACGACCGGGACGATCATAAACGACATGAAAAAGAATACAAACATCGCGAAAAAGAGTATAAGCATCTCGAGAAAGAGTATAAACATCGTGATAAAGAGTACAGAAAGCACGATAACGACTCAAGAGGTTATTCCGATCGATCATCTACCCGCACTTATTATACCAATCTAAATGGGGATAGAGGCAGGGGTGATGATTCGGGAAGATATTCAGGCGACCGTTCTTCTCAGCGGGAGAACACAAGAAGATATTAATCTATTCCTTTATATATTCTCTCTCTCTTAAAAGACCTAAACTATGGTGTATCACCGATGATACTATTCAGTGCTTCACCTTTAACTTTGATATCGGGGCGGATACTATCTGCCTCGATTTCTGTTATCAGCCCTTTCTTTACTAATCGCCCGGCAATCAACTTGAAGTAACCACTTAGATGATCTTTCAGTTGTCCGTCTTCTTTGAAGGAGTTCCTAAAGTGCTTGGGTTTGGGGATGATAGAGGCTAAAAAGATGCATTCTTCTGCACTCAGTTGGGAAGGGCGCTTATTAAAGTAGTAAGTGGATGCCTCGTGAATACCATAAACCAACGGTCCCCATTCTGCAATATTTAGATACACTTCGTACATACGCGCTTTAGAAGTCAGCCTCTGGTTCTCTATTAACCAAACATTGAGGGCTTCTTCCAATTTACGCGCAAAATTCTTTTTCTTGTTCAAAAAGACGTTTTTTACTAGTTGCATGGTAATTGTACTTCCGCCTCGTGCAAAACGTTTCGTCTTAATGTCGTAGATCAAAGCTTCTCTCAATGCATCGGGTAGAAAACCATGATGGTAGTAGAACGCTCCGTCTTCACTTTGCATCACGGCTGTTTGCAAGAGGGGTGAGATACTGTCTAATGGGGTGAAATGTTCCCAAGATGGACCGACAGGAAAGGTTCTTACCGGCATCTCCTTTTCGTAAGCTGTATACACAAACTCTCCCGACATCTTATTCAGATCGGTGGCACCGAACTGATCGATACGGAAATTCCTTTTTTTCAACTCCGACTCTAGTTTCATACTATCTATCTGAGCCAGATCGATATCAAATAATAAATGATAGGCTAGCTCTCCACTTGTTCGGATACCTTCGAGATTATTGAATAAGCCTTTGGGAAGAGAACTGAAAAGATGATCTGCTGCAAACCAAGGCTTGTCGACGGCAACTTTGAAATGCCAATGTTCATGGTTCTTCTCTGCAAGTAGATAAGGGTGGAACTGCAACTTGTTAAAGACAACACTGCTTGTGCTGTCAAGCTCAATGGAGTTTTTACCCAGATTGAGCTGGTATGATAGTTGCCCTTGATCCAGATGGATAACCTCAGGTGATAAGGCTTTGTGAAAGACTTCCAAACCTCTGATCTTTGCATGCCCATATAGATGGAGCTTGTCGGAAAACGACGTCTCTTTGGTTAGACTATAAGATAAGGTGTCGAAGGATATTTTCGCTCCATATCTGTTCTCTATATATGGAAAGATAATCTTTTTCTGTTTGAGCGGGTAGAGCTTTGCATTCAGGGTACTTGAACTCTGATTGAGTATTCCGCTTGCTTGCCAATGCTGAACAACCGTATCTTCCTCGATCTCTAGCGATGTCTGGAAGGCATTGTCTTTGATGATAAAAGAGGGGATGTTAATTTTCAACTGAGTACTATCTCTCGATTCGGTAATGCAGGTGTTCGTCAGTTCTCCATTCTCGGGCATGAAAGCAAAACATAAATCTAAGAGTCGGTTGGTGCGCTTTGCATAATCCGGCTTCATAGCCGATTGCTCTTCCTCAGCCGGATTCTTCTTCATAAACAGAAATTCGTAATTGGCTATTCCGCCTCGTTTGGTGAGATGCAGGTTTAACCCTTTCATTTTTACATTGTGCACTTCTATGTTTCCACGGATGAGTTGCCAGAAGTTGAGCTGTAAGTTCAGCGATTGAAGGGTGAGGAGTGTATCTCTCTTTGCTGGAGTGATTGATAATTGTTGCAGACTGACTTCTTTCAATCCAACCAAATCTAACTTATTATAATGTATGTGCAGTTTGTAGGAGGTTTCAATAACAGCCGACTTCTTATCAACAATCTTTTGCAGGATGATATTACGACATAGATAAAGAACGATGAGGCAGATGAATATCGCTCCAACTAATGATAATAAGATGATTTTATAGTTTCTTATTGCTTTCATCTTCGATAATTCATTGATTATAGGCTGCAAAGGTAGTCAATAATTGATTCGCAGAAATAAAGTTCCTGATTTTTTTGAAAGCTCTTGTTCTTGACCTGTTGCTTTATCTCTTCTGACGTTCTTAATTGTTTGATAGTTAACAATTTGATAACTTTAATAGGGAGTTTTTCTTATAAAATACGAATAAATTTAAAAAAAAGATATTGAGTGCAACTTTAAGATGTAATCGTGCGTCTAATAGGTAAATAGCTCATTTGAAAGTTTAATTTAAAAAATACAATTATGAAAGCTACAGGATTATTTAAAGCAGTTGTTTTGATTGCAATCTTTTTGGTAAGTGCTACAAATTCATTTATGAATGCACAAGAGAATAACTTTGTTACTAACGAGGAAATTGTTGATAATGTGGTTAAGTCGAAAACTATTTATCGGATGAACGACGGAGTGTTGTTCCATCATATGAAATATGATTTCACTTATGATGATCAAAGTCGGATGACTTCGAAAGAGGTCTATAAATGGAATGGCCAGGATGAATCGTGGACTCCTTACTTTAAGATGAGTTATACTTATTCGGAGAAAGAGATGACGGTTGTGTATGCACGTTGGAATGCGAAAAGTAAAGCCTACGACCTTGCTATGGAGAAAAGCGTTTATGAACTGAACAAAGAGAATGCTCCAGTGGCTTTTTTTAATTATAAATGGAAAAATTTTCAATGGGTAGAGAGTTCTAATCATTATTTTGCAATGGACGAATCGAATGATGTGGATGCAAATCAACTCCTTGCTTGCATTTAAATGAATAAATCTAATATAGCCATTAGCCTCATGCAACCCATAAGTGTTATGAATCTATAAGTGCTATAAATCTACTCAATGTTGTTAATTGAGTGAAGTAGTTTCCGAGTTATATAGAAAAGAGACTTGTTTGAAAGTCTCTTTTTAACAGAATTCCCTCCGTTACGTGAACCAGTAACGGAGGGAATTATTGTTAGGTGTCATTGGCATTGATTGCCAGCATTAGTGAGTATTTTTTATTTGACGAGGTGAAGGTACTGTTTATACCCTGCTTTTTCCATCTCTTCTTTCGGAATGAAACGAAGGGAGGCACTGTTAATGCAATACCTTAAACCGCCTTTCTCTGTCGGTCCGTCATCGAATACATGACCCAGGTGAGCATCGCCCGTCTTACTGCGAACTTCCGTTCTTATCATTCCATGCGAAGCATCTTCCTTTCTCACGATTAAGCCGTCTGAGATTGGTTTACTGAAACTAGGCCATCCGCAGCCGGAATCGAACTTGTCGGTTGAAGTGAAAAGTGGTTCTCCGGTAGTGATATCCACATATATACCTGCGCGGTGTTCATTCCAATACTGATTGTTGAATGCGGGCTCAGTAGCGTTTTTTTGAGTAACATTGTATTGGATGGGAGTCAGCTCCTTCCGTAAAGTTGCCTCATCGGCTTTTCTGAAAACTTTTGAGGTTGGCTTTGCTTCTTTGGCTAAATCAAAAAGTTTAGAAGGGATGTGACAATAACCGGATGGATGTTTCACCAAATAGTCTTGATGATACGCTTCAGCCGGGTAGAAGTTTTCGAGAGGTTTCACTTCAATAGCTAAAGGAAGTGAGTACTTAATTGCCAGATTGGCAATGGCCCGACGAATGATAGGAAGATCCGAATCACGGGTGTAATAAATGCCGGTTCGATACTGCGTACCCATATCATTGCCTTGCCGATTGTGACTCGTTGGGTCGATAGTCTGGAAAAAGAGTTCTAACAGGAAGTTTAGATCTGCCTCCGAACTGTCGTATACCACTTTCACGGTCTCCGCAGCATTTGTCTTGCCTGAGCATACAGCTTCATAAGATGGATGGGGAACCAAACTATTTGCATATCCAACTTCTGTGCTTTTTACTCCTTTCACTTGTCTGATAAAATGCTCTGTTCCCCAGAAGCAACCACCTGCCAAGTAGATTTCCGTAGTCTGTTTCATACTATAGATTTCGTTTATAAATGTACTACTCAACAAAAGAAAGGAGATGAGAATAAAATGTTTCATATCCGTAGGTTCTTTTATTATAAACGTAAGAACCTACGGATATGTTTTAAGTAGCAATGTCGATCAGTCGATCACTCGATTGCTTTGCCTTTATAAAAATCAAGAATCTTACTTCTGAATAGATAATCGTACTTCGATTGTATCTTATCGGAAAGGGCTTTTGTAAGGTTCAATTTAGCTTCGTTATACTCTACTGAGGTCGCTTTTCCATTCGCAAATTTCTCACTCATGAGGTGGAACGACTCTTCATTCGCTTTTACTGCAATCTCACTCGAATTATATTTGCTTTCGGCTGCTACTGCTTTATACCAAGCTTGTTGAATCTCTTTGTAGAGTACTTTCTTGGTATTGTCCAATTGCAATTCTTTATTTAGTTTTTGAATTTTGGCAGCACGTACTTTATTACGGGTTGCAAAGCGGTTGAATATAGGAATGTTTAAACTAAAGCCAACCGACTGATTGAGGTTGTCATTGAGTTGTTTGCCAAAACTGTAAGGTGCTTTCCCATTTACGGTATAATAGCTGCTACCAATGCCGGCATTGAGCGATAACTGTGGGTAAAAACTACTCTGAGCTATTTTAATGCTTTTATCAGCGCCGGAAACTCTCAGTTCGGCAGCTTTGATCTCGGGTCTTTGCGCGAGAGCCTCGGTGTAGATATCATCGGGAGGCGTAAGCGGACTGAGAGTCAGTTCTTCTTCCGGGGATACCAGTTTCAACTTCTCGGGTGATGGTAATTCAAGTAACTGACTTAAATCGAGCAATGTCAACTTATAGTTATTATCGCTCTGCACCACATTCATCTCATCTTGTGCGACTCTTGCTTTAGCTTCAGCGAGCTCTGCCGGAGAGGCTTTACCAACGGAAAGTAATTTCTCAATTCGTGCGAATTGTTCTTTACTAAGTGCCGACTGGCTCACTGCTACTTTATGAAGTTCCAGATTGAGTAATGCTTGCAAATAGGCCGAAGCAACATTGATCGCAATGTCTTGCTTGGCTTTGTTCAAGTCCTCAACGGCTGCTTTAAAGTTGAGCTTCGATAATGCATACTGATTGGATATCTCAAACCCTGTAAATAAAGGTATACTAGTACCTAAACTGAATCCGGTATTTGCATTGTTACGGTTGGTGTACGAGTTACTGTCAGGAGATTTTGTACGTCCCCAACCCCAATTCTGATCGGCTGAACCGTTCAAGTTCGGAAGTCTTGCCCATTTGGAGGTATTGACATCTATTTGACTCTCTTCTACTGCATTGGCGGTCTTCCGAATGTCTATATTATGCTCAATGGCGTAATCAATGCACTGACGAAGTGACCAAACTTCTTGTGCAAAAATAGGATAGCCAATGAAAACGGTTATGATTGTAAATAAAATCTTCTTCATCTTTATCTGGATTGATTATTTATCTTTCTTTTCTGCACCTCTGACTTTGTCTTTGGCTTTCAAACCACTTTTAATCTCAATTTTAATACCGTCACTCATACCTGTCTTAACAGCAATACGTTTGAAGTTCTGAACAGGAACAGAGTCTGTGAGCAGGTATACAAAAGTTGAGTCACCGCTAAATTCAATTGCACTTTCGGGTACAGCAAGTATTTTGTTCGCTTTTTGCAAGACGATTTCTGCATTCGCTGAATAACCCGAACGAATTTTCACGGAGTCGGGGATGGTGATTGCTGCTTTAATCTCAAATTGATTTGCTCCATTGTTTTCTACACCTTTAGGAGAGATATACTCTAGGACGGCATTGAAGGTGAGATTTTGCAAGGCACCAATGGTTATTTTGACCGGCATTCCTTCGTGGATGCGACCGACTTCAGTCTCGTCAATATTTCCACGGAAAATTAAGTCGTTCATGTTGGCCACCGTTGCAATGGTTGTTCCATCGTTGAATGTGTTACTCATGATCACAGAATTTCCCTTTTTCACTGGAATGTCCAGAATCAAACCGTCGATTGTGGAACGAATCATCGTACTACTAAAAGAAGCACTGTTTTTGGTGATCCCCTCTTTTACGATTTCCAGATTATCGATTGCAGTTTGTTTTTCTTCGCGTGCTTGCTTTACAGCCACTTCGCTTTTTTCATACTCTTCACGGCTGACAAGTTTGCTTTCGTACAACTTCTTGATACGGGAGAAATCTGTTTCTGCTTGTGATGCATTGATTCCTGACAGGCGTACTCTGCTCTCTGCAGAGTTCAATTGTCCTAATTCGGGTATGACTTTTACTTTTGCGATTACTTCACCTTTCTTGATGGCTTGTCCTGCTTCTTTATACACCTCTTCAATGATACCTGATATCTGAGGTTTGATCAAGATCTCATCTCTTGGCTCTATTTTACCGGTTGCTACTGTTGTCTTTTCCAAATCAGCGACTGCTGTACTCAGTGTTTCGTAAACAATCGTTTTGGGTTTTGATTTCTGATAAAGAAATACAAACGTAAAAATGAATAGAATGGCAACGACTACCAATGCTGTGATTTTCAAAAACTTTTTCATTTTGTATATATTTTAAATTATTTCAATGGGTCTTTCTCGTCTATATCTGTTGATGATTATTCGTCTCTGATGGCTTCAATAGGTTTGATTGCCATGGCTCTATATGCAGGTGCTAAGCCGGCAAGCATTCCTAAAACAGTGAGTAAGGCGCAAGTGCCAATAGCCAGTCCGAAACTTATTTGGAAGTGCACTGATTTCCCTGTTGCGTTTATTAGAATCTCTGCAGTTTGAAGAACAAATACTCCAAAACAGATGCCGAACATGCCTGCAATGGTGGTGAGCGCCAAGCTCTCAGATAAGATCTGCTGCAGGATGTCTTTGGGGCGTGCACCGATTGCACGACGGATCCCAATCTCAGTAGTACGTTCTTTTACAGTGACCATCATAATGTTCGATACTCCGATAGCGCCGGCAAATAAAGTACCTAATCCCACCATCCAAATCAGAATCCTTATTCCAGTAAAAAGATTATCAACCATCGAAAACATAGCTTCTGCGTTCAGATACATCATAGCCTGTTTATCATTGGGCGCAATGTAATGGGCCGCTTTGATGATACTTTCCATCTCTGGTTGTACATCCGAAACTTTGATTCCTTGTTTGACAGTAAAGCAGACGACGTCGATCTTACCGCCTAACTTGTAGGTTTGTTGCATGGTTGTAAATGGAAGAGTTACTGCTTCAGAGGCACTTCCTTGGATATTCATATTGCCTTCGGATGCTGTCATACCTACCACACGGTAATAGATACCATCTACCCGAACAAATTTTCCGCAGGGGTTTTCTCCTTTTTTAAAAAGGCTTTCGTATACTCGTTTTCCGATGACGCATACTTTTCTCGCCTCTTGAATATCAACATCGTTGATGAATCGCCCATAGGCCATCTCTTGTGTCTCGATGGCAACATAGTTAGGATATAAACCCTTTACACTGCAACCGTATTTCTTGTCTCCGTAAACTGCACTGGATCCCCATCTAGCTATCGAAGGAGTAATGACATCTACTGCTTTTACCTGCATCTTGAGTCGTTCGATATCCTGAGTTTCCAAATCCCACTGACGACCTTTACGAAAACCTTTATAGGCTTCTCCGGTTGGTTGTGCAACTAGAAAGCCTGAGTTGGTTGCAAAGCCTTCAAAGTTCTTTTTCATCATCTCTTGCATGCCTTGCCCTCCGCCGATTAAGGCTATCAGCATAAATATACCCCAAAAGATACCAAAAGCTGTCAGTAAACTTCTGGTCTTATTCCGAGTTATTGTTAGAAGAATTTCTTCACACGAATCAATATCTATTCTCATAATTTTAGTCTGCTCTTAATGCTTCAATTGGTCGGATATTTGCCGCCTTTCTTGCAGGAAAGAAACCGGCAAGAGTCCCGGCTATTATTAATGTGAGTGTTGCTTGCACAGCTATGCGCAAATCCACTGTCGGATTTGAAAAGACCGTTGTTGACCACATTCCAGCATCCATAGTTTGTTGTCCGAAAGCGTTGTTCATCCATTCGGTGGCTCCAATTCCCGCAACCATCCCAATATACCCGAATAGGGTAGTGATCGTTACACTTTCGATGATGATTAGCCATAGTATAGATGAAGGTTTGGCTCCTAAGGCTTTTCGAATACCAAATTCTCTGGTTCGCTCTTTTACTGTGATCAACATGATGTTCGATACTCCTACGATTCCGCTTAGTAAAGTGAAAATTCCGATAACCCAAATCGCAGTACGAAGGATGTTAGAGCCTTCTTGTTGTTGGAGGTAATGAGTGAAGCGGTTCCATATCCAGATAGCATTATCGTCAGTCGGATCAAAACGGTGATTGCTGCCTAATACTTTGCGATAGCTTGCTTCAAACTCCTCATTCATTTGTTTAGTCTCCAAATTTTTGGTGGTCATAATGATGTTATTCAACTTATCCCCCTTATTATAAATCGTCTGTAAGGTGCTGAATGGAGTATAAGCAGTACTGTTGCCGCTGTCTCCCTTATCATTATACAAGCCGATCACCTGATAAACTACATTTCCTGCTTTC
>Ga0114938_1001940_pt1 | contig 13578 bp, 9 predicted proteins | sample AshMeaBigSpring_FD_88675 | JGI IMG/M metagenome (GOLD analysis project Ga0114938, IMG submission 88675) | Groundwater microbial communities from Big Spring, Nevada to study Microbial Dark Matter (Phase II) - Ash Meadows Big Spring | ecosystem: Environmental > Aquatic > Deep subsurface >...
ATATGAGAGAGGGCTTCTTGCATCACATACATACCCGCCATTTGATGCATCCATGCAGGAGCAGAATACCGAGTTCCGTCATTGGAGAGAGTGAATTCTCCGGGTGTTTCTGGGGGTGTCAGATTTTTAAACTTCACGATCACCCCTGTGAGCTCATTGGCAATGGTCCCAGCGAGACGATGAATTCATAATTTTTCTGATATACCATCATCAGGCGGGAGGAGGACAACTCCTATCCCCTTTTTACCCCCATCTTTTCGTTCACTCGCCTCAATCACCCATGCCGAAGCAGAAGCAATTACCATATTTGGAGAAAGTGGTTTCTCGTATTTTGCGAGAAGTTTCTGTCCTTCATCAGGAGAACAAAAATATATCTCCCACGAATCTCCAATAATAAAATTATGAATCCTCTTCATCGTCGGATCACCCAGGGCAGCACGATCACGGATCAATATTTTTATCTTTTCATCAAGCGTGATTCATGGCAAATCTTCTACATGGAATGGCTTATTTGGATACCTCGGCATCAACACCTGAGACATCACAGACTCATGCGAAAACGGTGATATAGGAGGGTGATTTTGTGCTGTATTATGATGACTCTCTCGAGAGGGGGATGATCATTTCTTTCCATCAGTCTTGATTCCTGCCAAAACGCCAGCCACGAGTGTCGCCCCCACTCAGCATATCAGCAAAGTACGATTGTGTGTTTTGAGGGTCACTATTCTCTGAATCAGTCGGTCTTGTAACCACACCTTCGATGATACATTCTTCGCTTTTCTCAAAAATTCCGCTTCCATCAGACACAGTTCAATAGCACGACGTTTTGTACGTTCAGGCGCTTGTACTCACTCAAGAAGGGATATCAAGTTATCATATACCTCCTGAGATACTTCTCCTCTCCTCTTAAATTCCTCTAGTTTCATATAATTATTATACTATTTATAGTATATTGTCAATATTCTCAGGAGGGAGTTTCTTGTGAATGGTTTATATGTTAAAAACAGATTTTATACGGGCGATATTCTCTGGTAAAAATGTCGTCAGAAAGACGTTTTCTGAATTTATTAATCCGTCCTCTAATGTAAATGGAGGAATATGTTTTGATTGTGCTTGTTGGAGAGATTCTCGTCTCATACGCACCACGAGATAACAGAGAGCATTCCATTGCGGTACAGTCACATCCACAACTGTATGCTCTCTTCCCTCTTTTTCTCATCCAGGAGGTACAAAAAGTACCGTGGGTGTCATCAAGGTATCATCTTCTGGATCATGTTTTTCTTCTTTTTTCATAGCCATACAGAGGAGCTCGGTTACTTTCCCACATGTGCGTTTCTGAAATGCAAGAAATCCTCTGGCAGGACCTGGTTCCATACATCGATCATCTGGTCTCCATGCGACTTCCCCCTCTGGTATAGTATCAAAATCAGTTTTTCTATGCCGCACATTCCCTTGAATCACTCGTTTCATCGCTTCTGAAGTATCTCGTGATACTCATGCTCCACTCCAATCGTCAAATTGTAAATCCGCTGTTCACTCATCGAGTACCGTCATCCCCACCATCACGCCATTATAGCCACCATTGACGAGAGACAGAGTAAAATATGCCTTTCATTCCTCGAGAAGAGTAAATCTACCATTATTCATACAATTATTATCACGAAAATATATATTCGTCAAATAAAAACCCCTCCGAAGAGGGGATTATTTCTACGACTCGCATCCTACACACACAATCTTTCGAGAGAGTTCTTGAGCTGCACTCTTGGAGTGTTGATAGTAAAGCGTCTTGATACCTTGTCTCCATGCATCGAGGTAGAGAGCATTGATATCCTTGGCAGGCGTCTTTGGATTGATCATGAGATTCAAAGAGACACCCTGATCGATGAATTTCTGGCGATCAGCCGCTTGGTCGATGATAGCATATTGATCGATTTCTGAGAATGTCTTGAAGACGTCTTTTTCTTCTTGAGAGAGGCAATCGAGGTGTTGAACAGAACCATCATGATCTCGAATAAATTGCCAGGTTTCACGGGTGTTTTGACCACGCTCTTCGAGGAGTTTCTCGAGGGCAGAGTTTTTTATCGTTGTCTTGATCTTTGCGAGGTCTTTGACATAACAGTTACTGAGCCATGGTTCGATACTCTGTGATACTTGCCCGATGATAAATGCTGATGATGTATTTGGTGCGACAGCGAGGAGTGTCGTATTGCGACGTCCGTATCCCTTGAGGATCGCTGGTTCACCGTATTCTTTTGCGAGTTCAGCTGAAGCTACATACGCTCGGTCGTGAATCGTTTGAAATATTTCTCGATTGAGACCGCGTGCCTCCTGAGATTCAAACGCAATCATCTTGCTCTGGAGGTAGGAGTGCCATCCGAGAGCTCCGAGTCCGAGGGCACGATTTTCCACCGCGAAATTGTACGCGCGTTGCATAAAGTAAAATCCTTGTCGTTCACTCTCTTCATTGCTATCACGGAGTGCTTCGAGTTTTTGGATAAATTCTGTCATCACCGCATCGAGGAATTGGACCATTGTTTCAACAGCGTCTGTATTTTTCCACTCATCGTAGTAGAGGAGGTTCATGCTCGAGAGATTACACACAAATGACCAGTCTTTCTTGGAAGGCAGCATAATCTCTGTACACATATTACTCGCATAGATCTTGAGACCTTTATCCTTGTAGACATCGACGGTATTGTTGTTCACGTTGTCTGTAAAGAAGATATATGGGTAGCCCATCATGGTACGGCGTTGAATAATCTTTGCCCAGATATCACGCTTTTTCTCATCGCCTGCGACCATTTCCTCGAGCCATGCATTGGTGACAGTGACACCGTGTGTGAGTTTTTGGATTTCATTGCCTTCCATACCGATATTGAGGAATTCCTCGATATCTGGATGCTCTACTGGGAGATACGGTGCAAAGTGACCTCGACGGACAGAACCTTGGCTCACGACATTAATCAGAGATTCAAAGAGATTCATAAAATGAACCGCACCAGATGAAGTCCCATTATTCGTGATTTCAGAACCTCGTGGACGGAGAGCTCCAAAATATCCGCTACATCCTCCACCGTATTTACTCATCATACCGACTTCTGCCTGCGTATAGAGGATGCTCGCCATATTGTCCTCGATATACGAACCAAAACAGCTAATAGGGAGACCTCGTTTGAGACCAAAGTTAGCAAAAACAGGCGTCGAGAGAGAGTAATACCCTTTTGACATATAATCATAGAATTTGTCAGCAAATCCTGCTTTTCCGAGGATTTTCTCAGCCGTCTTGGCGATAAGTGTAATACGCTCCTCAGCTGTCTCTCCTGGGAGGAGATAGCCATGAGAGAGGAATTGTTTTGAGTAGTCGTTGAGCCAGCGCATACAAAAAAGGGTAAAAAGATAAAAGGTATAAGAGGTTAAAAGAGGTCTCCTGACGTGATACTGGTACTTCGTTTGTTATAATTGATAGAGCGTTTGTTGAAGAAGTCGATTTGTTTTGTGGCAATAACTTCATCATCAAACCAGTCGGTTTTCTCGAGTTCAGCCACATTGACTTCAAAGATTCGTTTGAGACCGATAGAATCAAGACTATTATTAAATCGGTTCATGATAAATTGCTTGATAGTTTCTTTTGAGAGGAAATCCAGCTCCCCTGCTTCAAAAATCCAGTCTACGATAGCACTCTCAGCCTCATTTGCTTCTCGACACAGTTGATAAATTTTTTCTTTGTATTCATCACTGAACCAGCTTGGGTTTTCTTCTTGGATGATACGGATAAGATCGATACCAAAGAGCCCATGAATTTGTTCTTCTTTTGAGGTTGCTTCGACAGCATTTGAGATTCATTTGAGCAAGTTCTTGTGCTTGTTAAACGACATAATGATGAGAAACTGTGAGAAGAGTGATACATGTTCAATAAAGAGAGAGAAGAGGAGTACTGCTTGTGCATATTCTTGCTTATCTTCGCTGCCTGCGGTAAACATTGCCTTGTCGAGGTAATTGATACGATTCATGATAACGGGGATTTCTCGTATTTTCTCAAACTCGTGATTCATACCAAGGAGCTCGAGCAGAAATGAGTAAGCATCCTGGTGGCGTACCTCACTTTCTGCAAATGTTGCTCCAACATTACCTATTTCTGGCTTTGGGATTTTCTTGTATACATCCCCCCAAAATGTTTTCACTGATACCTCGATCTGTGCGATAGCGAGCATCGCGTTGCGGATAGCATTGCGCTCCTTCTCTGAGAGATTGACGTGGAAATCCTGAACATCTGAGGTGTAGCTAAATTCTGTATGAATCCAGTATGAGTGACGGATGGCATCGACGTATTCGATCAGTTCTGGATATTCGTATGGCTTGAGGTTAACACGTTTTTTAAAGATATTTCTCTTGCGTTCATCGATACGTTTTTGACGATAGGTGATATATTCTTTTGCGATATCGTACTGACCAGAACGCATCAGATGAAGCTCGACATAATCTTGCACATCTTCTACTCCAGGAATCATATCGCGAGCAGCGAATTTGTGTCGGAGATCTTCGATAATTTTGTTGGTGAGATCTGGAATAAATCCGATTTCTGTTTGTCCGACCGCTTCACAGGCTTTTACGAGTGCATTTTCGATACGCGTTCTGTCAAATGGAACGAGTTCTTGGTTGCGTTTGCGTACTTTGTCGATAGGCATAAAAAAGAAATAATATATAAGACTAACACAACATATAGTGTTGTCCCTTTATATTCATATACCATATCTAGTCAAATGATTTTTTGTGAATTTTTTAAAAAGTGGCATTTTACGCCATAAGAGTGAATACTTTTTTTGTGCAAGTGATTTTATGGTTTTTCTTCTTGCATTTTATAAAGGAAATATGTAGTAAATATTTCCTTGTTCGTTTTACAGAAAACAATAATCAAATTTCTTTTTACAGAAAACAAAATTGACAATTCTTTGTATCATACCCTATACCCTCTTTTCTCATCAGGGCATTCAGAGCAGTTACAAATTCCGATATATGTATACGATGTGTCTCTTGGCAGGTAAAAATCACCAATTCCCATTCTTTTACAAATTTCTGTACATTATGAAGTTTTTTGATTTGTTTATATTCCTTGAGAAACTCTTTTATAAACCATAAATACCGAGCAATTCACTGTCTCTGACGAAACGTATACTGTATCGGTAGTGATGCCTTGATATCAGGAAGAAGTCAAAATATATCTACTATTTGATTACCAATTCCATAACAAGTATATGAATCACAACTTCGAGATGTAGGGTGAAGTGTATCATGGATTTTACATCATTTCTCAGATACAATATCACAATGCCGACACATAGTTGGTCGATTACTTGGGTGTGAAAATCCCATACCATCACGGGCGAGACTATAACAACAGAGCTTGGGACACTGTCAACAATTCACTTCTGGCGTCAATTTCATTCTATTACATTAATACTTTTTTAATATAAGTCAATTTTTGTTATGGTGCGATATCTACTTTTTCAGTCATATTTTTATCTGTAAGTTTTCATCCAGATCAATGACTGTTTCTCATGCAAGATTTTCCTGACTCAGAGTGCAGAGTGTTTCAGACTCAATCATATCTTTATGTGTACCAAGGAGAGATAACAGGAGAGAATTTTCTGATGTCAATGAGAGCATGAGTCTATCGGTTACCTCAAATCCTCTCTCTTTACGAGTATCCTGAATCGCACGAATCAGATCACGAGCATATCATTCAAGAGTTAATGCTTCATCCAGCGTTGTATCGAGACCAATCACATAACCAGCACTTCCCGCAAAGGCAATATGTGAGCCCTCTTTGGGTGCATAGACAGTCTCAAATTCTTCTGCTGATAAAAGAATCTTACCTTCAGGTGCTTCAGGACAGACAATTTCAAGACTTCCATCATCAAGAAGTCGCCCCTTCCCTGCTTTGGCATCTGCAATAATCGTCTTCATCCATTGTTTGCGTTCTGTGGCTCCAATTTTTTTTGCATCAGGAGAATACGTGATTGTCACATATTGCTCAATATTGTTAATCTTCTCGATATGTTTTACATTCAATTCCTCAGCAAGTACGGATTGAGAGTTTTCGTCAAGATCAAGAGTGATATATGCCTGTCTGAGTGGTTGACGAACACGCAGTTTTTCTCGTCATCGGATAGCAAGTCAGAGATTTGTGAGATTTTGGAGATCACGCATCTTCTGATTCACAGAGAGATCCAGAATGAGAGGATGCGCCGATGGGAAATAAGTGAGATGAATAGAATTTTTCTCATCTCCAGTAAGGTATCCATAGAGTGTTTCCGTAATAAACGGACAAATCGGTGCAAGGAGTTGGCAGACGGTCGTGAGGACTTCATGAAGTGTCTCATACGCACTGCATTTATCGGCATCGACTTCTTTTCTCCAGAAACGACGACGATTGCGTCGGATATACCAGTTATTGAGACCATCAAGAAATGTCACAAATCCATCACACGCCTTCTGGGTATCATAGTTATCCATATGTCTTCGTGTATCGGCTACGAGATTGTGAAGTTGTGAAAGAATCCAGTTATCAAGCTCATGGGTTTTAGGTGTTTTAGTAAATCGATAGAGAGTTGCATTCTGAATACCGCTTCCATAAAAGACGTCTTCATTTTGGAGATTATAGAAATATTGTGTACAGGCACGAAATACACCTGCATGAGCAGCAATAAGAATTTTCTTGCCCGTATTTTCTGCGATGACTTGATCGAGTGTTTGTGCAATTTTTTTGTAAAATACATCCCACGGCTCTACTGAATTCCATCGGTAGGCATGGCGGATCTTGCTGATATCTTGTGTGCCAAGTTTTTTACCAACATCAGCGAGCAACATACCAGCATATTCCCCTGAATCCTGTTCGAGAAATCGCTCATCAAGAATATACTCTCAGATACCAGAAATAGTGTCAACAGTTCTCTTGCGTGGTGAAGAATATATCACATCAAATGGTGACATATTTTTGGTCTGCTCGAGGAGAGACTGTACTTGTTGTTTTCCTCTCTCTGAAAGTGGTGAATCATCCTCACCTCCACTCATTCTCTTCTCGACGTTTTTTTCACTTTCGGCATGACGAGTAAACCATATCTCAGTGCCATCTGGTTGCCATCCATCAATATTGGCATACGTCGCAAAGAAGGTGTAGGAATTCCAGAGAGGAATCAGAACTTTCTTGAGTGATTCGGCGATACCTGTTTCACTAAAGTTCATATCTTCTCCGCGCATAATCGGACCACCCATTAGGTAGAATCGAAGTGCATCGGCACCGTATTGCTCAATGGTTGACTTTGGATCAGGATAGTTGCCATAGGATTTACTCATCTTGCGTCCATCGGTACCATTTATGACGCCAGTTACAGCAACATTTTTGAAGGCTGGGGAACCTTTGACGAGGACACCGAGTACATGCATGACATAAAACCAGGCACGAATCTGCCCCGTATATTCTGCAATAAAATCCGCTGGGAAACTCGCTTCCATTTTTTCCACATTTTCAAATGGATAATGGACTTGTGCATACGGCATAGAAGCACTATCCATCCAGACATCGAGAACTTCTGGAATTCTTTTTAATATTCCTGTATTGTTCATTGTTCATTGTTCATTGTTCATTTTTTGACTTGGAAGAACAATAGCATCTATCTTTGGCCTGTGCAAATTAATTTCTTTTCCATCAGGACCGAGATACACGGTCACATGTCCTGCATTCGGATATTTTTCTGGCATTTTTTCTTTTCCAAATGCCTCGAGGAGTCCTTGAAGAGAAAATCCATGTGTGACTACAAGAACTGTTTTTCCAGCAAAATCTCTCTGTATCATATCCGCCACTTCTTGTAGACGGAGTCGAATATCATTTTGTGATTCACCCGTTTCACCAAACTTCACCTCTTTGTCCGCACGAAATGCATTGCGACTTGCTCGACTCGCATCACTATTGGCGATGTTAGAAAATTTCCCATGGTCTATTTCACGCAATGCTTCAAGTGTCTGGACAGTGATTCAGAGCTTCTCAGCAATTGGCTCGGCCGTCTGAAGTGTTCGAGTAAATGGAGAAGAAAGAATCACTTCTATGCCTTCAGAAGAGAGTTTTTCTGCGAGGTCTCGTGCTTGTTGCTGTCACTTCTCAGAAAGTGGCGATGTACCTCTATCATCATAAAATCCTGCTACATTTGCCTCACTCTGTGCATGTCGTACACAAATAACTTTTGTAATCTGTTTCAGGGTTTTATTTGCTTGATAGAGCTCTTCTCGTGAGCCAACGACGACACGCTCTGAGCTGTCTTCATTTTGCCAAATAGGCATTGGTGTTCCCCAAAAACGTGAGCGAGAGATACACCAGTCTGGTGCCGATTCGAGTGATTTCAAGAATCGACCATGCTTGAAATGATCTGGAAACCAATTGATGTTCTCATTTTGTTCAATGAGCTCTTTTTTGATTCTCTGAATATCGATAAACCACGATTTCTGTGCTCGCTGCATCAGAGGAGTGTTGCTTCGTGGACAGTAGGGTACACGGTGAGTGATAGATTCTTTTTTAAAGAGTGTTCCTTCTGTCTTGAGACGTTCTGTAATCGGATCAATGCAATCGAGATAGAGTTGTCCTTGGTAATCAGGAATCTCAGCTGTATACTTTCCAGCACCATCGATAGCAGCCGTGATAGGGATACCCTCTTGTTTTGCAAGTTGAAAGTCTACGTCACCAAACTCTGGTGCTTCATGAGCAATACCCGTACCATCCGTATCCGTCACAAAATCTGCATGATATATCTTAAAACTCTTCTCATCTTTGTTACTCAGATAAAAATTAAACGGTGGTTGATAGGATAACCCTACGAGCTCATTCCCTGGAATCGTCCCGAGAATTTGATAGTCTCCTTTTCCCTTAAAGACTGTTTCTACGCGAGAAGCAGCAACAATATATATTTGTTCATCGTGATACACGGAGACATATTGCAAATCTTTGTTGACCGCAAGTGCCATATGCATCGGTATTGTCCAAGGCGTCGTCGTCCAAGCGAGGATATTCACTTTTCTCACTCAAGCTCCTTTGAGAAAGGAGCTGTCCGAGCTTGTCGAGGACTGAGGATTTTCAAAATCCCCCTCTGTTTCTGCAATATCCCCATCCCCCTTCAAGAAGGGGGTTAACTCTGGAACAATCACTGGTTCTCGAACTCCCGTCAAGAAATCAATCAGATCGTGCTCCATTCGGTGGATGTCGGAGTGTACTGGAAGTGCATCAAGCGAGAAATATTCATACTCCGTGAATTTATCGTCTTCCAGTTTCACCTTTGTTCCAACAGGTACAGTCCCACGAAATGACAATGCTTCATAAAAACCTCCACGATATCCAATATAGGTTGAACAATAAGGTGTGAGCTCGCAGGTAATACCAGTCTCTTCGAGTAGCTCGCGTGCCGCACAAGTATGATAGTTTTCTCCTGGTTCTGCATTGCCTCCTGGGAACCTCCAGAGACCATCTTTTTTGTTGCGTATCATGAGGAGTTTTCATGCATCATCTTGGATGATAATACCTGCTCATCGCTTCACATTATGGAGCGGAAATTTCACAGTAATGGCTGGATCCTGCACATCTTGGTAGCTATCATCCATTGCAATTTCAAAATTGGAAATTGGAGTTGAAAGTTTCCAACTATACCAACTTACTCGTTTTCATTCGTAAACATATCATTTCTCCCAAATTTGTTTGAACACCCACATCACCGATTCCATATAGTCCTGATCCATCGTTCGATACGCATGTTCCATATCTACCCATCGACCGATATGATCGATATACCAGCCCCAGTCAGCAGATGTCTCTCGTGTATAATTGTAGCATTCATCGATAAAATGCTGAATACCTCACTCTGATTCTTCGATTTCCTTATTTGATTCAAGTCCGAGTTTTTTTTGTACTTTTTGCTCAATAGGAAGTCCATGACAATCCCATCCCCAGACACGCTCCACACGTTTTCCGAGCATAGTCTGATAGCGAGGCACGACATCTTTGATGATTGAAGAGAGAAGTGACCCGTAGTGCGGTGTCCCTGTGATAAACGGCGGACCATCATAAAACCTATAGGGATTATCCGCCGGTCTGGACTCAACGGATTGTTCAAAGGTTTTTTCAGCTTTCCATTTTTGGAGAATAGCCTCTTCGAGTTTGGAGAACTCAGGTTTTCATTTTGGGAGTGGGAACATAAAAAAACAATAAAAAACACACAAAAAAATAGTTGTGTGCTTCGGTCCTCTTGCGAGGAAGTTACCACCGAGAGCGGTACTTGATTTGCTGCGTGACGTGCAGGGTACGGAAGGGTCTACTCTCCTCGCGGATTTCTTCCCTCGGCTCACCCTGTGATAGCAGGGCTATGACGCTGATAAGGAGAGTATAGAGAGAAAAATCAGAAAAACAAGAGTTAGTCTATTGTCTTTTGAATTGTATCAAGAAGTATGTGTATTTTTTTAAACAGCTCATCATTTCCTCTCTGCTTATAACATGAGAGACTGTCTTCGTACTTTGAGATTTCCCTGAGAAATATGTCGATTTCTTCGGCAGAAATACTCGTCGTCGATTTCCCATATCCGAGCTTGGTCACCATTTCAGCATTGAGAAATTGCTCATAGTGTTTCTCAATTGGGTTACAGAGAATAGGCTTATGGAGATAGATTGCTTCACTGATAAGTGTAAAACCACCATTGGTAATGACCGCCTTTGCTGAGGCCAGATCCGCGATAAACTCCGCAGTAGAAAATTTTTTATACCAGATATTTTGATCGTGTTTTTCTTGTTCAGTACCATAATACATAAATTGTTGTTCATGACATCCGTGAAGTGCAGGGATAAGTTTTTGATTAGTGTGAGTACTCTGATAGACGAGAATATGTTGTCCTGTATGAGGAGAAGCATCGATGATTTCTTGACGGAGAATTGGTGGGACAAAACTTACTCGATCAGCATATTTATGAGGAGCGAGGAGTTTAGCTTCAAAAAAAGATGTCACACAATAGTGGTATGCGCCATGAATAAACCCTTGGGCAGTAAAACGAGCAATAATATATTCTGTGAGCGTGCTGAGGGAATACGGCAGTTCTGCGAGAAAAAGAAGAGAGATATTATCAATACTGATCACCGGGATATCCATGAGGAGTCATGCCTTGGCAGTGAAAACTTCAAAATCTGTAATAATCACATCAGGCTGGAATTGCAAAATCACTTTCGTCAGAGGAACAATACATTTCTGGATCACTTTTGGTGAATGAAAGATATTTTTTATTCCTGTCATGATATAGGACACTTTATTATTGTGATAATAAAAACTCAATCATTCTACCTCTTGGACATCCAGAAAATGCTTCCTAAAAAAATCACATGCACGTCCTGAAGTCACCACTTTTACGGTGTGCCCCTGAGAGGTGAGATATTGTATGACAGCATAGCTCCGAAGCGCATGTCCCATACCGTCAGATTGTACACCATAGAGGATTTTCATGGATTAAATTATTTGTTATTTGTCTCATACCCTATCTTCCACTGCTTCATCTCACGATCCATCTGAAGTGATCATGGCAGGACTTTCTCGAGATGATCCCAAAAAGATTTTTGATGATGTTTGTGGAGTGTATGTGTGAGCTCATGAAGAATAATATAGTCCTGCAGATATTCTGGAAGTCGCATAAGTTCTATGTTGAGATTGATTCTATTCTTATGACTACAGCTGCCCCATCGAGTTTTTTGATGACGAAAAGTCACAGAAGTATAGTGAAAATGATGCATTTTTGCAAGTCTCTCCACGCGATCTGGCAAAGTAGATGTTGCCAGTTTTTTGAGGTTTTGAAGTTCATGGTGTGAGATGGGAGTCAATGTATTCATATGAGACTTCTGTTTTTTAATCCATAACTCTTGTTCGGCAACAAACTGAGCAATTGCCCTCTCGGAAACTCGTATTGGGGCTCGCACAACTATCTCACCACCTGGCTCAACACGCAGACTCAATCGACGCAATCATTTCTTGCGAAAAACAGTATATTCTCATGGTATGAGAAGAGGTTTTTTATTTGAGAATATGAACATGTTTATGAGCTATACTACCGTGTTTACTCACCTGAAACTGTTGAGATGATACGATATACCCCTGTGATTCATAGGTACCCATAAGTGTTGCGAGCTCGAGTTTTTCTGCATCATCAAGTTCGAGAATGCTCTCTACTTCCCTCTTTGGTACGATAAGATAATGTTCCTGAAAACCTTTGTAAGGAAATTTGTTTCTTACCATAAAATGATGGACAAATTCTTGGAGATATTGTTCTGCAAAAAAAGGAGAAGACCCCCGACAACCATCTGCTCGATATCATGGATATCTCCGACGTGAATAGATATGACATGCAGGCCTCCCGAGAACCTTCTCCGAGAGAGTAAGTAAGAGATTTCAGAGATATTCACGCATAGTTATCAGAAAAATTTGAGGAGATAATTTACTCAGACAAAACCAAGATAGATACCAATAATTCCCGCAATCCCTGAAATAGCTTGAGGAGCTGGAATAGGGAGTTTTGCAAAAGCAAATATCACACCCACTATCGCACCGGTAGAAAGAGAGAGAAGGATTTCACGCATAAAGAGAAAATAATAAATTATCCAAGCTCAAAACAAGTAATAGCTGCTACACCCAATACGAGACCTGCAATCTCAAGTCGAGAAAGGTTATCACCAAATTTCCAATAACTCACTCCAATATATGTTACAAGATTGACAATCTCCATAATCAGAGACGCGATAGCAATATTTTTAAACCTATAACTCTGAGCCAGGAGATTCAAAGCAAGAAAATACATCAAAATACCTATAATATACCATTTCCATATCTGCGTATTATCTACCCAATGGCGCAACGTAAAATCTCCTACCGTGAGCAGTAATCAGGCAAAAAATGTCAGCCATAATCCAAGATGCATACTGGCATTCTATGTATATTTTCATTTTTACAACTTCAGACTTGTTTAGTAGTATACGACAAAAAGTCATTTGGTGAAGATGGTCCCACTTGCGAGCAAAGATGAATATTATATACTTCCCGCACGTCCTTTATTTCTTAAAAAATCAATTTTATGGACAAACATCATCAACACATCGGTGTCTATGGGGCGATCGCTGGATCTCTCGTTATTTCACTTCTTGGGACATATCTCATCGTACAAAACCAACAAGTAGAGCAAGTTGGTGGTCGTGACAACTACAAATTGTACCAAAAGATGGTCAAAAATCCAAAATACGCTGATAACATCAAACAATCTCTCGATGCTCAGCTACAACAAATGGAAGGAGGATCTGATGAGCCAACTCCAAGCAACAATAAACCAGCCGCTGAACCAAAAGAAACTGGCACACTCGATAAGAGTGAGATTACTGCTATCACAAAAAATGCTTATATCAAAGGTGATAAGAATGCAGATATACTCTGGATCGAATATTCTGATCTTGAATGTCCATTTTGCAAGAGACTCCATGACTCAGGTGCTATCAGCAATCTCGAGAAAAAATATGGC
>Ga0114938_1001941_pt1 | contig 13576 bp, 11 predicted proteins | sample AshMeaBigSpring_FD_88675 | JGI IMG/M metagenome (GOLD analysis project Ga0114938, IMG submission 88675) | Groundwater microbial communities from Big Spring, Nevada to study Microbial Dark Matter (Phase II) - Ash Meadows Big Spring | ecosystem: Environmental > Aquatic > Deep subsurface >...
CCGCTGCCGCCCATGATGATGAAGACGTCCCCGCGGTTGACCGTGAAGCTGAGGTCCTGCTGCACCAAGAAGCTGCCGTAGGCCATGGTCAGGTCCTTGACGACGATGCAGGGCTTCAAGTTGTCCATATTGTGATCTCTCACGGTTTGGGCCCCAAAACCTTCAGCCTTCAGCCTTCAGCCTATCTTCCCGAATTAAATCCCCATCACATTGAACGCGAAGGTGATGACGGCGGTCGCCACCACGATGGCGACGATCGAGGTCACCACCGCCGAGGTGGTGGCCTCGCCCACGGCCGAGGCGCTCCGGCCGCACTGGATGCCGCGCAGGCACCCCGAAAGCGCGATAAGGACGCCGAAGACCGCCGAGTAGAACAGCCCGATCCAGAAATAGGTCAACGTCAGCGAGGCCCGGGTCTGGTTGAGATATTCCACGAGCCCCAGATTGAGCATCCCCACGCCGACGATCAGGCCGCCGAGGATGCCCATGATGTCCGCGTACACGCACAGGATGGGCATCATGATGACCAGGGCCAGCATCCGCGGCAGCACCAGGAATTCCATGGGCGAGATCCCCAGGGTCTTGAGGGCGTCGATCTCCTCGTTGACCTGCATGGTGCCCAGCTGGGCCGCGAAGGCCGCGCCGGTGCGGCCGGCCATGATCACCGCGGCCATGACCGCGCCCATCACCCGCACCATGGCGACCGCCACCAGGTTGGCGACGTAGATCTGGGCCCCGAACATGAGCAGCTGGATGGCGCCCACGAAGGCGAGGATCAGACCGACCAGCAGGCAGATGAGGGTCACGATCGGCAGCGCCTGGGGGCCGCTGCTCCAAATAAAGCCCAGCAGATCGGACCCCTGGAACCGGGCCCGGCCCGTGAACAACCGGCACAGCGCCACAAACGCCTCGCCGACGAAAGCCAGGATTTCGGCGGCTTCGTCCTTGAGCCGCAGGGCGGCGTCTCCGATGCGGGCCAGGAAGGACTCTTTCCGGGCGGTGCGGCTGGCCCCCTCGCGCGCCGGCACGGCGGTCGCCAGCTTCAGCAGCCCCTGGACGCCCTCGGGCAGCTGCCGGGCATCGAAGGTCAGCCCCTTCCGGGTGCAATGGGTTTGGATTTTGAGCAGGAAGGTGATGAGGGTGCTGTCCCAGGCGGAGACCTGCCGGGTGTCGACGGCGATGCGGGTGATGCCCGCAGCGGATTCAGCCTGCTGCAGGGCCTCGTCGGAGGACGGGATGGCGGCATCGATCTGCCAGCGGCCGGACAAGGCCAGGTTGAGCGTGCCCGCATCCGCCGGTTCGCAGCGGACGGCGGCAGCTTCGCCGGCCGACGACCCGGCCGGTGCATTCTGGCTCTTCGGCATGCCGATCTTGCCTCCCCGTTCTCAGACCACCTGCCGCAAGGCCCGGAGCGCCGCATCCGCAACCGAAGGATCGATCGGTTCCCGACTCGCCTCGCCCGGCTCCTTGCCTGAGACTGCCTAAAAACGTTGCATAGCCTTTTTTCCTTTGATTCTCAAGCATTTTAAACCCTCTATCCTTGCCGGCTGGAGCGGCGGCGATCAACGATCGCGCGGTGAGCGGGCTTATCAAGCGGCTCGAAATTGTCCGGCCTGGACCTGAAAATCTCCCCCGACCCCTCTTTTCCAAAGAGGGGCAATGCCTCCCTTTCAAAAAGGGAGGGAAGGAGGGATTTTTTATCGTGGAGTCGATCCTTTTTCGACGGCATCCAGTGGACTGCGGCGGCTCGATTCACCCGGGGGGGCTGCCGCGCGCTTCCCGGTTGACTGCTTCAAGACCTGGCTGTGAACGCGGAGACAAAAAGCCTGGTTGCCGCCAGGCATGCCGCCCCGACGAGCACGCCTGCCGCTGTTTCGGCCAGCAGCGCAATCAGCGGCCGCAGCATGCTCCAATGAACAACGGCCTCTTCTATGCGGTGGATCGCGTCCTGCAGCGGCGGCAGGCCGTGGGCGATGATCCCGCCGCCGACCATGAACATCGCCAGGGTGCCGACGATCGACAGCAGCTTCATCAGATACGGCGCCGACCCCACGAGCCATGATCCGAGACGCTTCCGGAGCCGGCCGAAAAGCCCGGCCGAATTCTTTCTGATCAGGTAGAGGCCGGCATCGTCGAGCTTCACGATCATCGCCACCATCCCGTAGACTCCGACCGTCATCAGGGCCGCGATGCCGGAGACGACGGCCACCTGCACGGGTAGAGGGGAATCTTTGACCGTGCCGAGCGCAATGACGATGATTTCGGCCGAAAGGATCAGGTCGGTACGTATCGCCCCCTGAATTTTCCTTTTTTCCACCTGATCCGCATCGACGCCCGGGTCCGCCGGCGGCCTCGCCGGCTCGACGGGATCCGGCTGCGTCTTCCCCATGTGCCGGCCGCGGTGAAGGATTTTCTCGAAACCCTCGAAGCACAGGTAGGCGCCGCCGATCATGAGCAGGGGCGTGATGGCCCAGGGCGCCAGGGCGCTGATGCCGATGGCGACGGGGACGATGACGAGCTTGTTCCGGGCCGAGCCTTTGGCCACGGCCCAGACGACCGGAAGCTCGCGGTCGGCGCGCACTCCGGCGACCTGGTCGGCGTTCAAGGCCAGGTCGTCGCCCAGTACCCCGCTGGTTTTCCTTGCCGCCACCTTGGTCATGGCGGCGATGTCGTCGAGCGCCGAGGCGATGTCATCCAATAGCGCGAACAAGCTCGAACCGGCCATTGACGAATGCCTCCCCAACGCCGGCAGGGCCCGGGCACCCGCGGCTGGTGGATTGTCGATTCGGTTTGGATAACGGTGGTTGCGGTTATGACCGGCGGGCGGCGGGCTGCAAGCCGGTGCCGAACAGTTTGATCAGCAGCATCCCGGCGATGAAGCCGCCGATGTGCGCGCCGTAGGCCACGCCGCCGCCGGAGGAGTCGGCCAGCATGCCGAAGCCGAGTATCAGCTGGAACACGAACCACGCGCCGATGGCCACCAGGGCCGGCACCTGCGTGACCATGCGGAAGAACAGCACCCGCACGCTGCGTCTGGGGAAGAGCAGGATGTAGCCGCCCTGCACGCCGGAGATCGCCCCCGACGCCCCCAGGCTGGGGATGAGCAGGCTGACCCCCAGGGCCGCGCTGCTGAAGACGTGCGCCAGCGAGGCGAGGATGCCGCAGGCGAGGTAGAACGCCAGGTAGCGGGAATGCCCCAGCACGTTCTCGATGTTGTCCCCGAAGATGTGCAGATAGAGCATGTTGCCCAGCAGATGCATGAGCCCGCCGTGCATGAACATGGAGGTCAGCAGGGTCAGGTAGACCGAAACCGGGGTCGGCTGCAGGCCGGGGACCCGCACGCGCATTCCGGAGCCCGGGTCGACGGCGATTTGCTCCTGGGTCACGATGTCCCGCCCGCTGAGGATCTCCTGCGGCACCGTCGAATACGCGTAGGTGAAGCGGTAGTTCTCCCCCAGGCCCTGCAGGAACAGGAACACCAGCACGTTCAGGCCGATCAAGGCGTAGTTGACCACCGGCCGGATCCTGCGGTCGGAGTTGTCGTCGCCCAGCGGAATAAACATCAGTTTCCTCGCTTGAAGAAGGAATCAAATTCGAAGTACGAATATCGAAATCCGGAACAAATCCGAATGATCAAGAAAGTCCCAAATTCCAAACGCTTTTTTTTGTTGTGGAAGAGGCATCTTGCCGCGACTTTATCGCGGCTGGAAGCCGCTCCCACCCAAAAAGGAACTTAACTTACTTGGAAAGATTTACTGCACTACATGCGCTAATATAATCCAACCAATTAATTTTAATTCATAAAAAGCTTTTAATACAACCCTAGAATCCTCCCCCCGTCCGGAACCCGCCCCCGCCGATGTCGCCACCCCCGCCGCGGCCGGAGCCGCCTCCGCCGAAAACATCCGGGAACCCGCCGCCGCCGGAGCCGCCGCCGAAGATGTCCGGAAGGCCGCCCCCGCCGAAGCCTCCGGGGAAGCCATCGCCGTGGTGACCGCGGCGTTGCCGCGGCAGGCGGAATTCCTGCTCGCGGCCGATGCGGCCCCACACGTCGCCCCCCGACGCCCGGCCGGCCATGAGCATGGCCAGGAGCGCCCCCAGGTCGAACCCGCCGGGGAAATAGGAGTGGCCGGAGTCGTAGTTGCTGCGCCGGAAGCGCCGACGCAGTTCCTCGAGATCCTGAAAGCTGCCCTGATGGCGCCGCACCTCGGATTGCAGACGCTCGACCTCGGCCGAAAGCGCCTGCTCCTCTTCCATCAGGTCGCGGAGGCGGCTGACGATCACGTCGTCCTCCGGCCGGCTGGTCGCCTTGGCTTCCCGGTAAAGGTTCGCCAGGGGCTCCCTTTTTATTTCGGACACCTGCAGCTGGAGGGCCTGCTGGGCGATCTCGTCGGCGGCGCCGGAATAGGAGGCCCGCTTCTCCAGGAGCGCTTCATGCCGCTTCTCCTCCTCCTCGATGCGGACCTCGGCGGCCTCGATGTCTTTCCGGGCCGCCTGCAGCGCCTCCTTGTACTTGAGCATGCCGTCGGTCTGGAGCGCCTGGGATTCGAGCTCCTGGAGCTTCCGGGCTTCTTCGGCCGCGAGGGATTTCCGCCGCTCGGCATGCTCCCGCAGCCGCAGGGGCAGCTCGGTCAGCATGAAGTAATTGCTGCGGGCGTCGGCATAGTTGATCCGCTTCGCCACCCAGCCGTCCAGCATCCGCACCAGGCCGCGGCCGGCGTAGTCCGGGGTCAGGTAGCGGCGGTTCCAGAGGTACATGAAGAGCGCATCCGCACGGTAGGGCTTGCCCTTGTCTTCGCGATCGGCCTCGGCCTGCGCGGCCTTGTTCTCGGCGCGCTCGGCTTTGGCCGCCGCTTCCTCGGCGCTTTTCGCCTGCGCGCGAAAGGCCTCCTCGCCGCCCAGCTGCGCGCGGATCTCGTCGGCCTGCCGGTCGATCTGCGTCACCAGTTCGTCCCGGCGCCGCACCGCTTCCTCGCGCTCGGCCTTGAGCGCGGCCTGTCGGGCCAGAACCTGTTCGATCTCGGACTCCAGCCCGCTCAGCTCCCGGCCCCGCTTTTCGAGCAGGCTCAGCACGGCGCGGTCGGTGTCGTCCAGCCGGGCGGCCACCCGTTCGGCGGCCAGCTCGTCCAGGCGGAACCTGGCCAGCCGGCGGAACTCCTCGGCCGTCTGGTTGCGGATCTGCGCGAGCCGCTGACTGGCGGCTTCCAGCCGGCGGTGGCCGGCGTCGATGCCGTCCTGCGCCGCGGCGATGTGCTCCTCGATGATGGCCAGCTGGTCTCTTCCGTGGATCATGACCCCACCTTCTACCATGCGGTGATCGCCGCGCCCGTGGTGGACACGCTGTACTCCGGCGTCAGGTAGCCGCGCTTTTTGACGCCCACGTTCTTGCGGTTGACGATGCCGTCGGCCTCCTTGTCGCGCCGCACCTGCTCGTAGACCTGCGGGTCGACCCGCAGCCCCCACTCGCTCACGGTCCGGACCTTGCCGTCCTCCTCCGAGGTGACCGGCAGCTTGAGCCGTTGCCCGCCGGCGGTGACCGCTTCGACGATCAGGTAGTAGTTGCGCGCCGTGCGGCTGCCGACCGGGGTGCGCCAGACCCCGCTGGGGGTGCCCGGCCGCGAGACGATCTGGAGGGTGTATTCCTGGCGCAGCGTGTCGTGCACGTACTGCAGCGCCTGCCGCGCGGTCCGCAGACCCTGGAGGTCCCCGGCCTCGGCCGCCGCGGCGGCGTTGGCGTAAAGGGCCTCGATCTTGCCCGCGGCCTCCGGCTCGCGCGCCTCCTTCAGCGCCTGGGCGCGCAGCGCTCCGAGGCCGGCGACTTCATCTTTGAGCGCTAGGATGGAGTCGATCCCGGCCTGCGCGCCGTCGAGGTCTTTCTGGGCGCGGTCGAGCAGCTCGCCGCGCTCGGCGAGACGGCGCTCGGCCCCCGCCGATTTCTCCGCCACGCTGCCGGCGTCGAGTCCGCCGACCGGCGGCAGTTTCCCGAAGGCTTCCAGCCGGCCGGCCGCCGCCGCCAGCCCCTGGCGGACGCGCTCCGCCAGCCGGCCGATCGCGGGCGACTCGGACTCCGCCACCGCACCCAAAGCCTTTTGCAGCGCCTGGCCGGCGCTCTCGACCCGGCCGCGCAAAGCCTCTGCGCGCTCCTGCTGGCCGCCCGCCCGGCCGGACAGCTCGCGGGCGAGCTCGGTCTTGCCGCGTTCGGCCGGCATCACGTAGAAGAAGCGGTAGCCGGCCCAGAGGGCCCCCGCCGCGATCAGCACGATCGCGGCGGCCTTGAACCAGCGGCCGCGGTTCACGTAGACGCGCGCCAGGCCCGTCATCAGGCCCTTTTGCGGCGGCCGGTAGGCGAAGCGCTCCTCGCGCAGGGCCCGCACGCCCTGGGCGACCACCTCGTCCGAGACCTCCAGCCCCTGATCGGCGTAGATCTTGCGGAGCTTCTCGATCAATTCCTGCTCGCGGTCTTCCGATTCGAGTTCGCGCTCCACGAGCGAGCGCTGGTGCCGGAGCGTGTCCACCACGTCCATGGCCAGCATGACTTCGTCGAGCTCGAATTTGCGGGGTGCGGTGGGCTCAGGCATTTACCAGCGCCGCTCCTTCCCGGGCGAGCTCGGCCATGCGCCGCTTGCCGTCCTCGACCGCCCGGCTGATCTCGAGTTCGTTGCGCGCCGCCAGCTCGCGCATTTCGGCGATGAGGGCCCGCGACTTGTCCTGGAAGCTGACCACGGCGTCGACCAGCTTCTTGACCGATGCGGCCTTGAGGGTCGGCCCGTACCCGGCGCGCAGCGCATCCTCCTGGACCTTTCCGCCGACCTCGGAAATGGTTTCGAGGCTCTGGTTCACCCCCTCCTTCATGGCCTCCAGGGTGCGGGTGCTCTCGTGCAGTCCCTGCAGGCTGGTGAAGGAGGCGTTCAGCGCGGTGAACACGGTCTCGTTGGTGCCGAAGAACGAGACCGCCTGCGAGTAGACGCGCTCCTTGACGTTGGTCGACTGCATCAGGCGCGCCATCACCACCTCGGTGGTGTTGTAGCTGACCGAAAGGTTCTCGGCCAGGTCCTTGGCGATCTGGTAGCGCTTGTCCTCGTCCTGGAGCTCGCGCAGCCGCTCGTCGCGGGCGAGCTCCAGCCGGGCGATCTCCTCGCGGTCCCCGCCCGTGTAGGACTCGAGCGCCCGGTTGGCCTCCTCCATGCGCCCCTTGCAGGCCTGCAGGGCCGCCTCGGCCTTTTTCAGGAGCTGGAAGGCCGTCACCTGGGCCTCCTTGAGGGCGCCGCGGAAGTCCTTATAGGACTCGAGGATCTTCTCCTCGCGCTCGATCTGGTCCTTGGTGTCGCCGGTGACCTCGAGGTAGGTGTCCTTGATCTTGCGGAACCGGTCCGGGATGTCCCCGCGGGTGATCCGCACCCAGAGGTTCTGCAGCTTTTCCATGGTGGAGAGCTTGCCGTCTTCGAGCTGGTCGACCATGGACTTGGCGTCGTCGCGGATGCTGTTGAAGGCGGCGGTGATCTTCTCGTAGCGCTCGCCCACCTTCATCTGGGTGATCTGCTCGCGGACGACCTCGTTGAACAGCGAGGTGTGGCTGAGCGTGCGGGCGATGGCCAGGGCCTTTTCCTCGTCCAGGTCGCTGATCTGGTTGATCAGGGCCACGATGGGGGCCTCGTTGGGCTTGGCGGGCAGCAATCCCAGGTCGCGCAGGCCGTTGACGGCCTTGTCCAGGTACTTCAGAGGAAGGCTGGCGATGTCGGTCGGGCTCATGGTCGGCTCCTTAGGCTGGGGATGGTTGGTTTCGGAAATTTTTGAAAAGTTAGGACGCGCGCAGGGGGGATGCAATTGGACTTTGGTCCAATAGGCGCCCGGCTTGAAAACGAGGCCCCCGCGGGGATCGATGCGGCCCTGCGGAAGGGTGCTTCCTTCCGTGGAGGGGCGGACCCTTTCGCTTACAGATCCCGCCAGGGAACCGCTTCGATAGTGTTCTCCAAACGCCGTGGCTCCCGGCAGCGGCAGACGATGAAACCGCGCCGCTGCATTGCGTACTCCGATGTCGTGAAAAAGGAACGGAAGCGCCTCCTCCTGAAAATCCTGTTGACCTGGACAAAATCACCTGGTATTAAAACCATTTTTGAAACATCCCAATGATCGTCTGTCCATCCTTGCTCTGGGGCCCGACTCCAGGGCTTGACACCCGAAAGGAGGATTCATGCGACGGTACGAGACCTTCATTATTTTGGACCCGGACCTCTCCCCGGAGCAGCGCCTGCCGGTCATCGACAGGGTCAGGGACCTTCTGACCCAGATGGCCGGTTTCCTCGTCCGCATCGACGAGTGGGGCTCCCGCAAGCTGGCCTACGCCATCGCCAAGAAGGAGCGCGGTTACTACGTGCGCTTCGATTTCTGCGGCACCGCCCAGCTGGTCAATGAGATGGAGCGGTTCTTCCGCATCGACGAACGCGTGCTCAAGCACATGTCGGTGCTGCTGGATCAGAGCCCGGACGTCGAACGGATTAAAGAGGAGATGGCCAAGGCCGAGGCCGAGGCTCAGAAGCCCGCCGAGATCGCCCCCGCCGCCCCCGCGGAGCCGGCGGCCGCCGCCGTCGCCGAACCCCAGCCGACCGAACCCGCGCAAACGCCACAGGAGGCCTAACCCATGCCCGCACCCAACCACCGAGACTCGCGGCCGGCTTCCGGCCCCAAGCGCAAGCGACGCGTCTTTCATCGCCGCAAAGTCTGCCGATTCTGCGCCGACAGCACCCTCGTCATCGACTACAAGGACCCGCGCATGCTGCGCTATTTCATCACCGAGCGCGGCAAGATCATCCCCAAGCGGATCTCGGGCTGCTGCGCCCGCCACCAGCGGACCCTCACGCATGCGATCAAGCGCGCCCGGACGATTGCGCTGCTGCCGTTCGTCGGATCCATGGACCAGGGCTGACGCTCGGCTGGCGCCCCCGGCCGGCCGATGGTCCCTCGGCTGGCCGCAGCAGGGACATGAACAGAGATTTCGCCATCGGCCTTGCGATCACCTGTCTGACCGTCGCCGTTTGCAGCTGGGTCCCGATGGCCGGCCTGATCGGATCGACGTTCGTCCCGCTGCCGGTGATGTTCTTCCGCGCCCAGCTCGGCCGCCCGGCGGTCACACTCATCGCCCCGGCGGCGGCGGCCTGCGCCCTGCTGTTGGGCGGCCCGCTGGAGGCGCTGTTTTTCGGAGAGCTGCTGCTGATCGGCGCCGTCATGGGCGAACTCATGGCGCGCGGTCAATCTCTGGAGAAAACCGTGGCGCTGGCCTGCGCCGCCGTCGTCCTGACCGGCGCCACCGGGCTCTGGGCGGCCGGCCAGTGGACCGGCGAGGGCCTGGTCGCGACCGTCTCCGACGGCGTCCGCCAGCACCTGGAGCTGAGCCTCGAGCTGTATCGGCAGATGGGGCTCTCCGGGGAGCAGCTCGATTTCCTCGAGAATTCGCTCGACGCGATCCAGCGGGTGCTGGTGGGCGTTTTGCCCGCCGTGGCGATCGGCTCGACCCTGATGGTGAGCTGGGTCTGCCTGCTGGCGGCGCGACGGCTGTTCCAGCGCCGGGGCCTGCCCTTCCCCGAATACGGCCCGCTCAATCGCTGGAAGGCCCCCGAGCTGCTGGTGTGGGCGGTGATCGCCTCGGGCGTGCTGCTGATGGTTCCCGGCAGCGCCGCCAAGCTGCTGGGACTGAACGGCCTGATCGTGCTCATGCTGATCTACTTCTTCCAGGGGATCGCGGTCGTGGCCTACTTCTTCCAAAAGAAGCGGATTCCGCGCTTCGCGCGCGTGGTGCTTTACGGACTGATCGCCATCCAACAGGTGGTCCTGCTGGCGGTGATCGGCGTCGGCTTTTTCGATACCTGGTTCAATTTCCGAAAACTGGAAAAACCGCTCGCGCCGGGCTAACGGCGCCAGCCAGTGGAGGATATCCCATGCGAGTGATTCTCACCCAAACCATCGAATCCCTGGGCATCATCGGCAGCGAGGTCGAGGTCAAGCCGGGCTATGCCCGGAATTTCCTGCTGCCGCAGAAAAAGGCGCTCACGGCAACCCCGGAAAACCGGCGGCGGCTGGAGTCGGAGAAAGCCAAGTTCGAGCTGCAGATCGCCAAGGAGCGCAAACTCGCCGAGGAGATGGCCCAGAAGCTCGAGGGCGTGGTCTGCCGGGTCGTCGCCAAAGTGGCCGAGGAGGATCGCCTGTACGGCTCGGTGGCCGTGCGCGACGTCATCGAGGCCCTGGCCGCCCAGAACATCACCGTGGAAAAGCGTATGGTGCTGCTGACCGAGCCGATCAAACAGCTGGGCAGCTTCCAAATCCCCATCCGTGTCTACAAGGGGGTCGAACCGCAAATCACCCTGGAAGTCGTCAGCGAAGGCTGAGTGAAACCGGCACGCCTGCGGCGCCCGGCCCGGCCGCAGTTCCGCGGCCGATCCGGCCAATCGTTCCGCCGCGCCGGGAACGGGTTCGCGGAAGACGGGGCGTGAACGAATCGCTGCCTTCCGCGCAGGAAGCGGACCCGCTATGGTCGAAAAGGAACATCCAGCCGCCCAGGAAAACGAGCTGCTCGCGGTCCCGCCGCAGCACATCGAGGCCGAGGAGTCGCTGCTCAGCGCCATTCTGGTGGACAACACCGCGCTTCTGGAGGTGGTGGAGACCCTTTCCGCGGAGGATTTCTACCGCACCGCGCACCAGCGGATCTACGCGGCGATGGCCGATCTGTTCAACCGCGGCCAGCCGGTGGATGCCGTCACCCTCAACAACAGCCTGAAAGAAAAAGGCCAGCTCGAGTCCATCGGCGGCGCCGCCTATCTGGCGCGGCTGCTGGACGCGGTGCCGCTGGCGGTGAACGCCCAGCACTACGCCCGCATCGTGCACGACAAGGCGGTGCTGCGGCGGCTGATCGAGAAGGCCAACGCCATCACCAAGCGCTGCTTCCAGCAGCAGGGCGGCACCGATGAGATCATCGATTTCGCCGAGGGCGCCATTTTCGAAATCACCGACAAGAAGTCCCGTCAGTCGTTCTACCCGCTCAGCAAGCTCATCGACGGCAGCATCGACTTTCTCGAGGAAAAGCAGAAAAACAAGAGCCTGGTGACCGGGGTGCCCACCGGGTTCACCCTCATCGACAACCTGACCTCCGGGCTGCAGAACTCCGATCTCATCATCATCGCGGCCCGCCCGAGCATGGGCAAGACCGCGCTCGCGCTCAACATCGCGCGCAATGCCGCCGTCGACGCCGGGGTGCCGGTCGCCATTTTTTCGCTCGAAATGTCCAAGGAGCAGCTCTCCCTGCGCCTGCTGTGCGCCGAAGCGCGCATCGACTCCTCGCGGCTGCGCAGCGGCTTCTTCAGCATGGAGGACTGGGAGCGGCTGACGGATGCCGCCGGGGTGCTCAGCAGCGCGCCGATCTTCATCGACGACTCGGCGAGCCTCTCGGCCATGGAGGTGCGCGCCAAGGCCCGGCGCTTGAAAATGGACAAGAACATCGGCCTGATCGTGGTCGACTACCTGCAGCTCATGCAGGGCCGCGCGAGCGCCGAACGGCGGGACCTCGAGATCTCCGACATCTCGCGCTCGCTCAAGGCCCTCGCCAAGGAGATCAACCTGCCCGTCATCGCGCTGTCCCAATTGAACCGGATGCTCGAGCAGCGCAACGACAAGCGGCCGCGGCTCTCCGACCTGCGGGAGTCCGGCGCCCTCGAGCAGGATGCCGACGTCGTGGCCTTCATCTACCGCGACGAGGTGTACAACAAGGAAGAGACCAACCCCCACAAGGGCACCGCCGAGGTCATTCTCGCCAAACAGCGCAACGGTCCGACCGGCGATGTGCTGCTGACCTTCCTGTCCGCCTACACCCGTTTTGAGAACATGGCCCCCGAGGCCATGCGCGCAACGGCGTGACGGGGCGACGGATCGATACCTGAGGGAGGCGCCGCTCCGCAGCGAATGAAACGGGTATTCGGCAACGTCGCCGGCCTCAAGACCAGCCAGATGCGACGGCTCGAAACGCTCTACCGACGGCGAACCCCGCCGGAGGCGCTGATCTCCCCCGAGCTTGCCCGGGACCTCAGCCTGCTCTCCCATGAGATCCGCCGCCAGATCGGCATTCTGGTGAACCGCCAGGGGCGGATCGGCTTCGTGGTGGTGGGCGACCCCAAGAAGATCGTCATCCCCACCACGGCCGAATACCAGGCCGCCCCGGGCCGGCTCAACGGCCTGCGCTGCATCCACACCCACCTCGACGACGAGCCGCTCACCCGCGACGACCTGACCGATCTCGCCCTGCTGCGGCTGGACCTCATGGCCGCGATCGGAATGGGAAGGGACGGCCTGCCGCGCAGGGTGCACGCGGCCCACCTGCTTCCGGGCGCCTCCGAACGCCTGCCGCACCGCCTGCTGCCGCCCTTGTCCCCGAGCGCGCTCAGCATCGACTGCCTGGCCCTCATCCAGGCCCTGGAGGACGAGCTGCAGCGGGTGGCCACGGGCCGCGCGGCCGGGGCCCTCCGGGACCGCGCGCTGCTCGTCAGCGTCTCCTCGGCCCCCCGGCGCCAGTCCGAAGAATCGATGGCCGAACTGCGGGAGCTGGCGCGCTCGGGCGGGATCGAGGTCATCGGCAGCGTGATCCAGCAGCGCGATACGGTGGACCACCGCTTTCTGATCGGGGCCGGCAAGCTCCAGGACCTGACGATCCACGCCCTGCAGGCCGCCGCCACGATCCTCGTGTTCGACCAGGAGCTGAACCCGTCCCAGATCCGCTCCATCACCGATCACACCGAGCTGAAGGTCATCGACCGCACCCAACTCATCCTGGACATCTTCGCTCAGCGCGCCCGGTCGCGCGAAGGCAAGCTGCAGGTGGAGCTGGCCCAGCTCAAGTACCTGCTGCCGCGGCTGGTCGGCAAGGGCACCGCGCTCTCGCGCCTGGCAGGCGGCATCGGCGGCCGGGGGCCCGGCGAAACCAAGCTCGAGGTCGACCGGCGCCGCGTGCGCCGCCGCATCGCCCAGCTCGAAGACGAGCTCGAGGAGGTGCGCCGCCACCGCCGCCAGCTGCGCGCGAAACGCGACAAAAAAAGCGTTCCGGTCATCTCCATCATCGGCTACACCAACGCCGGCAAGAGCACGCTCCTGAACACGCTGACGCACAGTCGGGTCCTGGCCGAAAAGCGGCTCTTCGCGACCCTGGACCCCTCCAGCCGGCGGCTGCGGTTTCCGCGGGACCTCGAGGTGATCATCACGGACACCGTGGGCTTCATCCGCGATCTGCCCCGCGACCTGATGGTGGCCTTCCGCGCGACCCTGGAGGAGCTGGAGCGCGCCGACCTGCTGCTGCATGTGGTGGACCTCAGCCATCCGCGCTTCGAAGACCAGATCCAGGCGGTGGAAACCGTCCTGGCCGAGCTGCAGCTCGACGCCAAGGCCTGCCTGAAAGTCTTCAACAAGCGCGATCGGGTGGCGCCGGAGATCGCCGACCGCCTGGCATCCCGGCACGGGGCGGTCGCCGTTTCCGCGCGGGACAAGGCCACGCTCGCCCCGCTCATCGAACGCATGCAGTCCATGATCGCGGGCCCGGCCAGGC
>Ga0114938_1001942_pt1 | contig 13573 bp, 9 predicted proteins | sample AshMeaBigSpring_FD_88675 | JGI IMG/M metagenome (GOLD analysis project Ga0114938, IMG submission 88675) | Groundwater microbial communities from Big Spring, Nevada to study Microbial Dark Matter (Phase II) - Ash Meadows Big Spring | ecosystem: Environmental > Aquatic > Deep subsurface >...
ACTTGGCGGGGCGTACCGAGCCTGCAAACAACGCCGTCCGTGAGATCTGTCGTAAGGTTATGGGCCGTAGCTGGTTATGCCAAATCCATTTCGGCGACCCAGCGCAGTAGTAGTCAGGCCCCGCCCGGTCCTCGCCCGAAAGAGGTGCCTGTCCCCCTGGTGTTTGCGGCGGGTCATGGTGCTGGCCGCTCAAGTTGCGCGCGGGCCTGATCGGCCGCGGTCGTATCGGCGTGCCGTGCGACCAGTTCCCTCAGCAGCGCTTCCGCCTCGGCGGCGTGCCCGGCCGACTTCAGTTGCCCCGCGGCCGCCAGCAGGGCCTCGGCCGCCAGCTGCGACTGGTCGGGATACAGGATCGGCACGCGCAGCAGGGCCAGCGCCGCCTGGTCGGGCTGACCGCCGCGGGCCAGCGCCTGGCCGATCAAGAAGTAGGGACCGGCTTGCAGTTCCCTCGGCAGGCTCGCCACGGCGGACTGCCAGCGGGCGACCTCCTCCGGCCCGGCGGTCGCCACGCGCGTCCGCCAGGCTTGAGCGGCGGCCAGACCCCGCAACTGCGCGTTCAGCGCGGGTGCGGCGGCCAGCCGCGCCAGCCCCGCCGCCGCCGCGGGACGCTCGCGCGTTGCCAACAGCCAGCTGGCGCCCAACAGTTGCGCGGCCGGCTCGTCACTGCCAAGCCACGCCTGCGCCTCACGCTCGACCGTCGGCGCCGGCTGAACCGGCAGCCAGCAGAGGGGAATCGCGTCGAAATAGGGCGTCTGCGGGTCGTCGCGCACCAAGGCCAGAAACGACTGGACCGCCGGTACCACCTGGTCCAGCCGCTGGTAGCAGCGGACCGTCCCGGCCACCAGGCGCTGTTGCACCCACCGCCGCCGCTCGGCGCCGAGCGCCGCGCGATACCGGTCCAGCGCTTCGTCGAAGCGCCGCTGCTGAAACAGCGCGTCGGCCTCTCGCTCGGCCGGGTGCCATGCGCTGTCGATCTCGGCGACCCGATCGGCCGCGACCGTCGTCTCGCGGCCCCCAGAGGTTCGCACCACGATCTCGCGGCGGTTGTACCGGACGATCTCGCCCGCCAACTGGCGCATGCCGCCGTCGGTCCTGTAGTGGACGACGTCGTCGCCCGCGCCCGCCGTCTGGCCAAGCAGCAGGCCGAGCGCCGCCAGGACCAGCCGGCACGTTACCCCGCGAAATGGCAAACCGCTCGTCTCCTCACGCCCCGGGGTCTGGTCCATTTTTCGGCCGCTCACCGTCGCCACACCCACACGCGCCGGCCGAAAACATGGACCTGACCCCTTGGAACCACGCACCTTCCGCCGCCAAACCATCACGGCAGGTTCGCGAGATCGACGTAGGTGTGTGTGCCCCCGTTCTGCTCGGCGACGCGGACCAGGAAATTGCTCTCGCCGCGGCTCGGTCCGTAGCCGAACTCGACCGCATGGATCGCGCTGCCGCGGTTCCAGCGGCGGATGCGATCCAACTCGCCCGGCGTCAGGTGCGGCTCGTCGGCATCCGTCAGGAAGAAGATCACATCGGGGTGCATTCCCAGGGCCAGCTCGAGCGCCTCCAGGTGCCGCGTGCCGCCGCCGGCCACGATCCCCGCGACGAACTGCGCTGCCAGCCGCTGGTGACGCTCGTCGGCCCAGACCAATCGCGGGGCCCCCACGTCGGGCTGAAACACGCGTGGACGCTCATTGTAGAAGATGATTTGAAACTGGTGCACTGGCTCCAGATCGCGCAGGCTGGCGATCAGCTGGGACTTGGCGGCTCGCAACGGGCGGCCGCCGTACCCGTCCATGCTGCCTGAGCGATCGAAGACGTAGACAAACTTGCTTCCGGTCCCGGTCGCGCCGAAGATCTGCGTTTGTACGCTGCCGCCCAGCGCCTTGGTGGCCGAGGTCCCTTGCAGCAGTTCGCCGGCCGCCGGCAGCTCCACCTCGGCCCCGCTCCCGGCCGTTTCCCCCGGGCCGGGCAAGACGGTCGCCAGGTCGATCGGCAACTGATCGTCACCCGGGAGGGCCGACGGCAGATCGCCCTGGCTTGCCGGCTGGGCGTCGTCCGTCCGCGCCGCGTCCTGACTGTCAAGATACTCGCGCTCCTCACCCGTCTGGCGCACCAGGACGATCCCACCGGACCGATCCGCCTCGACCGCCATCCCGCGGGGCACGGCCCGCATCGCGCCGATCAGGACCATGAAGAGCAGGGCATGCAGGACAAGCGAAAGCGACCACGCCGGTAAGTCATGGCGGGGGGCCATTTCGAGGGCCAAGCGCGCGTCGGGCATCTCGGCGCGACTCTCCCGGCGGGTCGGGATGATACGCATGGCGGTCCCCGGAACCCCTTAGCTGGAAATGAATTAGGTCGCCTGATCCTCCGATTCTAGGCGGCCGCGCCCTCGGGCGTCAACGCGCATCGCCAGGGTGGCACTGAGCACGCGGTACCGGGTACTGGGTACCGAGCACTGAGCACAGGGTACTGAGCACAGGGTACTGAGCACAGGGTACTGAGCACAGGGTACTGAGCACAGGGTACTGAGTACTGGGTACTGGGTACTGGGTACTGACTACTAGCACCCCCAGGAACTACGGTAGCCACAGACCGGTGGGCTCCCGCCGAGCCGCAAGAAGCGCACTGCGCGCCGGCTCGGCGGGAGCCTCGCCCTCCCACGATCGTGCCGCGCCGCCGTGCCAGGTGGACCTGTTCAGACTGTCGATCCGCCTCTCGCACCAGGGGTTCACCGATCCGACGCGCGTGTCGACCGTTTGCGGGGTGCGTCCTTCGAGGTCTTGCCCGCGGCCGCTGGTTCGGACTTTGCCGCCCCGTCCTGGGGCTGATACCAGAGCCGCCAGGGGTCGTGCAGCCGCCGCATCTCGTCCAGCAGCAACGTCTCCAGCTGCCGCCGCTTGTCGGCGTACCGCGGATCGTCCGCCAGATTGACCTGGTGCGCGGCCGGCTGGACGCCCGTCAAGGCGACCACCTCCGGGTCATGATGTTCCCGCAGAAACTCCTCGGGGTTGTCGGCCAGGTTGAACAGCTGTGTCTGGCGGACGCTGCTGTCAAGCACGTCGTACTGGATCAGCTTCCAGGGACCCTGCTTCACGCTCCGCATGCCGGGCCGTGTGCCGCCGCAGTAGACGCCGTACAGCACGTCGCGCACCGTCGCCTGCTTTCCCCGCAAGACCGATTGGAAGCTCAGTCCCTCGTTGGTGGGCGGCGCGGCCACGCCGGCCAGGTCGCAAAACGTGGCCAGCAGGTCCAGCAGGTAGACGTTCCCCTCCGCGCGGCTGCCCGGCCGGATGCCGGGGCCCTTGACCAGCAGCGGCACGCGCCAGGTGTGCTGGTAGAGATTCTGCTTCCCTTGCAGCCCATGCCGCCCGATCGCCATGCCATGGTCCGAGGTATAGATGACGTAGGTGTTGTCCAGCTCGCCCAACTCCTGCAAGCGGTCGAGCACACGGCCGATCTGGATGTCGATGTTCTGGCTGCAGGCGAACTCGCGCCCCAGCTCGTTGCGGATCGTGTGCGGGTCGCGCCGCTCCCACACGCCGCTGACCGCCACCTCGTCGCGCAGGTTCGGATGGCCGTGCGGGAACGGGTGCGCCGGCAGGTAGCTGGGCGGCAGCGCGGGCTGCCTGGGGTCCGCCGGCGGCGGCTGTTGGCGGTTGGTGTGGTTCACGGCCCCGTACCTGGCCAACAGCTCCGGCGTCCCGTCGCGCACGTCGTGCGGATGCGAGAAGCCGAAATAGATAAAGAACGGCCGGCTGTCCCCCGCGTTCTTGCGGTCGCGGAGGTAATCCAGCACGCGGTCGCCATGCCAGCCGCTGCCCGACTCGTGCGTGCCGCCGCGCTTGGTGGCGTCGTGGCGCACGGCAAACAGCCGGTTGGCGGCCTCGTAGCTGTTGCCCTCCTTGCAGGTGCGCATGGTGGCATACCCGGCGCGGTTGAAGACGGCCGGCAGCGTCTGCTGCTCCAGTTGCGGCGGGCACAAGCCGCGCTGCTCCGCCCGCGGGGCGCCGGGCAGGTGCCAGACGGTGCGCCCGCTCATGATCATGTGCCGGGACGGCGTGCAGACGGCGCCGGTAAACGACCCCATGTGGTAGGCCCCGTCAATGACCATCCCCTCGGCCGCGATCCGGTCCAGGTTCGGCGTCTCCAGCGAGGATGCCGGGTTGTACACCTTCAAGTCCCACGGCGACTGGTCATCGGCCAGGATGAACAGGAAGTTGGGGCGTTTCGCCTCGGCCGCCAGCCCGCGGCCCCAGCCGCCCCCGCTACCCCAGAAGCCAGTGAAGAGCAATACGTAAACCAGCCTGCGCATGGGCGCCCTGCCTTTCTCGGATGGGGAGTCGCAAGGTAAACGGGTAACCGTGCACGGGCCGGGGTCTGGCTCATTTTTCCGCGGGTAGACCGCTCGGCGTCGTGGGACGCTGCCGCCGAAAAATGTGCCTGACCCCTTGGCGTGCAGCAACGTCCCGTCGCTCGCGCCGCACCCAGGTGGACCGGGACGTCGTTGGCCTGCCGGGGGCCTGGCGTGCTGCGGCCTTGAGCAATCTGGCTGCGCAGGAGCGCCCCGAGTTCCGCTACGATCTCCGGGTGGGCCGCGGCCAGATTCTGCGTCTCGGCCGGATCGGCTGCCAGGTCATACAACTGGGGGTTGGCCGCCGCGCCCTGGCTCCAACCGCCGCTGCCCGCACACAGACAGAGCTTCCACGGCCCTCGGCGGATGGCGAATTTGCCTTGGATGCTGTGATGCACGATCGTGGTTCGCCCGGATCCGCGCACCTTGCCCAGCAACGCCGGCAGGATGCTCTCGCTGTCCTCCCCCGCCTGTGCGGGCAAGGTTGTCGACAGGATTTCGGCGCAGGTTGCCATCAGGTCGGTGAGGCAGACCAGCTGATCGCTGTGCAATCCGGCCTGCACCTTGCCGGGCCAGCGTACCACCAGCGGCACCCGATGACCGCCTTCCCAGATGTCGGACTTGTAGCCGCGATAGCCGGCGCTGACGAAATGCCCCTGCCTTTCCAGCCGCGCGATTCCGGCCTGGGGGGAACACCCGTTGTCGGACGTGAAAACGACCAGGGTGTTGTCGGCGATCTTTTCCCGCTGCAGCGCGGCCAGCACCGCGCCGACGGTCCCGTCGGTCTCCATCACGAAATCGCCGTAGCTGCCCAGTCCGCTGCGGCCGCGCCAGGACGGCGAGGGAGCGATCGGCGTGTGGGGCGAGTTGAGCGCGAGGTAGAGAAAAAACGGCTCGCCCGCGGCCGCCCGCTGCGAGACGTACTCGACCGCGCGCCCGCTGAGCAGCGGCAACATCGCCTCGGGCTCGACCTGCATCGCAACCCGCTCCCCTTCAAAGAATGCCTCCATCATGCGGGCGTGGTGGAACCCCGCAAAGGTGTCAAAGCCCCGCGTGGTCGGACCATTGCGGGTGACCGCCCCCAGCGCGGCAGCCCGCCCGGAACCGTCGCCCGTCCGCCCTTGCTCGCCGTCGACTGTGAAGCCGAGATGCCACTTGCCGATGCAGGCGGAATGATAGCCGTGTTGCTTGAGCAGGCCTGGCACGGTCAGCCGGTCGGCGTCGATCAGCGGGGTCACGTAATCGCCCAGCACTCCACGCTGCAGCTGCGTCCGCCAGGCGTAGCGCCCCGTGAGCAGCCCGTAGCGCGTCGGCGTGCAGACCGAAGACCCGCTGTGGGCGTCGGTGAACACCATTCCCTCCCGGGCCAGGCGGTCGATGTGCGGCGTGCGAATCCTTCCCCGCGCGGGGTTCAGCGACTGCACGTCGCCGTACCCCAGATCATCCGCCAGGATGACCACGATGTTCGGGCGGTCCGCCCCCGCGGCGACCGACCCCCGGTCGCGCCCCGTCGCCAGGAGCACCAGAGGGGCCAGACTGACGATCGCGACTGTCTTGCACGAAGGCGCCATGAGGGAACCTGCCTGGTTGGGATGCGTCTCGACACCAGCATAGCCTGGGCGAGGAGCCCAGTCACGCGCCTCGCCGAAGCAGTTGAGGGTGGCGCGGTTGGCAGGTTCGGCGTGGGCTCGTGGCAGGCGCTTCGTACCAACGTGCGTTCCGCGTTGCCGCCGGCTCAAGCTACGACCCGGCACGCGCGAACCAGAACTGCACGATCGTGGCGCCGCAAACCGGAGGAGATGGCTGCTGGCTTGGAAGCGGTGCGATAACGAACCAGAACTGCACGATCGTGGCGCCGCAAACCGGGCGGATCGCGGGTGGCTCAAGCCCCACGATTGCAGCCGGCACACTCCGTGTGCCGAATGGTCCACCGTAGCCGGCACACTCCGTGTGCCGTGGACGTATTGTAGTCGGCACACTCCGTGTGCCGAATGCGTTCACAGCCCGGGAGAAGTAGCGCCGCAACTCCGAGGGCCAGGTCGATGTGATCGGCCAACGGGCTGGGGCGTGGTGGCGCTTGTCGGCCGGAAATTGGACCAAGCCCCGCCCGGGGAACAGCTGCACTTCGATCGATCCCGGTGCCGGCCCTTCGGGCCTTGGGCAGCCTGTGGCTGGCCCCGCCCGGGGCCTCACGGCCCCGGCAGACGTTGTGTTGGCCCTTCGGGCCAGCGATCCTGCGCTCTGCCGATTGGAAGTGGCGAGATCTTGGCAGGGCGAGGCTCCCGCCGAGCCTCCCTTGCGCCGTTGGGGAGGGCGCGGCGTATAGCGTCCACGGGTCGGGGTCTGGTCCATTTTCCGGCCGACAGACTCGACCTGGCGGATCCGCGCGGGCCGAAAACATCGACCTGACCCGTGGACGCACGGTCCGGTCGCCCCTACCGGGGCTGGCTGTCCTGGTACGGTTCTCCTCGTCCAGGGGCTGACGCCCCTGGCTACCAACGACGGCCACTCCGTGGCCGAACGCGGCCATGCGGGCCGAAAACATGGACCAGACCCCACCCTGTGAACGGTTACCCGGACGCTAACGCCCTCCGGCTGATCGGTCGCGCCGGCGACGCGCGTAAAGAAGCGCCGCCAGGCCCGCCACGCCCCAGACCAGCGCGCTGGCCGGCTCGGGCGTCACGAACAGCCGCAACGCAAACCGGCCGTTGCCCAGGTCCACGATCTCGTACGCCCAGCCGCGATAGGGCGCGCTGGTGAACTGGACCATGCTCGTGTCGAGCGAGAAGTTCGGACCGATCGAGATCATGTCAGCCACCAGCACGTCCCAGAAGATGCGCACGCATTGCCTGTTTCCTTGTGGGCGCGTTCCGGTGCCGGCCCTGCGGGCCTGGGCCTCGGGCGGCTGGCCCCGCCCGGGGCCTCACGGTCCCGGCAGAGGTTGCGTTGGCCCTGCGGGCCAGCGGGTTGGCGGTTCATTTCTCGCTCTCACACGCGCCGGAATGCCCCACCGGGCCGCGACGCTCCTGACGTGCATGTTTCGGACACGGGGACACGGCCCTGTGAATGCTGCGGAACGGCTCGCCGCCGGTGAGAGCTGGGAGGACGCATGTTTCGGACACGGGGACACGGCCCTGTGAACGGTTACGGTTACGGAGGCGGACAGAAACTGCGTACGCTGGGGCAGGAAATGCCGCTGCGGCCAGCGGCGTGCCCGCGGGCAATCGCGATTCAGCGGCGACATCAATCACCGGCGCGTCAGCCAGGCGGGGGTTCCCGGGGCGACAGCCGCCGATGCCCGTTTCGCTGCGCGACGCAGCTTGCTAAAATACTTGGGCACGGCGTAACGGGCCAACGCACCGCCTCGCCCCGCCGGCCCACCCCGACGCGACGGCCCACGCCCCTGCCCTGCTCCGCGCTGCCTGGCCAGGCAGTGCGGGAGAATGCGAGTGCCTCAAGGCTCGTCCTCTGCTCGCCTTTTTCGAACCGACAACCAGACGCCCAGAATTCGCGAGGTGGTCATGAATCTGGCATGGAACGCCGCCGGCGCGGCAATCAGCGTTCGACGGACTGCCCTGCGGGCGAATTGCTTTGCGATCTGGCTGGCCGCCCTGCTCGCGGCGGCGGCGCCGTCGATCGTGGGGGCGGAGGACCGCGTGCAGTTCAATCGCGACGTGCGGCCGATCCTGTCGGAAAACTGTTATTACTGCCACGGACCGGATGCGACGCATCGCGAGGCTGACTTGCGGCTGGACGTGCGCGCGGAGGCGGTGGCTGCCGAGGCGCTGGTGCCGGGCAAACCGGAACTGAGCGAACTGGTCGCCCGCATTTTGTCGGACGATCCGGATTCCATGATGCCGCCGCCCAAGGCGCACAAGGTCTTGGACGAGCGGGAAAAGGCGGTGCTCCAGCGGTGGATCGCCGAGGGGGCCGAGTACCAGGGACACTGGGCGTTCCTGCCGCCGGAGCGGCCAGAAGTTCCGGCGATCACGGACGCTGCCCAGCGGGCCCGCGCGGTGAACCCGATCGATCATTTCGTGATGGCCCGCTTGGCGCAAGAAAAGCTTACGTTGTCGCCCGAGGCCGACCGCGCGACGCTGATCCGCCGGGTCAGCCTGGACCTGACCGGTATTCCGCCCACTCCGGCGGAGGTCGATGCGCTGCTGGCGGATACGACCTCGCAGGCGTACGAGAACCTGGTCGACCGGCTGCTCCAGTCGCCCCGCTACGGCGAGCGGATGGCGCAGCAGTGGCTGGACTACGCCCGCTACGCCGACAGCAACGGCTTTCAGACCGATTCGTCGCGCCAGATGTGGCGCTGGCGGGATTGGGTCCTGGACGCCTTCAACCGCAACCTGCCCTTCGATCAGTTCACCGTGGAGCAGCTGGCGGGCGACATGCTGCCCGATCCGACGCCCGAGCAGGTGATCGCCACGGGATTTCATCGCAACCCGCGGCTGAACGGCGAGGGCGGGCGAATCGTCGAGGAATGGTTTGCCGAGACGGTGATCGACCGGGTCGACACCACGGGACAGACGTGGCTGGGCCTGACGCTCGGCTGCTGCCGCTGTCACGACCACAAGTACGATCCGATCACGCAGAAGGATTTTTACCAGCTGTTTGCCTTCTTCAACTCGATCGATGAAACCGGGGTGCTCGACAGCGAGGGGGGCAATCGCGGCGGCGGCAATTCGCGGCCCGTGGTCCCGGCCCCGACGGCCGAGCAGCGGGAGCAGGAGGTGGCCCTGGAGCTGGCGATTCGGGAAGCGGAGCAGCGGGTGGGTGCGGCCGAGCAACAGCTGGCGGCGGCCCAGACCGCAGCCTCCGGCGAACAAGGGTCCGACTGGGACGCCGCGATGGCCGCGGTGCGGGGCGATCAGACGGCGGCCGGGTGGGAACAGCTGGAGCCGACGGCGGTCGCCAGCCAGGGCGGTACAACGTTCATCCGGCTGGACGATGGGTCGTACCTGGCGGGTGGACCGAACCCGGCTCGCGATGTCTACACGATCACCGGCCCGTTGCCGGCGGGTGCGCTGAGTGGATTGCGGCTCGAGGTGTTTCCCGACGCTTCGCTGCCGAACCAGAGCCTTGGGCGGGCCACGAACGGGAACTTTGTGCTCACCGGCCTGGAGGCCGAGATTACGGCCCCCTCCCTCGCGCAGGCGATCGTCGTGAAGTTCGTCAAGGCCGCGGCCGACTACGACCAGCCTGGTTACGAGGTGCAAACGGTTGTCGGCAATCCGCCGGGCAAGGGATGGGCCATCAACGGGAACGAACCGGCCAAGCGGTTGCCGCGGAGGGCGATGTTTGTCGCCGAGCCGGTGGCGGCCGTTCCCGCGGACTCCACGCTGGTCGTGCGGCTGAAGTTCGAATCGCAGTTCCAGAGCCACCAGATCGGGCGGTTCCGGCTGGCCACCACCGGGGTTCCACCGACCGACGTGTCGCTGGAGGGGGATCGCGTTCCGGAGGCGGTCCGCGCGGCCGGGGGGACCGAGCCCGAGCGGCGATCCGCCGAGCAGCGGGCGGCACTGGCCGCGTACTTCGCCACACGATCCGACAATCCGCTCGGCCGGGCGACGGCCGAGCTGGCGGCGGCGCGCAGGAAACGGGACGAGTTCCGCAGCAACTACTCGATGACGACGATGGTCATGCAGGAGTTGCCCAAGCCGCGGGAGGCGTTCGTGCTGGTGCGGGGCGAGTACGACAAGCGGGGAGAGAAGGTCGAGCGGGCGCTGCCGGCCGCCTTGCCGCCGCTGCCGGACGGGGCACCGCTCAACCGCCTGGGCCTGGCCCAGTGGCTGGTCGCGCCCGACCATCCTCTGACTGCCCGCGTCTGGGTCAATCGCCAGTGGGAGAAGTTTTTCGGCACGGGCCTGGTCAAGACGATTGACAACTTCGGCTTGCAGTCCGAACCGCCCAGCCACCCGGAGCTGCTCGATTGGCTGGCCACGGAGTTCGTGCGGTTGGGCTGGGACATGAAGGCCCTGCAGAAAGAGATCGTGATGAGCGCGACCTATCGCCAGTCGTCGCGGGTCGCGCCGGAGCTGTTCGCCCGGGACCCGGAGAACCGCCTGCTGGCCCGCGGCCCGCGGTTCCGCCTGTCGGCCGAGCTGGTGCGCGACCAGGCGCTGGCGGTCAGTGGTCTATTGGTCGAGAAGGTCGGCGGCCCCAGCGTGCGGCCGTACATGCCGGCGGGCGTGTGGGACGAGACGAGCAAGTACGGCGACCTGCGGGGCTACAAGCCCGACCAGGGGGACGGGCTCTACCGCCGCTCGCTCTATACGATCTGGAAGCGGACGGCGGCCCCGCCCACGATGCTGATGTTCGACTCTCCCTCCCGCGAGGTGTGCGCGGTCAAGAGGTCGCGGACCAACACGCCGCTGCAGGCCCTGGCCCTGTTGAACGAGGTGACGTATGTCGAGGCGGCGCGGACGCTGGCCCAGCGGATGTTGACCGCGGGCGGCACGACGCCCCGCGACCGGATCGCCTGGGCCTTTCGCCGGGTCACCTGCCGACTGCCGGACGACGCGGAGCTGCAAGTCCTGCTGGCCGGCTTCGAGCGTTACGCGGCCCGCTTTCGCGCCGACGCTGCGGCGGCGGAGAAGTTGCTGACCATGGGCGCGGCCCGGCCCGACCCGGCGCTCGACAAGACCGAGTTGGCGGCGTACACGCTGACGGCCAACATCCTGCTCAACCTGGACGAGGTAGTGACCAAGGAGTAAGCGATGAACTGCAACGACCGGCTGTTTCTGGGGCTGGACGCGGCGGCCCGCGAGGCGGTGGCGCGGCGCACGTTCCTGACCCGCTCGGCCGCCGGGCTCGGGCTGGCCGCCCTCTCGCTGCTGGACGGCCCGCGTTCGACGGCGGCCCCGGTCCCCGCCGCGTCGCTGGGGGCCTTGAAGAACTGGCCGCACCATCCCGTCCGGGTGCGGCGCGTGATCTACCTGTTCCAGTCGGGCGCCCCGTCGCAGATGGACCTGTTCGATCCCAAGCCGACCCTGGCCGACCGGCGCGGCGAGAATCTGCCCGACTCGATCCGCCAGGGCCAGCGGCTGACCACGATGACCTCCGGCCAGAAGACCTTTCCCGTCGCGCCGACCATCTTCAAGTTCGCCCGGCACGGCCAGAGCGGAGCCTGGTTGAGCGACCTGATGCCGCACCTGGCAGGCGTCGTGGACGACCTGTGCTTCATCAAGTCGATGCACACCGATGCCATCAACCACGACCCGGCGATCACCTTCTTTCAGACCGGGCGGCAGCTATCCGGGTTCCCCAGCATGGGCTCGTGGCTGAGCTACGGCCTGGGCAGCGAGTGCCAGGACCTGCCCGCCTACGTGGTGCTGACCTCGTTCGGCACGGGGCGGCGGGATGACCAACCGCTGTACGATCGCCTCTGGGGCAGCGGGTTCCTGTCGACGCAGCACGCCGGGGTCAAGTTCCGCAATGTCGGCGACCCGGTGCTCTACCTGTCCAATCCGCCGGGCGTCGATCGGGCGCTGCGCCGCGAGACGCTGGACGACCTGGGCGCCCTGAACGGCCATCGACACGCCGCGGTGGGCGACCCCGAGATTCAGGCCCGCATCGCCCAGTACGAAATGGCCTTCCGCATGCAGGCCAGCGTGCCTGAGTTGACCGACATCTCGCAGGAGCCGGCCAGTGTGCTGGAGATGTACGGTCCCGAGGTGAAGACGCCGGGAACCTACGCGGCCAACTGCCTGCTGGCCCGCCGCCTGGCGGAGCGGGACGTGCGGTTCGTGCAGCTGTTCCACATGGGTTGGGATCACCACGGCGGCCTGCCCAATGCGATCAAGGGGCAGTGCCGGGACACCGATCAGCCGACGACGGCCCTGCTCCGGGACCTCAAGCAGCGGGGCCTGCTGGAGGACACGCTGGTCGTGTGGGGCGGCGAGTTCGGGCGGACGATCTATTCGCAGGGGGCGCTCACGGCCACCAACTACGGCCGGGACCACCATCCGCGATGTTTCACGGTCTTCCTGGCCGGCGGCGGCATCCGGCCCGGCATGTCGTTGGGCGAGACGGACGATTACTGCTACAACATCGTGGCCGACCCGGTCAGTATCTACGATCTGCACGCCACGATGCTGCACCAGCTGGGCATCGACCACAATCGCCTGACCTACAAGTACCAGGGGCTGGACGCCCGCCTGACCGGCGTCGAGGGCGCCCGCGTGGTGAAGGAGATTGTCGGCTGAGCTCCCACGCCGGACGCGGTGCGTCCGCAGCTTGGCGATCGTCCGCCTTGTCAGCGCTGCCGTTCTTTCGGCTGACAACACCTGCGCTGCGATGTTCCAGTTCGAGGTGAGCACGGTGTCTGGAGTCATGCATCGGTCCCATATCCGCGTCGGCCAGCTTCCGTCCCGCCCGCGCATCGATCCCGGTGCGGGGAGCCTGTTGGTGCTCTGGCTCTGCCTGCACCCCGCGGCCGGGGCGGCCGTGCCGGAGGTGGTGCGGTTTAACCAGCACGTGCGGCCGATCCTGTCGAACAGCTGCTTGTACTGCCACGGTCCCGACGCCCGGCATCGGGAGGCCGACCTGCGCCTGGATACCTATGCCGGGGCCACCGAGGACGCCGCCGGCGCCGCGGCCATCGTGCCGGGTCAGCCCGACGAGAGCGTGCTGTTGGAGCGGATCACCGCCGCGGCTCACGTACCGCTTCCAGGGCCGCGACTACCGGCTGACCGACGTGCATGGGCACGTCGTGAAGCCGATTCTGGCCTGAGTTCCTTGCGCGCTGGCGGGTAAACGCCGTTCCGGTCCCCGCCCGTGCGCGCAGGAAATGGGGGACGGAAGTCGAGTTCCTGGCCCGCAGGAATAGCTCCTCGCCTGGAAGTACGACTCCCGTCCCCGGGTGCAGCCTGCGGTTTGCACGCCAGTACGAACGGTCTGTTCGCCGCCCCGCGAATCGGACAGACGAAGCGACCGTTTCTTGGATGGTTGGGTGGTCAACGGAACGTGTAACCGTTCACACCCCGGGCGATTCCAGGGGGTCAGGTCCATGTTTTCGGCCAGCGCGTTTGGGTCTGGCAGAGCGTTACAGCCGAAAAATGGACCAGACCCCGTTCTGTGAACGGTTACACGGAACGTAGTCCAGCAACGTGTGTAAACATGGTCGGCGTTCCATCAGCAGCCCGGTTCACCGGGCTTTTCCGCGAAGCGGTCCCAGGCCCGGCATGGATGCCGGGTGGGAATAGGGAACCTCATCCA
>Ga0114938_1001943_pt1 | contig 13572 bp, 14 predicted proteins | sample AshMeaBigSpring_FD_88675 | JGI IMG/M metagenome (GOLD analysis project Ga0114938, IMG submission 88675) | Groundwater microbial communities from Big Spring, Nevada to study Microbial Dark Matter (Phase II) - Ash Meadows Big Spring | ecosystem: Environmental > Aquatic > Deep subsurface >...
GAACTGGCGGTGGTGGCGGCGACGGCGAGCGCGTCGCTGGGGGTGCGGATGAGCAGGGTCGGGCGGTTGTTGGAGGAGGCGTCCTCGCTGCTGGCGAAATAGGTGGGCAGGCCTGCGTTGGGGGTTTGGCGGAAGACGATGAAGGTCAGCTCGGAGTTTCCACTGGCGGCGATGAAGTCGCGGAGGGCGGTGGATGTGAACTCGACGCGGGTGCCGCCGGAGGCGACGGAGGGCGTGAAGGTGCCGAGCGAAGTGAGCCCGGCCGGGTTCAGGCTGCCGGGCATGCCGGTGGTCGCATTGGTGGCGGTGTTGAAGGTGAGGAGGGTTTCATCGAAGGACTCGTTCGGGTGGCCGTCGGGCAGGCCGAAGACTTCGAAGGTGAAGGGCGTGGTGCCGTCGCCCGCGTAGTTGTTGATGGTGATGAAGAGGCTGGCGCTGTCGACGATAGCATAGGGCGCGGCGGTGCTGAAGCGGAGGTAGGCGATGCGGTCGGAGCCGCCGGAGACGGTGGCGGAATCGCGTTTGATGAGGAACTCGTCGCCGGTGCCGGCGGTGGCGGTCGGGGCTCCACGCTGGATGTAGGTGTCGTGGCTGGGCGTGTAGGATTGCTGGTCGAAGCCTGCGGCATGAAGGCAGGCGTTGGTCAGGCTGAGCACGAGAAGCCCACCCGCCAGGAATGAAGAAATGGATGTTTTTTTCATTGGGGTTTTTGATAGGAATGGAGAGGAGCAAATCCACTGATCCCGTCATGATGCCCGCTCGAAGCGGCGTGGCCGGACAGAAAATTTTTCACGGATCCTATTTTTGGGAAATACAGCGGGAACGGGAGCTTGCCGGGGATAGGGCTGTCACAGGCTGTAGGATGATGGATCGGATCGCAAAGGCCAGGGGTTTGAAATCGCATGCACCGATGGGTTTGCCAGTACATCGCCCTTTGAGAATGCAGGGATTTTGGCGGCAGTGGAAATCGTGGAAATCTTTTCCAGTCCTCCAATTGGCGGACAGGCAGGACGTTTTCGGGTCGCCCTGCCAAATGGCTTGGCGTTTCGGCGGAAGCCGTCTTGGGTTTGAGTGACCTCAGCGCCGGAGAATGCCGCGGTGGTGCGCGATGGTCACCGCCTGGGTGCGGTCGGTGGCACCGAGCTTGGAGAAGATGCGGGAGAGGTAGGTTTTCACACTGGAATCGCCGAGCCCCAGCGCCGCGGCGACTTCCTTGTTGGTCTTACCCTCGGCGGCGAGACGGAGGACCTCGGTTTCGCGTTCGCTCAGGGACGCGTGCAGATTGCGTTCGGCCAGTTTGTTGGCGAGGCGGGTTGGCAGGAAATCGTGGCCTGCAGCGACCTCGCGGATGGCGGCGATGGTTTCGTCTTCCTCGCTGGATTTCGGCATGTATCCACAAGCGCCGGCTCCCAACGCCTGATGGATGTCCTCCTCGGTGTCGTTGACGGAAAGCATGATGATGCGCGCCTCCGGGTTGGCGGCGATGATGCGGCGGGTGACTTCGATGCCGTGCATGTCCGGCAGCACGCCGTCCATGAGCACGATGTCCGGCCGGAGACGGGTGAACAATTCGAACGCTTCACTGCCATTGGCGGCCTGGCCGACGACTTCGAAATCCGGCTGCTGTGAGAGCAGGGCGGCGAGACCGTGGCGGACCATGAAGTGGTCGTCGACGAGAAGGATGCGCGTGGGTGGAGGGTTCATGGATTGGGATGTGGAAGCGAGACGGTGACGGTGGTGCCGCGGCCGGGCGAGCTGGAGATGTTCCATGCGGCTCCGATTTTGGAAGCTCTTTCCTGCATGCCGAGCATGCCGAAGTGCGAGGGGTCCGACGCATCAAGGGCATCCGGCCGGAAGCCTCGGCCGTCATCGGATACGGTCAGCAGGATTTGCTCCGGCGTGCTGTCGAGGTGGATGGAGATGCGCGTTGCCTCCGCGTGTTTGAGCGCATTTCCCAAGGCTTCCTGGGCGAGGCGGAGAAGCTGGTATTCCTTATCGGCTGTGAGGTTGGCGGGTTCGGATGAAACCTGGAAAGTCACTTCGGGACCGGTGGAGGTGGTGGAGTCCGCAGCCAGCACGCGGAGGGCCGCGGCGAGGCTGCGGTTTTCCAGCAATGGCGAGCGCAGGTCGCGGATGGAATTGCGGGTTTCCCGCTGGGTGTGCTTGAGCATGCGGCGGGCGAGATCGAGGGCTCCGGCGGCGGATTGCGGATCGGAGGCGATGGACGACTTCGCGCCATAGAGGTGGAGGGAAACGCCGGTAAGTTGTTGCTCGATGGAGTCGTGGAGATCGCGGGCGATGCGCGAGCGTTCGGCATGGACGGCCTCGTTGGAGATCTTGTCTCCGATGATGCGGGACTGGCGGGCCACCTGCCTGCGTAACAGCCAGGTCCACAACAAGAGCAAGGCGGCCGCTCCGCCGACTCCGGCCAGGGCGATGCGCATGCGTTCCTTCGTCCACCATGGTGGGAGTTGCAGGATTCTGACGGATGCGGGGCCGGGCATCAACAGGTGGAAGGCCACCGGAGTGTAGGCGCGCATCAGGGTACCCGTGCCGGTGAATTTCAGTTCGCAGACTCCTGTCAGCTCCACCTGTGCCCCGGGCACCCAGGTGCGGATCTGCTCGATTGTCAGCGGCTGCTTCAAGGGAAAATATGCGGGAAAAAGACTCTCATCGCTATGGATCCACAGCGCTCTCGGCGAACCCGGGTTGTTCCAGTCGATTCTCTCGATGCGGCCCGTCAGGCGCACCATGCGGCAGGCGGGATCGGTGACGGCATGAGCGTGCCGGTTGTATCCCTTGGGATCGAGAAGCATCTCCGACGTCACGGGCAGTGGTTCCGGCGGAATGCCTTCGCCCACCAGACGGACCACGGCGCTCTTGACGGAGGCGATGCTGTCAAAGCGGTCGACGAACCCCGCGACCTCCACGCGCTCGCCGGGCCTCAAGCCGGTGGCGGAGGAGTTGATTCTCACGCTCACACCGCCATCCTGGAGGAAGAAATACTGCCCGGGCACCGCCATGATGACGATACCGGAGGTGACCTTGCGATGCCATGGTTCCGAGTCCGGGGAAAATGGAGCCAAATGATCGAGAGGCACTCTGGGCGACTGGAAAGGATCGGCGAGCGGGCGCGTGAGCACGTCGAAATCGCCGGCCGAGGTGGTGAGGAGCTTGAGATTCACCACTTGCGCCCGGGCGTTGTGATCCGGCGCGAGGATTCCCCTCACCCGCACCCGGGCATCGACGAGTTTTGATTCGTCCAACGAGCCCCCATCGGCCACAAAAACCCGGCAGAAATTTCCGTCGGTGACCATGGACAGCATGACGGCGCCGGGCCCCAACGATGAGTGGACGAACTCCTGCACCACACCCTCGATCTCCACCCGCTGGCCATCCTCGCTGCCGGAGAGCAGGCGGTCGATGGTCACCCTTCTCGCCTCGCGGAGCGGCATTGTGCCGATGCGGCGGATGGCGGAGGGAATGACGATGGGCGCGTACCCCCCCGGATCGGTGACACCTTCGATTTCCAAATGGCTGCCGGGTTCGCAATCCTCCGGCTTGAATCCCACGGAAGCCGGTCCCTTGCCCAGATGAATCGGCACCCAGATGCTTTGTTCGCCGTCATCCACCACCACCGCCCACAAGCCGGTCCAGAGGGAGACTCCGGAAATTTTCACCGGCAGGGCCTTGGCGGCGTCTTCACGGGACAGTCGCCGGATGTCCGCGACGCGGGTGAGGGGCGCGGGAGTTTCGCCAGCCCGGGCATGGATCGCCAGCCAGGCGAACTGGAGCATGAGGAAATGGGTGATGCTCCGCAGGGTCATGTCAGGATCGTGCCATGGGGGTGTTTCCAGATACGATCATGTGACCAACGCGTCAATGGCGGGAACGGCGGCGACGCGGCGGGGCATGCCCGAATTTCTCCGCGGCAACTTCTCCCAAAGTATTTCAGGCGCGCGGTCTCCTCTTCGTTGATGTGCCGTCTCCCCTCCAGCGCGGGTACCGTGGAACAACGATGAACCGGATTGGAAATACATCTTTCGCAACGCTCGGACCTTTGGTGGGCTCCGCCTATCATCAGTCCTGCGGAATTCAAAAAACGAACCGCAATGACGCCTGCACGCAGGGTCCCTGTTTTCCCATCATGAATTCTTTCATCTGCGTGAGTCTGACAATCCATCCGCGGTCGAACTCTCCCCAATGCAGTTCCGGGTCGAACAACGAGCCTCATTGGCGAGTTTTCTGCTCCACTCGCTGCCGAGCCGGGTCACGACATTTCTGACGAGGAAGTGGCGGAAGGGCTTCAGCAAATGAAACCCGCCGAAGTCCATGCGATTTCCAGGGCGGGGTCGCGCGAAGGTGTTTTTTCCGACGGGGAACGCTGATGCTGCTTTTCATCCCCGATCCCACCGCCATGCACCGAAACTCCGCCTCACGTGGATCGTGGATCGGAGGTCTTGACATTTGCGTCGGCTGCCCTGAAATCGCGCGCATGGCTAAGAAATCAGCACCCGTCAAAGACCGATACAGCAAGACCCAGATCCTCGATTCCATCGCGGAGAGCACCGAACTGAGCCGCCGTCAAGTGGCCGCGGTTCTCGACAGCCTGACCGACCTCATCGAGGCCCACGTCAAGAAGAACGCCGTTGGAGAGTTCGTGCTTCCGGGTCTGCTGAAGGTCAACACCGTGCGCAAGCCCGCGGTCAAGGCGCGCAAGGGTATCAACCCCTTCACCAAGGAGGAAGTGACCTTCAAGGCGAAACCGGCGACCACGGTCGTGAAGGTGCGCCCGCTCAAGAAGCTCAAGGACATGGCGCTCTGAGTTTTGTGATGCCGGCCGCGGTCCTCCGCGGCCGCCCGGCATGAATCACGCGGTTCTCCGGCTCCCCGGGGGCCGCGTCTTTGTTTTCCGATCCGTAGGCGCGCCGGTGACGGCGCGGGGGAGGACGGCAGCGTTTCTTTAGCGGCGGGGCCATCGGGATCACACAGCGGCGCTCGTGAAACGCCTCCTGCCACATGCCGCCCTCCAGTTTGTCGGAGCGTGCGTTGTTGATCAGCGGGTTGAACTCCCGGAAGAACCCCCAGCGCATCAGCTCCACGCGGCCGTCGGCGCGGACCACCACACCGGGATCGGACTTGCGGACCAGGGCGGAGGCCAGCTTCGCCGTCGCCTCACCGACCCGCTGCGCCAGACCTTGGGCACCGCGCTTCGGCCGGATCACGTAGGTGTTGCACATGAGGGAGAGTCTGCCAGCGCCGATGCACTCGGCAACGGGAATCCGGTCAGTTGCTGACGCCCTAAAGACAGTTCAACTGAACACTTTTGCGTTGACCTCTGCGGCACCGGGATGCTTCCCTTCCCGCCGTGTCGAAACCGCTCACCGCCCTGTTCGTCGATTGCGATTCCTACTTCGCGTCGGTCGAGCAGCATTTGGATCCGGCCCTGCGTGGCAGGCCGGTGGGCGTGGCCCCGGTGATGGCGGAGAGTGCGTGCTGCATCGCCGCCAGCTACGAGGCCAAGGCGTTCGGGGTGAAGACCGGCACGCGGATCAGCGAGGCGCGCATCCTCTGCCCGGGCATCGCCATCGTGGAGTCCAAGCCGGCGGAATACGTCCGCTACCACCATCGGATCGTCGAGGCGGTCGAGGACTGCATTCACGTCGAGGCGGTGCTCTCCATCGACGAGATGTGGGCCTGGCTCCCCTACAACCTGCGCGAGCCTACGACCGTCGAGGCCATCGGCCGCCGGATCAAGGAGATCGTAGCCGGCAGCGTATCCCGGTCATCAAGGTGACCTGCCGGCCTACGCCGTGGGGATTGCGCTCGGGGCGCTGGCGGAGTGGCGGTGGCGAACCGGTGCATGATGCTGACCGCGACGGCGCGGCCGCGCGCAGGTCACACACCGGGTGGCAGCTTCCCGGCCATCAGCGCCCGGTGGCTGAACCGCCTGCCGTCCGCCACAAAGGTGCCATCGCCCACGGCGTGGAACATCCGGCGTTTGCGGGCGTCCGGATCGATCCATGCCCGCACTCCCTCCAGTATGAACAGGTCATGCCGCTTCACGTGGTCGATCACCCGACATTCGAGGTTGGCGATGCACTCGGCGATGAGCGGGGCCTTGACCGCCTTGGCCTTTACGGAAGTCAGCTCGAACTTCCTGAACTTGTCAGTGTCGGCTCCCGAGCAGGTGCCGATCCCGACCACCGTGTCCGACATGTCGGCCGACGGGATGGCGATCACGCACTCCCCGGTCTCCACCAACGCCAGATAAGAGTGGTTCCATGGCCCGGTGACGAACGCCAGCTTCGGGGTGAAGTCCATCACCATGGTCCAGGAAATGGTCATGACGTTCTTCCTGCGACCGGCGGCGGTGGTGACGAGTGTCACCGGCCCGGGCTCGATCAGCATGAAGGCTTTGGCAAGGGGCAGCTCTTTCATGGCGGGATGTGAAACTGATGCTGGATACCATAGCAGGTTGTGAGAGTGTCGGCCTGTGAAATCTGCCCCGACTCATGTCCGCAGCGCGCTGGTGCTGGTCGGCCTCATCCTCGTCACCTTCTGTGCGCCGCTGGCCGGGATGTTTTCGCCGCCGGGCGACTGGTATGCGTCGCTCAACAAGCCGGAGTGGAATCCGCCGTCGTGGATCTTCGGCCCGGTGTGGACGGCGCTCTACCTGATGATGGCCATCGCCGGCTGGCTGGTGTGGCGGAGCGACGGCTGGCGGCGGCCACTGTGGCTCTACTTCACCCAACTGGCGCTCAACGCCGCGTGGACTCCGGTCTTCTTCGGTGCCCGGGAAATCGGCTGGGCGTTGGCGGTGATTCTGGTTCTGTGGATGGCCATTCTGGTGACGTTGCTGGCCTTCCTGCGTGTCAGCAAGGCTGGCGGGTGGTTGCTGGCACCCTACCTGGCGTGGGTATCCTTCGCCGCGGTCCTGAACTTCACGCTGTGGCGGATGAATGCGGTCTGAGCGCCTGTGAGGCCTCCGACCGCTGTCGTCATCCTTCACCCGGCACGCCTTCCTCCCTCATACCCTTCGTCATTCAAGTCAGGAAACGACGATCCGGGAGGACTCGTCGAGGCGTGGCCGGATGGTCCCGACCGGGCGGACATCGACGGCAAGCCCGTGGGTTTTGAGAACCTCTTCCACCAGGGTCAGCGCTGAGGGATCCACTGCGACCAACAGTCCACCGCTGGTCTGCGGATCGCAGAGAATCGCCCGGCGGATCTCATCGGGACAATCGATGGCGTCACCATAACTCGCCCAGTTCCTGCGGGTGCCTCCCGGAGCCATGCCTTGCGTGAGATAGTCCGCGAGATCGCTGATCTGGGGGATGCTGGCGAAGTCGATTTCGGCGGAGACCTTGCTGGCGCGGCACATTTCGAGCAGGTGCCCGCACAGGCCGAAGCCGGTGACGTCGGTCATGGCATGAACGGCCTCCAATGCGGAGAGTCTCGCCCCAATTGAATTGAGGCGGGTCATCGAGTCGGCGGCCTTGCCGATGTCCTGAGGGCGGAGTTTTCCCTTCTTCTCCGCGGTGGCGAGGATGCCGATGCCAAGAGGTTTGGTGAGAAACAATCGGTCGCCGGGACGAGCACCCTCGTTGGCCTTGAGGTGGCCGCGTTTGACCAATCCATTGACGGCGAGCCCGAAGATCGGCTCCGGACTATCGATGCTGTGGCCGCCCGCCAAGGTGATCGCTGCCTCGGCGCAGATTGAGCGCGCACCGCGGATCACCTCGCGTGCGACATCGGGCGGCAGCTTGTCAACCGGCCACCCGAGAACCGCCAGCGCCAGCACCGGCCGGCCGCCCATGGCATAGATGTCGCTGATCGCATTGGCGGCGGCGATGCGGCCGAAGTCGAAAGGATCATCGACAATCGGCATGAAGAAATCGGTGGTGGACAGCAGCAATGTTTCGCCATCGTCGAGCAACCAGGCAGCAGCGTCATCGCGCATCTCGTTGCCGATGATCAGGCGTGGGTCGGCTGCGGCCGTATCGCCGGCCCCGGCGAGGATTTCATCGAGAACTTTCGGAGATATCTTGCAGCCGCAACCGGCTCCGGAACTGTACTGGGTGAGGCGGACGGGCGGGGTCATGGCGCTGGGCGGGTGCTTGCGATCAGTGCGGCGGCGATGGCGCGCGGGTCGAGTTTCTGGAATGGATGGCGGGTGATGTTTTCCGGAGGATGGACCGCCAGACACGCCTGATAGGCGCGGTCATAGTAAGAAAGGATGAGCCGGCAGGTCCCTGCGAAATCGCCGCCGCGCAGGGACTCGATGGCAGCCTTGGCACGGCCGCCGCCAAGCCGCGACCGGATCGCCTCGACTCCCGCTTCGAGTTCCGCAGGGGGAAAGCGGGCATAGATTTCACAAAGGTGGGCGATCCGTTCCTCTTCGGGGATTTCAATCACATGGAAACGGGCGTCCTGTTTCCGGTTCCAGATCGGCTCGGGCAGGACCCGCTTGCCGATCATGCGGCTTTCGTCCTCAAGCCAGACCGGGCGTCCGGGATCGGTGGCGCGCCAGGCGAGGGCAAGGGCGTTTTCAAACTGGGCCTGGGTTGGCTGCGAGGCCTCGCCGAGTTGCCCAAAGGCGCTGCCCTTGTGGCGGGCGAGCCCCTCCAGATCCACCATGCACTCTCCGAGATCCGCCAGATGTTTGAGGATTTCCGTTTTACCGCTGCCAGTGAGCCCGGAGACGAATCGCACCTCACGGGGAATGTCGAATGAATCGAGCACCCAGCGGCGGAAAGCCTTGTAGCCGCCCTTCAAGGTTGCCACCCGGCAGCCGAAGGTGGTTTCCATCAACCAGGCCACGCTGGCGCTGCGCATGCCTCCCCGCCAGCAATGGATGTGCAGGCGGGAATCGTGGGGGCCGGAGAGTTCCAGCAACCTGCCCGCCAACGCCTCAAGCCTCGGTCCGACGCGGCGCAAACCAAGGCTCACCGCAGGGCTACGGCCCTCCTGTTTGTAGGCCGTGCCGATCTCGATGCGTTCCTCATTCGAAAACAGCGGCACATTGACCGCACCCGGAATGTGTCCTGCCGCGAATTCATCCGGAGTGCGGACATCGATGATCGGCACGCCGGGCGGACGGGCCAGGAATTCATCGGTTCCAAGTTCTTCGGGCATGGTGGCGGCACCAATTCCGGGTGCGGCCCATGTTTGGAAACCCGGTCAGGAAATAACGAGGAAAAAAGCGGACCCCGGTTACGAGGCGACATGAAGAACCCCGCGCCGGCGTCGAACGTGACACGCTGGACCTGATCAACTTCATCAAGAAAGACATGGCCCGCTCAACACGATGATGGAGCGCGCCGGGATGAGCGAGATGGACATCGACAACCGTAAGCGAGATGTGCTCCTCTACCACGGGTCGCCGGATGACACGCCTCCGCCGGAGGAGCGAACAACCCGTCTTCCTCGCGGAAGCATCCCGCCACCATGCCCCATGGAACTCCTCCTCAATGAAGCCATTTACCGCCGGGTGATCGTCGAGTTGCTGCCGCAAACCCGGAAGTTCCTGTGGATCGTCACGGCCGACATCAAGGACCTGCATGTGCCCAAGGGCCGCCGCTTCGTGCCCTTGCTGGAAATCCTGTCCGATCTCATCGACGGTGGAGTCGCCATCCGCCTGATGCACGCCAAGGAACCGGGGCCGCGATTCCGCGAGGACTTCGACCGCTATCCGAACCTTGTTGAGAGTGATCTCTTCGAGCGGATCCTCTGCCCGCGCATCCACACCAAGGCGGTGGTGATCGATGGCAAACAGGCCTTCATCGGCTCGGCCAACCTGACCGGTGCCGGACTGGGCGCGAAAGGCCAGCACAAGCGCAACTTCGAGGCCGGCATGCTGACCGACGATCCCGGACATCTCCGCGAGCTGATGGACTGGATCGACCAACTTTATCTCGGCGAGTTCTGCCGGAAGTGCCAGCGACGGTCGGTCTGTCCGGATCCGATCGCGTGATCAGCCCTGCCCAAGCCATCGCTCGGTTTTCCACCAGGTGCCACACCCTGACGAAATTCGGGGAACTCGTTTGCCCCTCTCGTCCGCCCATGACTGAAGGGCGGAAACACCCCGGAAAGCAAAATATGCGCAGTCGATAACGCCAAAAGCGTGGCGAATGCCCACAAAAGCGCATTGAATGTTTCAGAAACCCAGATTGTTCACACTCACCCTCAGCCATGAACACAAACCCGTATGATTGTTGCATCGGGTGCAAGCCCGGTGCCGTTCTGAAACAGCCCGCAGTCAAAGCCATGATCCTGGCAATCACAGTGGTGTTCAACACCCCTGCCATGGCTTCCGATCCCGCCATCTTCACGGATGATTTCGAGGCCGCGGCCATCAACCCGTTCTGGTCGCTGCGCAACCAGAACACAACGACCTCGCTGCAAAACGCGGTGATCCATGGTGGACAGCAGGCTGTCAAGTTCACCACGACGACACCAGGCCAGAAGGAAGCGCACCTTGAGCATGTGTTTTCACGGCAGCACTATGGGCGGATCTCCGTTTGGGTCCACGACCCGATGCAGTATATTTACTTTTCGATGACGGCCTACAACACGGAAACGGGCCAGGTCGCCGGCATCGGCGTTCAGGACTGGGATTACTCCGCTTATTACAGCGTGAACGGCAAGACCTCGTTTCCAAGAAGCGCCGGCTGGCATCAGTTCACCCTTGAGTTCGACAAGGACGGCACGCGCTCCCTGATTGATGGTCAGGTGGTTTATAGTGGCGGAGGCGGTATCCACTTCAACAAGGTGACGTTGAACATGTCCGGACCGGGATCAACCGGAACGGTCTATTACGATGATTTCCTGTTCGAATCCTATCCGCCGGAGATCGGGTTGGAGTTGCCGGAAGGAACGCCGATTGCCAATGGAGACCCATGGAATGGCGGCGTCATTGTTGTCGGGGAGCCGCGGACATTCCCGTTGGTCATCCGTAATACGGGAATCGGCATCCTCTGGGATCTTGCCGCAAACATCGAAGGAGATGACGCTTCATCCTTTGCCCTCGAAATCCCACCGGGTGCATCCGTAAACCCAGGAGAGCAAGCCACGTTCCTCCTGAATGCCATACCGACAACCGGCGGCAACAAGTCCGCCAGCCTCCGGATCACCAGCAACGACGCCGATGAAAATCCCTACCAAATCGAATTGTCCGCCCTCGCCTTGGCGGCCGATCAGGATAGCGACGGGGATGGCATGAACGACGTTGGCGAATACAAACTCACCGCACTCGGCTTTGACCGGAGCAACCCACAACCCGCCATGGTTGCCGCCTATTTCGGTGCGGCCAACTCCAACGGACTGTTCACCGCCAGCCAGATGAGGGCCATGCACCTTGATACCCCCGTATTGGCAAAGGATCCTGTCACGGGAATCTTCACGCTCTCACTCGGTTTGCAGCAATCAACCGATCTCCTCCACTTCGCACCGATGCCGCTGGCCCCGTCCAACGTGGGCGTGGGCGGCGATGGCAAGTTGGAGATCCGCTTCAACCAAGCCGGCGACGCCGCGTTCTTCCGTGTTGCTGCCGAATGACGCACACGGAATCGGGCATGCCGATCACACGGCATCCCGCGAGCTGATGGACTGGATCGACCACCTGTATCTCGGCGAGTTCTGCCGGAAGTGCCAGCGACGGTCGGTTTGTCCGGATCCGATCGCGTGAAACGATCACGCCCGGAAAGCCGGGCATGGAGGTCCTGCTGCCGCGAAAGGCGGCAAAATTCCGGACAAAATTCAGGCTGCACCCACATTTGTCCCACCCCCTTGGGTAAGGTTTCCGCATGACTGAATCCACGCGCCCGAAATCCCCCCTCCACCCCGCGATCACCGCCCTGCTGGGCACGCTGCGCATAGGGGATCCGAAGATCCACAAGGGCCTCGGCCTGTGGCCGGTGTTCGCCGATTGCCGGCCCGCACCGGCCTACATCACCCTGGTCGAGGCCCTGTCACTTGACGGTTTCAAGATCACCGAAGTCAGCGAGGGCGGATCGGTCCCGAACCTGCGGGTGATCAACGAAACTCCGCACCATGTCCTGCTCTTCGACGGTGAGGAGCTCAAGGGTGCCAAACAGAACCGCATCCTCAACACCACCATCCTGATCGCGGCGGGCACCTCGCTCGACGTGCCGGTGAGCGGAGGCGGCTTTGCCGAGACTGGCGACGGTGAGTGACGGGTTCATGGGGTCCAGCAGACGGTCGAGCGAAGCACGGCTGGTTTTCAGGCGAGAGGCGAGTTGGGTTTTGGTGAGACGTTCGCTCTCAAGAATCTGCTGAAGCTGGAGTGCGACGGATCGTTTGAGGGCAAGCACCTCCACTTCAGGAAGAAGCCATTTCAGCATGCTCTGGCGGGAGAGCTTTGACTACCAACGCGAATCCTGTTCCTCCTCCGTAGGGTCTCCTTATTGCGGAACCGCCGGCGCTCGCTCATCCACGTGTAGAGCATCACCCACAGCGAGAGTGCCAGCCCGAACAGCGGGATCTGCAACAGGGAAGGCAGCGAATAGAGAATCGTCACGACAGGAATCCAAACGCCCCACGTTGCAAAGAGCGTGGGAACCACCACGTTGAGGTAATACCGCATGGTGAAATAATCACCAGTCTCTGCAAACCATACCCACCCGCGATTGGCGAATGCGCCGGCAGCGTTCTCGATCTCCACCAGCGAAGCGGCCAGCACCAACTCTTCGTTGATGGCGGGAACAATGATCGAAATACGCGTGCGGTGAAAGTAGCCAGAAACCAGCGCTCAAGGCAGCGCTCGATGCTTTCCGGCGCATCGGAAATGTCGCCAATTGGACATGTTCTCCTGCCTCCGTGATTGCGCGAAGCCGTCACTCCCCTGTGACAAAATCGTGGCTCCCCATTGGCCAGGTGGGCACGTCCCGGTGGCAGGCGGCCCGGAACCGGCGGTTTGGCCGGCTTTGGCGCTGACAGCTTTCGCGGCCGAATCGCCGCTGCGGTTTGATGCCGCGGCGGTCAGTGCTGTCAGCGGTTTTTCGCGGCACCCTCTATCAGAATGGCTGTTTTCCCTATGACAGTGTGAAAGCTCAAGCCGGACGCGCACCTTGCCTGCGCCGCCCTCGCCATCATGGGCCGTATCCATCCGATGAACCGCAGCGCAATCCCGTCGCCCGGGGTGTCATAAGATTCTGACAAGGACACTTCGTTCACCGTCAGGCACCCGAGCGCCCCGGGCACCTCGTTGCGCGCTTCGGTTTCCCCCTCCGCGTCCCCTTCCCCTCTCACCCGCATCCGCCATCCCGGCGGGCGCAGGAACCACCTGGCAACCGCCACGGCAGGCTCCTGCGTGGGGGCCGCCGCGCCGGTCGCCTTTCAACCCCGAAACGAAAGGAAATCAACACCATGAGTCCCATGATGGATGAGATGCTTGTCAACGAAGTCGTGCCGCGCCTGCGCAACGTGGCGAGGACGATCCCGAAAGTCGGCCACGAGGACGACGAGGAGATCATCCAGGACGCCACGCTGATGGCGGCCCGGATGATGGACTCCGCCGAGAAGGCCGGCCATCCTGTCACCGCAGGCAAC
>Ga0114938_1001945_pt1 | contig 13565 bp, 14 predicted proteins | sample AshMeaBigSpring_FD_88675 | JGI IMG/M metagenome (GOLD analysis project Ga0114938, IMG submission 88675) | Groundwater microbial communities from Big Spring, Nevada to study Microbial Dark Matter (Phase II) - Ash Meadows Big Spring | ecosystem: Environmental > Aquatic > Deep subsurface >...
ATTCCGAACAGAGAAGTTAAGCCTCGTCACGCCGATGGTACTGCGTAACAGTGGGAGAGTAGGTAGCCGCCTTTTTCAAAAGCCCTTCGAACAGAAATGTATCGAAGGGCTTTTTTGTGTTTACGCCTAGTAAGTTTACTTTCTTCCTTGCGCTTTGTTTGCTGCTTGCTTTTATTAGGTGCAGTTGAGCTTTAATGGGGATGTCTTCACGTAGCGGTTATCATTTTTAAGTGGATTAATATTCATTAATTTAAAGCATTCAACAAAATCGTTCATGACTCTAAGTAGATTACTGATTTTATTTATAATTCTGATCTCTCATCTATCTACTTTTAGACTTGATTCCTACGATTTATTGTCTGCCACTTTGTTAACTGTCTAAGCATTTCTACGTCAGCTTGTGCACTTCGTTATTTGTTCCCTTATCGTGCTTTGCTTTGCCTTAATTCATTTACTGCTTTTTTACCCTGTCGGATACTTATTACTTAATTGCTTTTATTTTCACCTACCTCGCTAGCTTTCGCTTTTCTGTCATGTTATAGTTTGCTTGCTAACTTTGCTAGCTTTTTTTGCATCAAGTCTTGCTTTGCCTGCTAACATAATCTCTCTTGTTTCGCTTCTTTACTTCATTCTTCTCTTTCTGCTTGCTATACTCATTCTTTAATTAGTTTATCCTATTTTTTGCTTGCTTCTTTCTCTTCATCTTTTCTTTTTTTCTCATCAACTATTTGTTTATCTTTTTTCTTATAACTACTTCAATTACATAAAAAGTTTTCCAATTTTTCTTCAATCCTTACTTCGCTATTTTTTTCTCTATCTACTTCTTATTTTATTTATCTACTAATTTCCTTTCCATTACTATTCTCTGTTTGTTTAATTTAAATTGGAATTATATGCTAAATTTCCATTGTGTGATTAGTAACCCGGCTCTTATTTAACCATAAACGGTATTCTCAGTAGTTTCCCATTTGTTCTTAGGTTCTTCGTTTGTATTACCTGTGATGCTGTCCCTAGAATTAATATTCTGTGTTAGTTTGGAATTGCTGTTAGTACTACAATTTTTGGTAGCATTAGTATTTGTGTTCTGTTGCCTATATACATTTGATTTTAATTATAGTGCCGGGATCACCAAACCACAAATGAAACAACTAAGAGAACTTGTATGGTTGGAACAGAATTATAATGTTGTGCTAATGGGACCTTCTGGAGTGGGGAAATCATTCATTGCTTTGGGGCTTGTTTATGAAGCCGCAAAGCAAGGCTACAGGGCATGCTTTTATACAATGGAGGATATTATTAATATAATCCGCCTGAAAGATCTCTCGTCTTTAGCTCTAGCAGCGTACACTAAGCTGATGAAAGTTCACTTACTAGCTATTGAAGACATGATGCTTTTACCCATAAAAAAAGATTAAGCAGTAGAATTCTTTAATCTGATCAATTATCTTCATGAGCGGACTTCTGTGATTATTGCCACGAATAAATCTCCGACTGAATGGGCTAAGACGTTGGATGATACTGTTTTGACAATAGCTTTACTTGACAGACTTCTTTATCGGGGTGAGGTTATAAAACTTCAAGGTTCAAGCTATCAATATAGAACAGAAACAATATATTTTAAGCAATTAATAATCCGGTCTGGTATTTGACAGGCATGAATAAAACTGTTGATTCAATTTTTCCGAAAAACGTCGAATATATATTTGCATATTACAGCATATTACAACTGGTATACTACTTGATTTTCATAGCGAAAAAAATGGTCAAATGAAGGTACTTTTAAATCTCTCTTTTAATAATTTCTACAATTTCTTTTGCAAAATGTGGCATTTATTCTAGACTTTCGTTTCATTGGCTCATGTGAGTGTGGAAGTGTTGAGTGGGAGATTAACTGAAAGTTGGTTCATGATATTAGTTCTAAATATAAAATGGCAATAACGATATTGTTTTCATTCTCACCGACCTCCTATTCAATATTAGAAAGTCCTCTTTTGGTGAGTGCAGAGCTTGAGAATAAAAAAAGAGTTATGGATGATCATTTTTACTTTTTTTGATCTTAATGTTATCTAATGTGTTTATAGATAATGATTTATGCGTGTTTTTTATGCTTGGTCTTAGTTGTACATATTATCTTCGATATTACTTATATCCGATAATATTTGTTTTTTATGTTACATTTATGATTAAAAGATGTAAATTATAGCAACGAAATCTATTTTATTATTAAATTTGCCACCTAGAAAACTTTAAGAGAGAAATATTAATGCGTTTGTTTACGAAAGTCATATTATTAATGCTCCTGCTCATGCTATCTTTTAGTATGCGCGGCGAAGTTATGGAGTATGCCAATTCTCTCTATAAAGATTGTATTTGTGAAATCTCTGGTGCTTCATCTGAACCAGGAGAAACTTATCAGTCGTGGTTACATAACCATTCATGTAGCTTTAGCAAATCTGAACATTCGGTTTATTCAAATGCTGCCATTGCAGTAAAGACAATTACTGAATCAAACTCTTCATCTAATAGTTATCGATTTCGTAGAGTTGTAGAATGCAATGATCTGTTTAAGGAACTGACGCGTAAATGTTTTGTGTTAAGAGGCTACTTGTTGACCTCTGATCAGACGAAAGTACACCGTTCTTATAAAGATCTTCACAACTTCTTTACTTCATCTGATTACTATGTCTTTACTCTGAGACATATACTTATCTAGTAATAACTTATTTTTCGATATACTTCCAATCTGTCTTATTGCACAATGCTGCATAAGCAGTTCTTTGTGCTGTATACTTATGCCTCATAAATAAATTTTCTAATTAAATAACTAATTAATTTCTTAACAAAAAACTTATTATGGAAACTACTCAAAAAAAAGCTACCAACAAAGTGGTAGGAATCAGAAATGCAGGTTTGGTTATTTTTTGCTGCCTTATTATTGCAGTGCTTATTTATCATTTTATCTTAGGTAATCCAGCTAACTTCGTAAACGGTGACCCTAATAACCATCCATTGCACGGTAATTTCTTGGGAACTATCTACAAAGGTGGTGTGATTGTACCTATTATCCAGACATTATTGCTTACTGTATTGGCATTAAGTGTTGAACGTTATTTCGCTTTGCGTTCTGCATTTGGTAAAGGTTCATTGGTTAAATTTGTTGCTAGCATCAAAGAAGCTTTAACAGCTGGTGACTTGCGCAAGGCACAAGAAATCTGTGACAAACAACGTGGTTCTGTTGCAAATGTTGTAACTTCTACTCTTCGCAAATATGAAGAAATGGAAAATGATTCAACATTGTCTAAAGAACAAAAATTGTTGGCTATTCAAAAAGAACTTGAAGAAGCAACAGCTTTGGAACTTCCTATGATGCAACAAAACTTGCCGATCATTGCTACTATCACTACATTAGGAACTTTGATGGGATTGCTTGGTACAGTTGTTGGTATGATCCGTTCATTTGCTGCTTTGGCTGCTGGTGGCGCTGGTGACTCTTTGGCTTTGTCACAAGGTATCTCTGAGGCATTGATCAATACTGCATTCGGTATCTTGACAGGTGCTTTGGCTGTAGTTTCATACAACTACTATACTAACAAGATCGATAAATTGACATATAGCCTTGACGAAGTAGGTTTCTCTATCGTACAGACATTTGCAGCCACTCATAAATAATTGTGCTAACCCTTAAAATATAAGAAACCATGGGTAGAGCGACGATTAAAAAGAAAAGTACATTTATCGACATGACCGCAATGAGTGACGTTACGGTACTGTTGCTTACTTTCTTTATGTTGACATCAACATTCGTAAAGAAAGAGCCGGTACAAGTAAACACTCCGGGTTCTGTTTCAGAAATTAAGATTCCGGAAAAGGATATTTTGTCGATATTAGTGGATCCGAAAGGAAAGATATTCATGAGTATGGATAAGCAGGATGATTTGGAGCAAACACTTCTTGCTATGGGTGAAGAGTACAGTGTAAAATTCACTCCCCAGGAAATAAAAACTTTTAAAACTGCTTCAACATTTGGTGTACCAATGAAAAGCATGAAAAAGTATTTAGGCTTGGAAACTGCAAAGCAAGATGAGGTTCTTCAAACTGCCGGTATACCTTGTGACAGTATCGATAATCAGTTTAAAGCTTGGGTACGTCATGCCCGTAGTGTTAATCCTGATTTTCGTATTGCTATTAAAGCTGACGCAACTACTCCATACTTAGTGATTAAACAAGTAATGAATTCACTTCAGGACCTAAAGGAGAATCGATATAACTTGATTACTTCTTTGAAGACTGTTTCTGATGAAAAAAAATAAAGAATTATGAGTGCTGAAGTACAAGAAAGTGGTAATAAAAAAGGCAAGAGTAGCAAGCAAAAGAAGATGAATGTCCGTGTCGACTTTACGCCGATGGTGGATATGAACATGTTGCTGATTACTTTCTTTATGCTATGTACATCGCTGAGTAAGCCTCAAACGATGGAGATTAGCATGCCAACGAATGATAAGAACCTGACGGAAGAACAACAGAGTAAGGTAAAAGCTTCTGAAGCAATTACTTTGTTGTTGGGACGTGACAATAGAGTGTTCTACTATTTAGGGATTCCTGATGAAAAATATGAGAACTTGGTAGAAACTTCATATAAACCTGATGGCTTAAGAGCAATGCTTCTCAAAAAGAATGTTGATGCTGTACGCAAAGTAGAGCAACTCAAGATTGATAAGCAGAATCTTAAGATCACCAAAGAGGAATTTGAAAAACAAGTAGGCGAGATCAAAGGTGCTAAAGGTACTCCGACGGTAATTATAAAAGCAACTGATGATGCAACCTACAATAATTTGATTGACGCTTTGGATGAAATGCAGATTTGCAACATCGGTAAATATGTGATTACAGGTATTGAAGACGGTGATAAGGTTATGATTGGTAATCTTATGAAGAGAAACGGAGAAACTCCACCGGCTGAAGCTGCTGAAAATAAGTAACACCTTAAATACAAAGAAAAATGTCAAAAATTGATTTAAGTTCTGCTGAGTGGTGTGATCTTATTTTCCAGGATAGGAATAAAGCTTATGGTGCGTATAAAATGCGTGCTAACTCAACTAAACGTCATAATGCTGCAATGCTAATTGTAGTGGTCATCGCTTTAGTTGGTTTTAGCCTTCCTGCCTTAATAGAAATGGCTACACCCAAGCAAAAAGAAGAAATGGTTGAAGTGACAACACTGTCACAACTAGAAGAACCTGAAGTAAAACAAGAAGCGATGAAAAAGCCAGAACCTCTGGCTCCTCCTCCTCCCGCTTTAAAGAGCTCTATCAAGTTTACTGCTCCTGTCATTAAAAAAGACGAACAAGTAAATGATGAGGATGTTTTGAAGAGTCAGCAAGAAATTACTGAAACGAAGGTAGCAATCTCTATTGCCGACGTTAAAGGTAACGACGAAGTAAATGGTAAAGATATCGCTGAATTGAAACAAGTGGTAACTCAAGCTCAGCCGAAGGAAGAAGAGGTATTCAATATGGTAGAACAGATGCCTACCTTCCCTGGTGGTCAAGGTGAGTTGATGGCATACCTTGGTAAAAACATCCGTTATCCGGCTATTGCCCAAGAAAACGGAACTCAAGGACGTGTTATCATTCAGTTCGTTGTTGAAAAAGATGGTTCAATTACCGATGTAACAGTTGCTCGTGGACAAGACCCGTATTTGGATAAGGAAGCAGTTCGTGTGGTGAAAACCATGCCGAAATGGATTCCTGGAAAACAAAACGGTAAAGCTGTTCGTGTGAAATATACTGTTCCCGTAATGTTTAAATTACAGTAATAATATGATAGTAAAGAGACAATTCTGGCTAATGGCAGTAGTTCTGTTGGTAGCCCTTGGTGCTTGTCAGTCGAAACCTAAAGATGGCAAGACGGATACTTATTCTTCAGGAGTAATTTCTATTGCTGTAGATGAAAGTTTTCGCCCCATTGTTCAAGAAGAAATTGATGTGTTCGAGAGCATTTACCAATTAGCCGGGATTGTCCCTTCTTTCGTCACAGAAGTTGAAGCGATCAATTTATTGTTGAAAGACAGTGTTCGATTAGCAATTACTACTCGAAAATTTACTAAAGAGGAATTAAACTCTTTCCACAGCCGTAAGTTTATTCCGCAAGAGATTAAACTAGCAACTGATGGTTTAGCTTTGATTGTGAATCGTCAAAATACTGATACTTTGATTAGTGTTCAGGATTTTAAACGAATTCTGACTGGAGAAGTTAAAAGTTGGAAGGATCTTTATCCAAAATCGCACTTAAAAGATATTCAGGTTGTATTCGATAATAAAAACTCTAGCACGGTACGCTTTGCAATGGATTCTATATGCAAGGGAAAACCTTTGGCTGCTGCCAATGTGAGTGCGGTTAAGACGAATCAACAAGTAATTGATTATGTTGCGAAGACTCCCAATGCAATGGGTATTATTGGTGTCAATTGGCTTGGGAACCGAACTGATACGACAAACTTAACATTTCGTGATGAGATTAATGTAATGTCAGTAAGTAGCGAACCTGTAGCTACTGTTGAAAATAGCTTTAAACCTTATCAAGCTTATCTTTATTATGGTGATTATCCATTAGCGCGTACCATTTACATTTTATTAAATGATCCGCGAGATGGACTTCCACGAGGTTTTTCAGCATTTCTTACATCTGACAAAGGACAACGAATTATTTTGAAATCAGGGCTTGTTCCCGCTACTCAACCTGTGCGTATCGTGAACATTAAAGACGAATAATAACTAAAATTAAGAACAAATGAAAAGAATACAGTTTTTTTTAATTGGAGTCTTTATAGCAGTGGGTTCAATTTGGGCTCAAAATACTGATTCTGATTGGCACAGTGAGTTAGCCAAGATAAAAGAACTTATACAGAATAATCCGACTCAAGCTGCAGATAATGCTGAACAGTTGGTAAAGAAAAACAAAAAGAATGTAGATTTGCTTGTTGCTTTAGGTAATCTTTATCTAAATGCTAATAAAATTCCGGAAGCTCAATCGTATGTGGAATTAGCTCGTAAAGCAAATAAGAAATCTGCTGCTGCATCGGTTTTGGAAGGAAACATTGCAGTTGCTAATAAAAATGCCGGTTTAGCTTGCCAGAAATATGAAGAGGCAATCTATTTTGAACCGAATTATACCGATGCATATTTGAGATACGCTGATGTTTACAAATCTGCTGATCCTAATTCGGCAATTGAAAAGCTAAAACAATTGAAGAAGATCGATCCTTCTAATACAGAAGCTGATCGAAAATTGGCTGAGATCTATTATTTAAAGAACGACTTCAAGAGTGCTTCAGCCGCTTATGCAGTTTTTGCAAGCCGCCCCGATGCTTCTGAAGAAGATTTGGTGAAATATGCTTTTGCCCTTTTCTTAAATCATGACTTTGATAAATCTTTGGAAATTGCCAATATTGGTTTGAAGAAAAACCCTCGTCATGCAGCATTTAATCGTTTAGCAATGTATAACTATACAGATATGAAACGTTACGACGAAGCATATAAAGCTGCAGATTTGTTTTTTAATCAATCGGATAAAGCGGATTTCTCTTATTTGGACTATATGTATTCTGCTAGCTTGCTAAATGCATTGAAGAAATATGATGAAGCAGTAGTTCAGTATGAGAAAGCGTTGCAACTTGATCCTGAGAAAACTGAACTGCTTAAAGAAATCTCTAATGCATATGAGCAAAAGGGTGATTATTTCAAAGCAATCGAAGCTTACAAAAAGTATTACGCTTCTTTGCCTGCAGATAAGCAAACACCCGATTTACAATTCCAATTGGGAAGATTGTGTTATAGTGCGGGTACTTCAAAGGACAGCGTAGCTACTCAAAAAGTTGATCATTCTCAATGTTTGAAAGAGGCAGATACTATTTTTGCAACTATTGCACAGAGTGCTCCTGATAGTCACCTAGGCAACTTATGGAGAGCACGTTCAAACTCTGCACTCGACCCTGAAACAACTCAAGGTTTGGCTAAGCCTTTCTATGAAGAGGTTGCTAAATTGCTAGAGTCTAAAAAAGAGGCACGATACAATTCTGTACTTATTGAGTGCTACAAATATTTAGGATATTACTATCTTGTAACTAATAAAATGCAAGATTCTAAGATATATTGGAATAAAATATTGGCTATAGACCCCACTGATGTTACTGCAAAGAAAGCATTGGATGGCATTAAATAGTGAATAATTTTAGTTGTTTGTCGTGTGAAGGAGCGGAGAGTGATTCTTAGCTCCTTCTTTTTTTTAGCTATTTAGTTGGATTATTAAATTATTTATCTACATTTGCGGTGTATTAATTAACTAGTACACTAATTTGATAATCTAAGAATAATATGATGAATGTAGAACATTTGACGTTTGTCTATCGAAAATCGAAGCAAGCGGTATTGCGTAACTTTTCTGTTAGTCTGCAACCGGGGAAGGTTTACGGTCTTTTAGGTAAAAATGGTGCTGGAAAGTCTACTCTTCTTTATTTGCTATCAGGATTGCTGACTCCTGCTGAAGGAACTGTGTTATTTAAAGGAGTGAATGTTAGACATCGCTTACCTGTGACACTTCAAGATCTATTTCTTGTCCCTGAAGAATTTGATTTACCACCCGTATCCTTATTAAGTTATGTTGAGCTTAATAGTTCTTTTTATCCTAAATTTAGTAGGGAAGACTTAGTGAAGTATCTTCATTTTTTTGAAATGGACTTAGATGTGGATCTACGGGCTCTATCAATGGGGCAAAAGAAGAAAGTGTTTATGAGTTTTGCTTTGGCAACCAATACTTCTATATTGTTGATGGACGAGCCCACCAATGGCTTGGATATTCCTGGTAAGAGTCAGTTCAGAAAGTTTTTGGCATCTGGAATGGCGGAGTATAAGACCATACTAATCTCTACTCATCAAGTACGCGATATCGATAAAGTATTGGATCATGTGATCATCATGGACAATAGTCGCGTGTTAATTGATGAATCCATCGATCAAATTTCTGATAAACTTTATTTCACCGAAGATGATGATCGTAAAACAATAGAGCAAGCTATTTATTCAGCTCCTTCCATTCATGGTAGCAGTTTGATACTCGAAAATAAGCAACATGAAGAATCGGAAATTAATCTGGAGCTACTTTTCAATGCTACTTTAGCTGTTCCTGAGAAGATCACTCAATTGTTTAACCATTAAGATATCTAGTAGCTATGCTTAAAAATAATATTTTCGATCGTTCGCGTTTTATAAGTTTTCTCGTTAAAGATCTTATGGAAAACTGGAAGTCCAACTTATTGCGTGTCATATCCATGTATGGAGTAATTGTTCTTGTTTTCTTCTTCAACAATTATTTCACTTTTGAACATTATTCGCCTACAGATATATATGTGGCCAATCAGGTTGAATCATTTGGGATGGTTTTGTTTATGTGGTGTCTTTGGGGGTTTGGATGTACTAGTGCCTCCTTCACGTTTGAAAGGATGAAATCAAAAACAGGGAAGATCTCTATGTTAATGACTCCTGTTACTTCATTCGAGAAATATCTTGTTAGGTGGTTTCTAATGACGATCCTATTTTTAGTTGTTTTCTTATTAGTTTATAAACTAGCCGATTACACTAGAGTACTCTTTTTTTCACTTTTATACCCTGATATTGATATCATCAAGCCGATCAGTTTATTGCATTTAGTTGGAGATACTGAAAAATATTGTTCATTGTTTACTACCAATTCTAAGTTTCTCTGTATGGCAAGTGGCTATCTTCTTTTTCAATCTTTCTTTGTCCTGGGAAGTGCTTTTTGGCCTAAAAATGCTTTTCTTAAAACATTCGCAGTTTTACTGATTATCCTTTTTATTTATGTTTCTACTGCTATGTTAGTCAATGGTCAAATAATGAATAATCAAAGTGGCGAGTTAGGTTACCTGATGTCGTTTAGTGGAGATCAAATAATTCTTGGGGTTACAATCTTTTCTTTTGCACTTGCACTGATTAATTGGGTAATTGCATACTTTCGATTTAAAGAGTCCGAAGTCATTAATAGAATGTAAATTGTATGAATTTTAAAGATAATAAATCCATTTATATACAGATCGCAGAGCGTATATGCGATGATATATTGCTAGGTAAATTTACTGAGGACGAGCGCATACCTTCTGTGAGGGAATATGCAGCTTTAGTTGAGGTAAATGATAATACCGTCATGCGTACATATGATTATCTTCAATCGCAAGACGTTATCTATAATAAACGGGGGATAGGATATTTTGTATCCGTTGATGCAAAGAAGATCATTCACACTCTTCGGAAACAGATTTTCTTAACGGAAGAATTGGAATACTTCTTTCGCCAGATTTTTATTTTAGACATCCCTATGAGAGATATTAATGCTCTTTATGAGAGTTTTAAGGAAAAACAACAAAAAATAATCAATCAATGAAACGTACTACATATATTGTCTTAGGTTTATTTATTGCCGGATGGGTACTTATTGTGGCAAACTATGTTTTGGGTTACTTCAAAGGAGTAGAGTGTGCATATCGCGATGTGACTAATCTTTCCACTGTGCGCGATTCTATCGACATGGCAGGTGTTAGAGTCATTAATGTTAGCGCTGATTCTGTGGGAAGAGACGTTTTTATCACTGGCGATCTAGCGTTTAAAGACGGTGTCGATTCTTCTAAGTGTTATTATCCAGCACAGTCCTCGAAGTATTTCAGCATTGCAAGGAAGGGAGATACTCTAACTATTCATTTTCACTTCAAATCGGCTATTGCGGAAGCATCGAATCCAGAAGCAAAGCGCATGTTTATATCCGGTGCTGATTTCTCGTTTGCCGGATTAAATTCCGTGCAATCGATCTTCATCAAGGCAAGAGGAATGGGTGTTTGTTTAGATAAAGTTGAAGGTGATTCATTGAATATCGCTACAGAAGAAGGTTCAATAAAGATGCGTTCGTCCAAAATACGTGCATTGAATATTGCTGCAACGTCTTGGTTGGATGTTAAACACTGTTCTATCGATAAACTATATTTAGATCTTGATCCGATCGGGAGTTGGAGTTTAGATAGTTGTACCGTTGTTGAAGAACATTTAACGGGTTCGGGCGAACATACTAATCAGATGAAAAAAGGGGAGGCTAAGTTCGTGTATTGGAAACCTAAAAAGGAAGATGCTTCTTTGAATTTACAACTTAAAGAATACTCGCGTATTGAAATAGGAAAGCCCTAATAATGTAAACATGATATAATAGTATGCGGTTACTTTTATACTTTTAATTTTTTCTTTTTTGATTCAGTTGGCGCATCAACCAACAAGTAAGCAAACAAGTAAGCAAATAATAAAGCAAACGATTAAGCACACGTTAAAGATACGAATTAACAAAAGAAAAAACAAAGGAATTAAAAAGGGAACGTAAAGTTGTCTATCAGATCTCGACTGTATCTCTGTGTTCAATCATTCTAATGATTTGCTCAGAGGTATGGTCGACTTTGCTGAATGCCCCGAACGAATGAACGTTAATCTCCCAAAGATAATGACTGAGCCGTTTCTTTTGCATGAAGCAAAAGTAATATTTTATAAGGTAAATAGAAAAAAACGAATTGTTAAATCCCCAACTTTACGGACTGACCCGTTTTCGGATTGACCCGTTAAATCCCCAACTTTAAGAACTGAGCCGTTTTCGTTGGCTGGCTGTGCATGGTGTAAAATAAAAAAGAGAATATCGTTTTAGATATTCTCTTTCTAGTTGCGGAGGCCTGACTCGAACAGACGACCTTTGGGTTATGAGCCCAACGAGCTACCAACTGCTCCACTCCGCGATGTTTGATGATGCAAAGGTACGGCTTTTATTGAGAATAACAAATTATTATCAGATTATTTTTAATAAAAAAACTGCAATTAGAGCTATATGTCTGATTAGTAGGGGAGTATTTAGAAATATTTTTCTTAAATATATTCTAGTACAATTGTTAATATTATATTCGTTTTCTTGTATGGTCAAAAGAAAAGAATTACTTTTGCTCAAATTATTCAGCAATGTGCAATTTGTAATCTATGACTGTATCAAAGACAAAAGCTAAGTTAGTAGATGTTGCCCGTCAGCTTTTTGCTAAGGTGGGAGTTGAAAATACAACAATGAACGATATCGCCCGCGCTTCTAAAAAAGGTAGGAGGACTCTTTATACCTATTTTAAAAGCAAAGACGAGATCTATTTGGCTGTTGTTGAATCGGAGCTAGATATACTCTCTGATGTGATGAAGAGAGTGTCGGAGAAGAATATTTCACCGGATAGAAAAATCATTGAAATGATTTATACCCGTTTGGATGTAGTTAAAGAAGTTGTATATCGTAACGGTACCCTTCGTGCTAATTTTTTTCGTGATATTTGGAAAGTAGAAAAGGTACGTAAAAAGTTTGATTCGAAAGAGATGCAGCTCTTTAAAGCTGTTCTCCAAGAAGGAAAAGAGAAAGGTGTTTTTCAGATTGACGATGTGGATATGACTGCCCAACTGATCCATTATTGCGTGAAGGGCATTGAGGTTCCTTATATTCGCGGACATATCGGGGCCAATCTGGATGGGGTGAAAAGAGATGAATATGTGGCCAATATTGTGTTTGGCGCTTTACATAGAACAAAAATTTAATTAAATAACTTTTAGTATGGGATTATTAGATGGAAAAACAGCCATTGTAACTGGTGCTGCTCGTGGTATTGGTAAGGCTATTGCATTAAAGTTTGCTTCAGAAGGTGCAAATATCGCTTTCACAGACCTTGTGATTGATGAGAATGCTGAGAAAACCGCAAAAGAAATTGAAGCAATGGGAGTTAAAGCAAAAGGTTATGCTTCTAATGCTGCAAGTTTTGAAGATACTGCAAAGGTTGTTGCAGAAATACACAAAGATTTTGGACGTATCGATGTATTGGTTAACAATGCAGGTATCACACGCGATGGTTTGATGATGCGTATGAGCGAACAACAATGGGATATGGTTATCAATGTAAACTTAAAGTCTGCATTTAACTTTATTCATGCTTGTACTCCAATAATGATGCGTCAAAAAGCAGGAAGCGTGATCAACATGGCTTCTGTAGTGGGTGTTCATGGTAATGCAGGTCAAGCTAACTATGCTGCTTCTAAAGCGGGTATGATTGCTTTGGCTAAATCGATTGCTCAAGAATTAGGCTCACGTGGCGTACGTGCGAACGCTATTGCACCGGGCTTCATCATGACTGATATGACTGCTGCTCTATCTGACGAAGTAAGAACTGAATGGGAAAAGAAGATTCCTTTGCGTCGTGGAGGAACTCCTGAAGATGTAGCTAACATTGCTACTTTCCTTGCTTCTGATATGTCTTCTTATGTATCAGGTCAGGTAATTCAGGTTGATGGTGGTATGAACATGTAATAACAATGACTGTTATATACGAAGATAATCACATTATTGTAGTCAACAAGACCGCTTCTGAGATCGTTCAAGGAGATAAAACGGGCGATGTTCCTCTTTCAGAGATTGTTAAGCAATACTTAAAAGAGAAATACAACAAACCC
>Ga0114938_1001947_pt1 | contig 13555 bp, 9 predicted proteins | sample AshMeaBigSpring_FD_88675 | JGI IMG/M metagenome (GOLD analysis project Ga0114938, IMG submission 88675) | Groundwater microbial communities from Big Spring, Nevada to study Microbial Dark Matter (Phase II) - Ash Meadows Big Spring | ecosystem: Environmental > Aquatic > Deep subsurface >...
CCGCAGGTCGCGGATGATTTCGACGCGCTCGACCGTCTCGATGTCCGAGTGCAGGTAGCGCACGCGCACGCCGTGCTCGTCGAGGTATTCGGTGAGGTCCTCGGCCATGCGCTTGGTGAGCGTGGTGATGAGCACGCGCTCGTCGCGCGCCACGCAGTGCTGGATCTCGGAGAGCACGTCGTCCACCTGCGTGCGCACCGGACGGATCTCGACCTCGGGGTCCACGAGGCCGGTGGGGCGCACCACCTGCTCGACCACCTCGCCCGACAGCCGCGCCTCGTAGGGCCCGGGCGTGGCCGAGACGAAGATCATCTGTGGCGCGAGGGCCTCCCACTCGTCGAACCGCAGTGGGCGGTTGTCGAGCGCCGAAGGCAGGCGGAAGCCGTACTCGACCAGCGTCTCCTTGCGCGAGCGGTCGCCGCGGTACATGCCACCGATCTGCGGGATGGTGACGTGGCTCTCGTCCACCACGAGCAGCGCGCCCTTCGGCAGGTAATCGAACAGGCACGGCGGCGGCTCGCCGGCGGCCCGGCCCGAGAGGTAGCGCGAGTAGTTCTCGATGCCCGCGCAGTAGCCGACCTCCATCATCATCTCGAGGTCGTAGGTGGTGCGCTGCTCGAGCCGCTGCGCCTCGAGCAGCTTGCCGAGCCCGCGCAACTCGGCGAGCCGCTCTCGCAGTTCCTCGCGGATCTGCTCGACCGCGCGGTCGATGCGCTCTTTGGGCGTCACGTAATGCGACGACGGGTACACCGTGAGTCGCGGGACGCGTCGCAGGACCTCGCCCGTCAGCGGGTCGAACCACGACAGCGCCTCGATCTCGTCGTCGAACAGCTCGACGCGCACGGCCTCGCGCTCGGATTCGGCCGGGAAGATGTCGATGACGTCGCCGCGCACCCGGTAGGTGCCCTGCCCGAGGTCGAGCTCGTTGCGCGTGTACTGCATGTCGGCGAGGCGGCGCAGCAGCTTGCGCTGGTCGAGTTTCTCGCCGCGCACGAGGTGCAGCACCATGCTCAGGTAGGCCTGCGGATCGCCGAGGCCGTAGATCGACGACACCGTGGCGACGATGATCGAGTCGGGCCGCTCGAGCAGCGCCTTGGTGGCCGACAGGCGCATCTGCTCGATGTGCGCGTTCACCGAGGCGTCCTTCTCGATGTACGTGTCGGACGATGGCACGTACGCCTCGGGCTGGTAGTAGTCGTAGTAGCTCACGAAGTACTCGACGGCGTTGTCTGGGAAGAACTCGCGGAACTCGCCGTAGAGCTGCGCGGCCAGCGTCTTGTTGTGCGCCATCACCATGGTCGGGCGCTGCGTGCGTTCGATGACATTGGCGATGGTGTAGGTCTTGCCGGAGCCCGTCACTCCCAGCAGCGTCTGGTGCGACAGGCCGTTCCCGAGGCCCTCGACGAGCTTGGCAATGGCGAAAGGCTGGTCGCCCGCCGGCTGATAGTCGGCGCGCAGGCGGAACCGGGGTGCGTCCATGAAACTCTTGGGTGCGATCGCGCTTGGGAGGGGGCGCGCGTTGCCCTAAAATACGCGTTCCCTCCCGTTGCCGGAATACCCCTGTGGCCATCGTCCTCGCCGAGCGCCTGAAGCGCGTCAAGCCGTCCCCCACCGTCGCCCTCACGGGCCGCGTCGCCAAGCTCAAGGCAGAGGGCAAGGACATCGTCGGCCTCGGCGTCGGCGAGCCCGACTTCGACACACCGGCGCACATCGCCGACGCCGGCGTCGAGGCGATCCGCAAGGGCTTCACTCGCTACACCGCGGTCGAGGGTATCCCCGACCTGAAGGACGCGATCATCGCGAAGTTCAAGCGCGACAATAAGATCGAATACACGCGCCCGCAGATTCTCGTCTCCGCCGGCGCCAAGCAGACCATCTACAACCTGTTCATGGCGGTGATCGACCCGGGCGACGAGGTCATCATCCCGGCGCCGTACTGGGTCTCCTACCCCGACATTGCGCTGCTCGCCGAGGGTACGCCGGTCGCGCCGTACGCCGGTCCCGAGCAAGGCTACAAGATCACCCCGGCGCAACTCGAGGCTGCGATCACGCCGAAAACGCGCCTGTTCATGCTCAACAGCCCGTCGAACCCGACCGGCGCGGCTTATACGAGCGCTGAACTGCACGGGCTCGGCGCCGTCCTGCGCCGCCACCCCGACGTGCTGATCGCCACCGACGACATGTACGAGCACATCTACTGGGCGCCGGAGCCGTTCGCGAGCTTCCTCACGGCCTGCCCCGACCTCTACGACCGCACCATCACCATCAACGGCGTGTCGAAGAGCTACGCCATGACGGGCTGGAGGATCGGCTACTGCGGCGGCCCGGCGACCATCGTCGATGCGATGTCCACCATCCAGAGCCAGAGCACCTCGAACCCCTCCTCGATCGCCCAGAAGGCCGCGATCGTCGCACTGAACGGCGACCAGGCCTGCGTGGCCGAGATGAACAAGCACTTCAAGGCCCGGCACGATTTCTTCAACGCCGGCCTGAACGCCCTGCCCGGCTTTCGAGTGCTGCCGGCGGCCGGAACCTTCTACTCGTGGTGCGACATCTCGGGCGCGATCAAGAACCTCGGCCTCGCCGACGACCATGAGTTCGCCGAGTTCCTGCTCGACAAGGCCGGCGTGGCGGGCGTGCCGGGCACCGGCTTCGGTGCGCCGGGTCACATCCGCTTCTCGTTCGCGGTGAGCATGCAGACGCTGGAGAAGGCGCTGGAACGCATGGGCAAGGCACTGCGCGATCTGTGACCGGTTACCGGCCAGGGCCGGAACCCAGGCCGATACTCGACACCACCGGCCACAATACGGGGCTCTCGCGTGCGACAGGTCCTGATCCTCGGCGCTTCCTACGGGTCGCTCCTTGCCACGAAGCTGCTGCTCGCCGGCCACGGCGTGCGGCTCGTCTGCCTGCCCGAACTCGCTGCACTGATCGTGCGGGAAGGGACGCGCGTGCGCATCCCCGTCAGGGGCCAGCCCGGCTTGACCGAAATCGACTCCCGCACGTTGCCGGGACGGCTCACCGCATCGGTGCCGGCCGCCGTGGATCCGTCGGGCTTCGATCTCGCGGTGCTCGCGATGCAGGAGCCGCAGTACCGGTCGGACGACGTTCGCGCCCTGCTGGCCCGCGTGGAGGCCGCACGGGTGCCGTGCCTCTCGATCATGAACATGCCGCCGCTGCCGTTCCTCAGCCGCGTTCCCGGCATTACGGCCAGTTCCCTGCGGGACTGCTACACGGATCCCTCCGTTTGGGACCCGATCGATCCCTCCCGGCTCACGCACTGCAGCGCCGACCCGCAGGCCTCGCGGGTCCCGGAGGCCGGTGAGAACGTAATCCAGGTGCGCCTGCCGACCAACTTCAAGGCCGCCCGGTTCGAGCGGGACTCCGAGTCCGCGCTTCTCCGAGAACTGGCCGCGAGCATCGAAACGGCACGACTCGATGCGGGCGCAACGCGAATGGAGGTGCCCGTCAAGCTCAAGGTCCACGACTCGGTCTTCGTTCCGTTGGCCAAGTGGCCGATGCTGGTCACCGGCAACTACCGCTGCATCGGCCGGGACGACGTGCGATCCATCGAGTCCGCGGTGCACGATGACCTTGCGGCCTCGTCACGCGTCTACCAGTGGGTCGTCGACCTGTGTCGCGCGCTCGGCGCCGCCGGGCTGGAGCTCGTGGCGTTCGATCGTTACGCCGAAGCTGCAACGTCCCTCAAGTCGCCGTCGTCGGTCGCACGCGCGATCGCAGCGGGAGCCACGCACATCGAACGGGTGGACCGTCTCGTGCAGGCGATCGCGGCACAACACGGCCGCCGGCTCGCCGAGCTCGACGAGATCGTCGCCACCGTCGATGAGCGCCTCGCGCGTCGATGAGCGGCGACTACGAGATCACGCATTACCGGCCCGAGCACCTGCCTGGGGTGCTCGACGTGGTCGGCGCCTTGTGGAAGTTCGACCACGCCACACGCGAACAGCTGTTCCGCTGGAAATACCTGGAGAACCCGAGCTGCGGCCACCCGCTCGGGATCGTGGCGCTCCACGGAGGACACGTGGCCGGGTTTCGCGGCTATTTCGCGAACCGTTACCACGCTGGGCCTGGCCGGCCGGATTTCGTGGTCCTGCATCCGGGCGACACCTGCGTCGATCCCGCCCACCGCAACAGGAACCTGTCCGTCGCGATGGGCAACCTTGCGAAGCAGTACGACCCGGCGCGGTACCGGCTGTTCATGAACATGACCAGCAGCCGCAACTCGCTTCCGGGCTATCTGAAAATGGGATTCCTGCCGCTCGCGAGCAAGGTGGTCCTGACCCGCCACGGCGCGAATCCGATCAATTGGCTCAGAAGTCGCCGGGCTCAGGACGCGCGGCCGCTCGCGGAGAGTCGGGTCCGGTTCGGCCGGTCCGGAGACATCCTGGTCACCGACTCGCCGAGACCCGCTGAGATGGCGTCGGTCGCTGCTCACTACGCCCCTGGTGCAGGCGCGCTGCGCCTGCGGCAGGACCTGGCCTTTTTCGAGTGGCGCTACGGCAATCCCGTCCAGAAGTACGTATTCTATTTCCTCATGGACCCCGAATCTGTTTGCGCCTACGTCGCGGTGAACGTTTCGCCGAACAACCTCGCAGCCGAGATCCTCGATTTCGGCGAGGTCGCGGACGGCGGCGTGCGTCGGATCCTGCGTCACATCGTCCGCAGCCGGGCGTTCCTGCGGCTCTCGGTGTACAGGTACGGCGTCGATGAACGTCTCGCGCCTGCCCTGCGCGAATTCGGCTTCGACACCGATCCCCCGTGGCGGAGAGTCACGGGCCGGCGTGTCGGCGAATCGCGCGCACTGCCACTCCTGATCCGTCCGATCACGGAGTCCTACTCCGACCGGGATTTCCTCATCGGCGGCCTGGACGTCCGCCGCCGCGAAAACTGGCGCCTCAAGCCGATCTGCTCGGACGCAGCGTGACGGACAGGTCCTGGCGGTGAGCCAGAATTACGAGATCACGCACTTCCGGCGCGAGCACCTGCCCGGCGTGCTGGACGTGCTCGGCGCCCTGTGGCACTTCGGTCACGCCACGCGCGAGAACCTGTTCCGCTGGAAATACCGGGAGAACCCGAGCTGTGACCAGCCGCTCGGGATCGTGGCGCTCCATGCACACCGGGTGGTCGGTTTCCGAGGCTACTTCGCGAATCGCTACCGGATCCCGTCGCGCGATCCGGATGTCGTGATCCTGCACCCCGCCGATGCCTGCGTCGATCCAGCGCATCGCAAGAAAAACTTGTCCGTCGCGATGGGCAATCTCGCCAAGCAGTACGACCCGGCGCGCTACCCGCTGTTCTTGGGCCTGACCGTGAGCCGCGACTCCCTTCCCGGCTCTCTGGCGTTGGGCTTCGTGCCGCTTGCGAACCGGGTGCACTTGACCCGCCATGGGGCGAATCCGATCAATTGGCTCAGGAGTCGCCGGGCTCAGGACGCGCGGCCGCTCTCGGACAGCCGGGTCCGGTTCGGTCGGTCCGGGGACATCCTGGTCACCGACTCGCCGAGACCCGCTGAGATGGCGTCGGTCGCTGCTCACTACGCCCCTGGTGCAGGCGCGCTGCGCCTGCGGCAGGACCTGGCTTTTTTCGAGTGGCACTACCGCAACCCGGTCCAGAAGTACGTGTTCCATTTCCTGATGGACGGCGATGCGGTGCGCGGCTACGTCGCATCGAGCGTGTCGCCCAACAATTTGATCGGGGAGATCCTCGACTACGGCGAACTCGTGGAAGGTGGCATGCGCCGGATCCTGCGTCACATCATCGGCAGCCGGGCGTTCCTGCGGCTGACGGTGCACAAGTACGGCGTCGACGAACGGCTCGCGCCTGCCCTGAGCGAATTCGGCTTCGACACGGACTCCCCGTGGCGCAAGATCACCGGCAGGCGGATCGGGGAGTCGCGGGCGCTGCCGCTCATGATCCGTCCGATCACGGAGTCCTACTCCGAGCGGGATTTCCTCATCGGCGGCCTGGACGTCCGCCGCTTCGAGAACTGGCGTCTCAAGCCGATCTGCTCCGACGCCGCATGAGTCGCTTGCCGGCTCCGGAAGCCATGTCCGAGCTGCGTTACCGGGTGCTGATGGCAAGCGCGGTCGCCGTGCTCGCCGTGGTATTGTTTGGGCGCCTGCCGGGCCGATCCCTGTGGCTGACCGAGGTCGCGAACTTCGCGCACGGCCCAGCCTTCGCCGTGGTCACGCTCGCCGCGCTCGCTTGGCTGCGCCACGCGCCGGCCGCACGCCATTCGGTATTCGCGCAGTATGCATTCGCTTCGGTAATCGCGCTGGCGCTCGGCGTGGCCGTCGAACTCGTGCAGATGCGCATCGGTCGCGACGCCGAAGTCCGGGATGTCTGGCGCGATGCGCTGGGCGTGCTCACTGCGTTCGGTGTGTGCGCGCTGGTCGACCCGGAATTGCGCAGGAGCGCGCGGCACCGTGGCGCGCGACCCGTGTTGATCGCGTGCGGCGCAATCGCCGCGGCGCTGCTCGCTTGGCCGCTCGTCCAGTCGGGCGTCGCGTATCGCGAGCGGAGCCGGGCGTTCCCGGTCATTGCGGACTTCTCTGGCTGGTCCGGGAGGTATTTCCTGGCGGGGTTCGGCGACGTGTTCTACGAGCGCGCCCGACTGCCGTCAGCGATGTCCGGCCGGGCCCCGGGCGCCGTCGGACTTCGCGTCGTGACAGGACCTTCGAAGTGGTGGGGATTGTTCCTGCGCGAGCCGCACCCGGACTGGCGCGGCCATGACCGCATCGCGTTCTCGATCGCCAACCCGACGGACGCGCCACTGGTCCTGCAACTGCGGATCCACGACACCGTGCCCGGACATCGCTCCCGGGACGGCTTCGTCGGCACCATCGAAGTCGCGCCCGGGGTGCTGCGCGCGGTTGCAGTCCCGTTGGCCGAGCTGAAGCACGAAGACGGCGTCTCGCGACTGGACACGGGCCGGATCCACTCACTGATCCTGGCGCGGTCCCGCGCCAACCGTGCCCCCGAGTTCTACCTCACGCGGGTCTGGCTCGAGTGAGCGCGCCCGTGCACCTTGACTCGACGTTTCCGGTTCCGCAGAATTCAGGGTTTTCCGATTCCGACATAGCTCAGCGGTAGAGCAGCTGACTGTTAATCAGCGGGTCCCTGGTTCGAATCCAGGTGTCGGAGCCAGCTCGAGGCAAGGGGCCTGCATATCGCAGGCCCCTTTTCGTTTGCCCCCACGTTCGCTCCAACTGTGACTCGCGTCCGCCATTGTGGCGGTGGTTGACCCTAGCATTCACGGGATTGCTGCGGATCATCCAGAGGGAACATGGTCAGACCAGCCGGCCCCGACGCCGTCGTGCAACGCTTCTCCGAAGGCCATGCAGCGCGGCGCTGGGCGGAGATGTACGACGCTTCCACCCAGCTCCTGGAAGAGGCCAACTACCGGAGGCGCCGCGACGTCACCGTCGCCCATGTCATGCGGGTCCTGCCGCCCGGGGGGCGGGTCCTCGACCTTGGCTGCGGCACGGCTCCGGTACTGAGTGAGTTGCGCAGGCACGGCATCGCCTGCACGGGACTGGAACTCGCTCCCGACATGATCGAGCGCGCTCGCGCGCGCCTTCGTGCCATGAACCTCGACGATGGCGACCTCCACCGGGGTGATTGCCGCCAGACACCCTTCGAGGATGCGTCGTTCGACGCGATCGTATGTCTCGGGGTCATCAGTTATGTGGAAGCCTTCGAAGACGTGCTCAGGGAGATCGAACGACTCCTGCGGCCCGGCGGCCACGTGATCGTCAGTTTCCGCAACCGCTTCAATCCTGTGCTCTGGGACCCCTACGTGGCGCTCAAGACACTCGCGCAGGCAGTAACCGGCCGGTTGCGAGCCGAGCCTTACACCATCGGGCGATTCATGGACTTCCGGGACGTCTTTGCCGAGATGGCCGCGTGCGGCTTCGAGCACCAGGAGCACGTGGGGATCGGTTTCGGCCCGATCCGGTTTCGCCACCGCGCACTGCTTCCGGAGGCCGTTTCGATCCGGCTCAGCGACGGAATGGCGGGGCTTCTCGGGAAACTCCGGTGGACGGCACCTTCCCGATGGCTGGCGGACGTGAGCCTGTTGGTCTATCGAAAGCCAGCAGAACCCGGATGAAGCTGTCACGCGGAGTGCCCCGTCCGACAGCCCGTCATGGGCACGTCGCCCGGCCAATGCGTGGACGACGTGTCCTTCGCAAGTGCAGCCGCGTTTATCTCTTGGCCGGCTTGTACGGCAGCGGGGCCTTCGGCGTCACCGTATCCGTCAGCGCTTTCATATAGGCGACGAGCGCAGCCTCCTGCTCCAGTGTCATCCCGAGGTTGCCGACGAGGACGGGCGATGCCCCGGGCCACTCCGGCGCCGGCCAGCAGTTCGCGGCCACGGCCTCCTTCTCCGTGACGGCCGCTTCGCTTCCGTTCGCGTCAACGCAGCGAGTGATACCGAAACTATTGGCCGTCGCGCGACCGATTGCAGCAGTGTTGTAGAAATGGACCAGGGTCTCTAGGCTCTTGAACCAGCCGTTGTGCGTGTATGCCTTGATGAAGTCCGGATCCTTGCGCTTGTCGACGTTTCGCACCGTCGGCACCTTGAAGAACCCGGGCGGAATCGTCGATCCGTTCACGCTCGGCATGTGCCCCGCCACACCGACGTTCTTGTCTGCCGGCAGCTCGGGATTCAGCGGCGTGCCGATGGTGTGATACGCGTCGTCCGAGTAGAGCTGCTCGGGCTCGGACCCGTCATGCCCGGGATGATCGTCCGAGTGGCAGAAGGAGCACTGCGCCTGCGGCAGGTCGGAAAACGGCGGGTCGTTTTTGGGCGGCCCCCCCGCGCTGGTCGCCGGCGCGAACGGCAGGCGACGCGTGTTGTAGAACAGGTCGTGCCCGAGGTTTTCCTGGTCGGTCAGACCAACCAGCGGAAACTTCCCCGGTGAATTGACGTAGTTCGGGTGCGCGCAGGTCGCGGGGTCGGCATCAGTCGAGCCGTCCAGGCACTTCAACTCCGCACGCAGCGCGATGTCCCGCTTGGAGCTGAACGAGTTCAACTCCCTCGAGTGCTGCCAGGCACCCACGGCCAGCATGAGCCTCTTGAAGCTGATGTCGAACTGCTTCTCCTCTGTGGCATCCGGCGCGCTCACCGTCGCCGGGTCAGCACTGCAGTTGATCGGGACGCCCCAGGCGACGTCGTAGAGCTGAGCGTACTTCGCAGCTGCGACATGCCGACAGACGCCTTGTCGGTCGATGTTCTGCTCCACGGGATTCGGCATCGGATTCAGCGCCTGATCGGACGTCGGGCCGAAGTAATCGGCGTATTGCAGTGGCGGATTCGTGATGTCCTGGAAGACCTCGTCACCGATGTGCCTCGTGGCACCGCCAAACAGCGCGGGACTGGCGCCTTCGGCCCGGCCGTCCCAGAAATTGCCGCCGCAGTGATCACGACCACCCAGCAGTCCGCCGCGATTACATGGATGGAATGGGGCGATGAAGCTCGCGTATGCATTGGTCGGCGGCTTCAATCCGCCGACCCTGTGCGGATTGGCCCCGGTGATCGCCACCTCGTGCAGGTTGACGCCCGAAACGCTGCCCGTCCCACCCGTGGCCGGATCATGGCAGGTGACACACGCCATGCGCTTCGGGCTGGAGATCTTGTCGAAGAAAACGAATTTGCCGAGCAGCTTGAGGCTGTAATCCTCCTCGCGGGTGTCGAGGGCCAGCGCGTTACCGGCTGACAACAGAGCGAATGCCAGTGTCGGGAGCGACGCTCCGATGTGTCGCCTGAATCTCATGTCTTCTCCCTCATCCTCAGGCTCGGCGTTGCACCGGCCAGTCCCCGTATGACTCTTCCCGTTCGCGCTTCCTGCCGCGACTCATGCACGGTTCAGATGCCGCTGAGACCGAGATAGCAGTCAAAGAACGGAGTCGTCAATCGCGGAATGCGCGCGCCCGTCGATGCGATCGGTGATGAAGTGCGCGTTATGTAAAAACGATGAAGGAACCGAAGTACGCGCTGCGCAAAAGTTGGCGGACGTGACGGGAGAGCCAGTCGCCTGGTCAGCCGAACATCTCGAGCCACAACTCGAAGCCGAGCAGCCGGAAGACGGTGCGGCTCGTGAGGCCGCTGTTCGCACCGTGCTGCTCGTACGTGTCGAGGTGACGGTCAACCGATGCGTTGTCGAGATAGGCGCGGATTCGGCTGCCCGGCTCCTTCAGACGAAGCACGGCGGCACGCAGCTGCTCCGATCGGCTCAGCCACAGCATCATGGGTGCAGCGAGTTGCCGCTTCTCCCGGTACGCCAGTTCTTTCCCGAAGTGTTGCTCAGCCAAACCCCTGAGTATCGGCTTTGCGTAGCCACCCTGGATACGCAGCCGCTCCGGCAGCGCGAGTCCGAATTCCAGCAGCGCGTTGTTCTGGAACGGATGGAAACACTCGATGCCGTGGAAGCTCGCGAGCTTCTCCATCCGCTCGATCCAGCAGTGCTTGAACTCCAGCAGATCGAGATAGATGTATTCCGCGGCCGGCGGCCAGCCGGGGATCGCCTCTCGCACCGACTGCTGCAGGGCGAGCGGCGGCGGGTGCCGCGCCCCAGGGACGAGATCATTGCAGTTCTCGAATGCGCTCTGAATGAATTCCTGGATGGACTTCGCGCGGCAGTAACCCGCCAGCGCCTTCAGGCGACGCACCCCCAAGTATCGCTCGGGCACCGCCGCGATGAGCGACCTCAGGGGACCAGGCAACCGCAACGCCTCCGCCACGCGTCGCGCCTTCAGGTGTTCGAACTCCCCGAGCGTACTGTCGCCACCCTCCCCCGTCAGGACGGCCGTGCAGGTGCCGACGGCTCGCGGGTATGTGAGCGCGAGCGCCACGGCACTCTCGAACCGCGTGGGTTCCTCGAGCTGACGGATCACCGTACGCAGCGCACCCATCAGGTCATCGTCCGGATGCACGAATGTGCGCGAGAACGGCATGCCGAGCTGCTGCGCGACCTCCTGAGCCTGCCCAGACTCTTCCTGGTTCCATTCCGCAGCCCCGAAACTGATGGCAGGCGCCCTGCCACCGGTAGCCTCGGAAAGCTGGTACGCGAGCAAGGCGGAATCGACGCCGCCCGACAGCAGGATTCCCGCGCCCGGGCATGCCTGGACGTAGCCCGTCACGGTCCCGCGAAGATTGGACCACACGCGTTCCTGTGCTTCCTCCAGCGTTCCGTCGTAGCTGCGCGGAACGGGCGGACGGTAATAGAGGCGAGCCTCTTGGGTGCCGTGCGTGCTCGCCTTGAACACGAAGCCCGGCACGCACTTGTGGATCCCTTCGAACAGCGTATCCGGCCCCGGCGTCACGCCGTAACCGATCGCGGCGGGCAACGCAGCTCGATTCAGCGAACTCGACACACCCGGCGCCGCCAGCAAGGCCTTGATCTCGGAGGCCGCCCAAATCGTTCCGCGCGCGATGGCGACGTACAGCGGTCGGTGACCGAACCGGTCTCGCACGAGCAGCACGTCGCCGCTCTGCAAATCCGCGAGGAACAGCGCGAAGCTGCCGTCCAGTTTCTCGAACCAGGCCTCGCCGAAGGCCTCGTAGCCCGCGAGGACCGCTTCGGCAACGCCCGCGTCGGGCCGAATGCCGGCAACGCGCCTGAGTTCCGCGATATTGGCGATGAGGCCGTCGAGCACGATGGCATGTCGCGCATCGACGTGCGAGTCCACTCGGAAGCCCGCGTGGGCGCGATGCCGGGCGATGACGCCGCTTCGATCCGAGAACCGGACGATCGATTCGAAATCGCCACGATGGGCGATACGCTCCGACAATCGGCGCGCCACCGCCGCATTGCCCGGATCGGGAACGGCACTGCTGAAAGCGACGAATCCGCTCAATGCTCCGCCTAGACGCCAAGTTTGATCGGATACTAGCGGTATTGTCGACGAGGATCGAGGGTCCCTATGGGTCCTGGTGGGACCCCGCGCCGCCTCTCGCCTTCGTCCGAGCGACTCGGACGCACGCCTGGCGGGCGGCGTGCAACGCCTTTTCGACGTGCCCGGCCGTATCGGGGCTCAGTTCGCTTTCGAACACCTCCTTGAACAGTTCCCAGAGCCGCACCTTGTTGAGGATCAGGGTCCGGTGTCCCTCATCCGTGATCTCGTACACTCGGCGTCGCTTCTGACCGACCACTTCGCCGCGGGAACAAAGGAGTCCCTCTTCCTCGAGCCCGTGCAGGATCGGATAGAGTGTCCCCGGACTCAGTACGTAGCCGTGAAGCGCGAGTCTCTCGATCAGGCCGACGCCGAAGACCGGGCCCGTGCTCGCAAGGTGCAGCACGTGCAGCCGAACGAATCCGCTCATCAGGTCGCGTTGCCTCAAGTTGCCTCTCCCCCGCTCGGCCAGCCGCCCCTTCAGGGCAGGGAGGATAACGCCGATTCAGTCACGATAGGCGTCGCCTGGCGGTGATATAGTAAACCGATATTGACTTCCGTCTGCATGAGACCGCACGTACCAGGATTCCGTGAAGATGCAGGATGCGTTGGAACAGATTCGTGCAGCGAGGACGTTCGAGGACGTCGCTGCGGCCGTTCGCCGGGCGGAGTTCAGCAACCTCGATTCGCGCGCCATCCTGTTCACGGCGCGCAAGCTCGCGCGGCTGGAGAAGCCGGCTCCCGCCGTTCGCCTCGCGCTGGTCGGCACCCACACCTTCCAGCCGTTCGACGACTACGTCCGGGTACGCGCCGCGGCATCCGCACGAGTCGCCGAGTGCTGGATCGGACCGTACGGACAGTACATGCAGGCAGTCGACTCGACGGCCACCGAACTGCGTGACTTCGCGCCTGACGTCGTCTTGCTCAGCGCACAGCTGAAGGCTCTGTCTCCCCGCCTCGTGCAGGATTTCGGCAGCCTGACCGCCGCCGAACTCGATGCCGAGCGCCAGCGCATTCTGGATCACGTGCTCGAATGGGCAAACCTCGCGAAACAGGCGACGAGCGGCACGGTCCTGCTCGGCAATTTCCCACGACCGCATCATGCGACGCTCGGCGTGGCGGACGCGAAACGTGCGCCGAGTGAAGCGGCGTTCTACCTGCGGCTGAACCTCGAACTGCTCGAGTCCCTGCGCGAGGAGAACCGGATCGGCGTACTCGACCTCGACGCCACGGTCGCCGGCTACGGCAGCGACCGGTCGTGGGCGCGCCGCATGCATTACATCGCCCGGCAGCCGTGGCAGCCGGGCCTGTGCGCCCAGATCGCCCGCGACCTGTGGCGTCACGTGATCGCCGCCAGAGGATGGGCGCGAAAGTGCCTGGTGCTGGATCTCGACAACACTCTCTGGGGGGGCGTAGTCGGCGAGGACGGCCCCCTTGGAATCAAGGTTGGGCCAGGCGACCCGGTCGGTGAGGCGTACCACGACTTCCAGCAGGCGATTCGTGCATTGAAGCGCTTGGGGGTCGTGCTCGCGGCGGCGAGCAAGAACAATGTCGCCGACGTCGACGCCGTCTTCGAGCAGCGACCCGAGATGCCCCTGCGCAAGGCCGATTTCGCCGTCATGCAGGTGGGCTGGGATTC
>Ga0114938_1001948_pt1 | contig 13555 bp, 9 predicted proteins | sample AshMeaBigSpring_FD_88675 | JGI IMG/M metagenome (GOLD analysis project Ga0114938, IMG submission 88675) | Groundwater microbial communities from Big Spring, Nevada to study Microbial Dark Matter (Phase II) - Ash Meadows Big Spring | ecosystem: Environmental > Aquatic > Deep subsurface >...
GAATCAATGACGAAGACTTTCACTCTCCCTTCCACAACCATGTAGAAGAAGTCGCCTCGGTAATCCGTATTCATGAGGATGGTGCCTTTGGGCAGAGCTTGAATCACGGCTCTTTTCAGAATAGCGTGCGACTCTGCCTCAATCAGCCCCAAACTTGCCGATTCTGGTTCTGGGTTTCCTGCCATAGTGCTCTTTCGCTCCTGATAGGTTCGATAGGCACCAGTGAAAGGCTGATCGTGTATCCGGAAGCAGAAAGGGGGCAGTCAACGCCCCCTCTCGATTTGATTCTGCAGAAACTCCCTGTATCGCCGCACTTGCAGAAATTATATTTCAGTTCTGGCGGGCGGCAACCTCACGCTTTCCTGAACTGGTTGCTTGTTCCGTTGTTTCGGCCTTGGCGTGCATTCTTTTGGTGTCTTCAAGTTGTGCGCGCTGGTCCCTGTTGTCTTCGTAATGGCTGGCTACAATGTCAATCGTGCTGATAGAAAAAACAGCGGCCACTCCGACCACAGCTATGATTGTCAACGGCTCGGCGCTGGCAGGCTGCGCAGGCGAGAATGCCGCCAGGACAACGATCGCAACCGCGAAAATCCAAACAGGGTTTTTCATGACTTCCTCCTCGAAACCATTCAAACGGAAGCCTGAACCCAGGCCAACACTCAAGGCAACAGTCCCCTTTTGATGTTGGCAAAAGAACAGAACTTTTATGGGCCACAATTGACAGCCTTGCGAATCCTGCCAATTGGTTGCGGTAGATAGATAGGTTTGCTGGTCTCAGAATTGGTCTGAATCTGGTTTTGTATGGATTGGCGCGGGCGTGTTTTATGCAGAATGCCCCTTGTACACGCTCATTCTTTAAGGATAGAACCATACATCGTGGCAGCGGCTGTCAAGGAGGCGTTTTCGGTACGTTCGTTAGGTTATAAATTTTTGATCCATGGTTATTCGGAATGGTTATAGGGCGCCTCCGGACCACCGAAAGGCCGATCACGGTCTGGAAAACCCCTGTTCTTGCCCCGCTATGCCTGAACTGAAAAATCGAAGCGCGACTAATATTATGAAGTACGTTATTGTTTCTTCTTGTTTTGTTGCTATCGGCCAGGCGGATTTCTATGGCTATTTCTAATCGGCGGCGGTGTTCTGTGATTTGACGTGGAGCCGCCCGCTGCCGTCAAGCGCGGCGACAACCATTTCACCCGGTGAAGGCACAACCCCCGTCAGTGCGGTGATGTTCACCTGATGGGTGACGAGAACCAGGTTGCCGCGGCTCGGGCGCGCCTGCGCCAGAAGCGCCCTCATGGCAGCGGTCTGAGCGGTTTTAAGTTCGGGTTTCCCGAAAAACGAGTTCAGGGCAGAATTCTCCTCGAAGACGCCGAAAGCCAGTTGGGCGGTATCTTTGCAGCGGCACCACTGGCTTGAGTAGACCTTCTCGACGGGGATCTTTCGCCGACGAAAGGACTCTCCTATCGCCCTCGCCTGCCGGCGCCCTTTCTCGTCCAGGTTGCGTTGGGTGGCGCAGTCGGCCAGATGAAAATTCGGAGGGTCGCCGATGCCCGGCGCCTCGGCATGCCGGATCAGCACGACAAGACCGCCCTGACTGAGCAAATCCCACCCATTCGGCTCACGGCCGATGGCGGTTGCCGGTACGATCGCCAAAATACCGTACAGAGCCGTTGAAACCGCCATAAACAACCTGACTCGCTTCGTCATGCGCAAGACTGCGTCCTCATTCAAGTTCAAATCAACTCTCCATCGATCTGCGCTGCATTCTAAATCTATTTTGCCCTTTTCAAAAAAAGTCAACGCTGGAACGCTTGATGGTTCGGCCAGCCGACGCCCAACGGAGCCCCAGCCCAATGCAAGCCCCCGGCTGTCTGCGCGGTCCAATTTTGTTTTTCGCTACTGCGTTATAGGGAGGTTCGTTAGGATCTCATAGTTGTTCCCGCTCCTTATCCGGCGCCTCCGGACCATTGCAAATTGATCACGGTCTGGAAAATCCCGGTTTTTTGCCCAGCTGTGCATGAACCGAAAAATCGAAGCGCAACTGATATTATAGGATGTCCCTCAATTTATTTCCCGCATAGTTGACCCGATTGGAATCGAGGGGTTTCTACTTGTAGGCCAACTGGGTCCCGATATAGTTGAAAATTTTTTCCGGCATCTTCATCTGCTCCCAAGCACCGATCCCGGCCGTTATCGCCAAAGGCCACAAGACGAACATGCTCACGGTGCCTGCGGCGGCTTTATCAATCCATTTTCCTGCACCAATCTGCACCGTCAATGTGTCGCCAGACTGATGAAATGCGATGTTGAGAGACGTGGCCATACCGACAAAGTCGCGCCATCCGCCTCGTTTCTTGATCTGAAGAAGCACTCCTTGGTTTTCCGTGTTCATCTGCTGGGAATCAAACCCCTGGGTACCTAACCAGCCTTTGACATTGGCGATGAGCTGCGAGGTGTCGCCCGCCCTGCATACAAAACGGTGAATTTTCGACCCGGCGACGGGCGGAACGCTGCTGCCTAAAGGCTCAGCTGGAATCGCCGCTGGAATTGCGGCACCGCCTTGTTCCGTTAGCGCCACGCCGCAGGTTCCGCAGAACTTCTGTCCGGCCTCAACCGGTGCACGGCATTGAGGGCAAAGCCGCGGCTCGGCAGACACCCGATAATCAGTGGTTCCTCTGCCCGGGCGCTGGTGTGTTATCGGAACAGATTCGGGAGCTGCGTTTGCTTGAGGCTGAACGGGGCGCTTATCTTCCAGAGTTTTCAGCGCCGCATCAATCTTCGAGGAAATCTTGGCCAGCAAGTCGTCGCGCCGTCTCAACCTCAGCAGCAAATCTCGAATTTCCTTTGGAGATCGGCCCTCCCGAAGCTCCTCCTCGAGTTCGAAAAGCAGTGTAATCTGATCTTGGGAGCTTAACGGTTCAGTTGAATCAATCCGTTCTTTCAAGGTGCTCAGATACGAGATCGGAACGTGCGGAGATGCGGGAAGCGGGTCTGGAAGGGCTGGGGCTGGGGGCGCCGAATAGATGGACTTGACCAGTCCAAAGATCGCTTCCTTGTCGCCCCCTCGAAAATCCGCGACTTGGATCTCGTTGAGCGGGGCGGACAAGAGGTTGATGTTGATGCCGTCGGAGACCAGCACGGGAAGAATCGGCTTAGCCAGCTGAACGACATAGCTCAGCTCGCTCTTGCAGGCCTCCGAGTCCCATGATTCCGGCGAAAGAGCGAAGACGAAAACGTCGCATTCTCGTATGTTGGCGAGAATATTGTCCCACCAACGCTGCCCGCCCGTAAGAGTCTGGTCATACCAGACATCAATGCCGGACGATTGCAGGTCGTGTACCAGTTGCATGACGATATCCAAGTTATTCCGGCTGTAGCTGACAAATACTCGTTTCATGAGCATCCCCTCCTTATTAGCCGACTTGGCACGGTAGGCGGTTGAGCGGACAGAAAAAATTAGACGGACCTGCCGAGTATGAACGGGCTGGTTATCGTAGCTGCCTCCTATAGGGCATGGGGTGAAAGCATGCCGGAAGGTGCTAAAGAGGAAATGCAAAATCGTTGGCGGCGACACCGGCGTCGTAATGCTCCATCAATTAACCACGTTTGGCAATGTGTCAAGCAAGGCATTTCTGCAAATAGATAACCTTCAACCATAGCGCGGGGCAGACATTGCGCGGGTTTTGGGGATCGGTATTGGGGACATTCGCTTATCAGTTTCCGAAGTACGTCCCCCATTTCTTTTTCTTAGTAGATATCTTGGAGGTTAAATAGCGCTTCTCCATTGAGAATCGAACGCAGGTATTCATTGCCGTCGATCAGCTTTGTAAAATGGAGATAGGCCCGAATGCCAAAACCCATTGGATCCAACATGTAAATGGTCGTACTCATTTGCCACTCGCCTTCAAAGGCTTTGCCCGAAAAATTCGCCAGCACTTTATCCCGGAGCTCTGGCTCCATCGTCGAAAACTGCGTAATGTAGGCTATGTACTCTTTCGCTTGAATAGAGGGCTTGGGAATCGCGAAGTTGGCGTCGGCCACCACATGGGCCACCTCGTGAGACACAACGCTGCGGTACAGTGAGTTGTCGATGGGAACCCCAAACCAGGTCTCAAACTTCCTGAACTCGGAATAGACCAGGACCATGGCCCGAAGTTCGGATTTGATGCGACAGCCAGCGGCGGAATTGCCGATGGCAGCTGGCAGCCTTGTCAGCAGCTCGATTTCGATATCACCCGGTATATCGAGGCCATAAGATTCCAGAAACTCAATTGCGTCTCTGGCTCCCTCGCAGGCGGTCCTGGCGTCCGCTGAAACTGGAGACCAAACCACGACATTTTGACCGCTACAATTGATATACTCGCCGGATAGTTCGGCTTTGGCAGGTTTGACAAAAAGGTTTTGTTGCCACAAGCCGAGCCCTCCCGCTGCGATCAACGCCGCGACAGCCCCCGAAAGAACATACCTTTTCAACATTGTCGATCGCGGCTCGGCCTTCTTACTCTCGACGCCGAAAATCGGAGTGGGTTTGCGTGGCGATGTGTCCCGTGCCATGATCCACCTCCTAAGGAGGGGAAGGCTAGGCAAATCCACGATCAGAAAGGCAGGTCTGAAAAGAATTTGAGCTGGAGAAGGGAGATCCGAACCGCGAAACCAAACCAGTGTCCGCTTCAGGTCCGGCGTAGAGGGCGAACGCTTATATCTTTAACATTATTTACCAAATTGCGGATGTCAAGCGAGGTTGGTCGGAGGATGGCGCCAATGTCACAAGGCAACGCAAGCTTGATGTGTCGGATAAAACGCCGAAAAACAAGGGTGCGTTTCAGAAACTATATCAATTTCTACCCGGCGACTCTTCGGCTGTTTGGGCTTCAACCGGAGATGGGCGATCGGCAGCTGGACTATCACCCTCGGCTCCGGGTCTTGGGGAGTGACCCGCCGCCGGCAGGCTGATGCGGAACAGGCTCCCGCGGCCGGGGGCGGATGAAACCGTTATTTGCCCGCCGTGCTGTTCGACGATCTTGTTGGCGATGAAAAGGCCCAGACCGGTGCCCTTGTCGCCCTTGGAGGAAAAAAACGGGGTGAACAGCTTCTCCAGCGTGGCCGCGTCCATGCCGATGCCGTTGTCGAGGATATCGAACTCCAGCCGGTCTTTTCGGCGCCGCAGGCTGAATACGATTTTCGGCGTCCTGCGGGTCTCGCCGGCCCGGCAGGCATCCACGGCATTTTCCAGGATGTTCAGCAATGACGCTTGAACATAGCTGGGGTCGACTTCAACCTCGCCGCTGTCCGGGGCAAACTCCTTCACCAGAAGGATGCCGGTTTCGTCGAGCTTCCCGCTGACCGCCGAGGCCACCTCCTCGGCCAGCACCGCGGCGTTCACCCGTTCGCGCGCCAACTCGCGTTTCTTGGAGTAGAACAGGATGTCGAGCACCACTTTGCGGATGCGCTCGACGCGCTGCTTGACGATGTCCCAGCCTTCTCTCAGTTGCCCCATGTCGCCTTTGGCCAGTCCTCCGTCCACCATGTAAACCCCGGCATCCAATCCGGTAAGCAACCCCTTCAGGGCATGCGAAATGGAGCCCAGCATGAGGCCCAGGGACGACAAATGGCTTTGCAGCTCGCTTTTTTCGGCCACCAGCCGCTCGAGGTTCCGGGTGTACTCCTTGAGCTTTTCCCGGGTGAGGATGCGCTCGGTCGCCCGCCGCAGGGCGATCTCCAGCACGTCCACATTAACCGGTTTGGTGATGAAGTCCGTAGCGTCGGACTTGAGGCTCTTGACGGCCAGCTCCATGTCGCCGTGCCCCGTGATCATGATGACCTCGGCTTCCGGATTGACATGCTTGACCTTTTGCAGCAGCTCGATGCCGTCCATACCGGGCATCTTGATGTCGGTGAGGATCATCGCCGGCTGCCGGCATTCGAACAGGCGCAAGGCTTGCTCTCCGTTTTCCGCCTGCAGCACGTCGTAGCCGAGGTCGGACAGCGGCAGACACAAGACATCGCGGATGTCCTTTTCATCGTCGACCAAGAGAATCGTCTTATCCATGCGCTTTTTCCGGGAGCGGGAACTCCAGCAGAAAACACGCGCCGCCCCCCGCGTGCGGTTTGACCTTGATGCTGCCCCCGCAGTCTTTGACGATGCCGTAGCTGATGGAGAGCCCCAGTCCGGTGCCCTTGCCCGCCTGCTTGGTCGTGAAGAACGGCTCGAAGATCTTCTCGGTCAGGTTCGCGGGAATCCCGGTCCCCGTGTCGCAGACCTCGCACGCCACCACCTGCTGCGCCGTGCGCGTCGCCAAGACGATCCGCTTTTCCCCCGGCCCGGCTTCGGCCACGCCCCAGCGCTCCTCTATCGCGTCGCGCGCGTTGATCAGGAGGTTGATGAACACCTGCTCCAGCCGGCCGGGGTCCGCATCGATCTTCGGCAGGTCCGGATCCGTCTGCCAGACCACCTCGATGCTGCGCAGCTTGAGCTGCTGGCTGAAGATGTCAAAGGCCCGGTGAAGGATCTCGTTGAGCTGCACCCGTTCCAGCTTCAGGTCCGATTTGCGGGCAAACTGGCGCATGTGGGCAATGATGCGCGTGGCACGATCGACGTTGGCATCGATCTTCCTCAGCATGGAGCCCAGGGTGCCCTCATCGAGGGCCTGCCGGCGGTCGAGCTTCTTGATGAAAAAGCTGCTGGCGGTCTTGATGACCGACAGCGGCTGGTTGAGTTCGTGCGCGATGCCGGTCGCCATCTCCCCCAGGGTGGCCATCTTGCTCGCCTGGATCAGGTTCTGCTCGGTCTCCAGCCGCTTGGTGATGTCGCTGGTCGTCGCCAGCAGCACCCTGCGCCCCGGGTACTCGCCGGGTGAAATGCGTATATTGACGACGAGCCGGCTCTGGTTCTTATGTATGTGCTTTACCTGGTTCAGTTCGGAGGTCGTGCGAATTCTTGCGGCATAGTGGTCGCGTTCTTCCGGCAGAAACAAATCCATGAAGGGCCGGCCGAGAATCTCCCCCCGGGTCAGATCGTAAACGGCCGTGACGCTCTTGTTGCAGTCCAAAATCTCCAGGGAATCGTAATCCAGCACGAACACCGGATTGGGGATGTGGTTGAAGATATCGTGGTATTTGCGTTCGGATTTTTCAAGCTTCTCCTCCAGCTCTTTGCGCTCGGTGATGTCCAGGCTCATTTCCAAGACGGCGACAATCTGGCCCTCGGTATTCTTGATGGGGGACGTCTTGAAGATCCAATGCACCTTGCTGCCGTCGCGGTTGCGGCCGGTCTCTTCTCCCTGGTGGGGCTGACCGTCAGCGAAGGTCCGCTCCACCGGACAGTGGCTGCATTTTTCGTCCTGGCCCTTGTAGGCGTGGTAGCAGTGTTCGCCGGGATTCGGACCGAAGCGGCGCCGGAACTCGCCATTGAAGCTCAGCAGCCGCAAGTTGCGGTCCTGGACGGTGATCAGGCAAGGCACCCGTTCCAGGAGCGTCTGGTATTCGTCCCGCTGCTTGTTCAGTTCCGCCTGCTTATGGGCGATTTCGGCGCTCATCTGGTTGATGGCCTGGGCCAGCTGCCCCATCTCATCGTCCTGGCCGAGGTCGAGGTGGCTTGGCAGCAGCCCCTGGCCGATGAGGCGCGTTTCATCGATCAGCATTCGCGCCGGCCGGTTGACGAACCGCAGGACAAAAAGAAAGATGATGGCCGACGGGATCAGGAACACCCCGGCCGCAAGCCCGACGGCGGCGGTTTCTCCCCGCCGGATCTCCCGGTCGATGTCCTCCAGCGAGACGACCACGTCCAGGGCGCCCAGAATTTTCTTGTCGGGGGAGTGTACATGGCACGCATCCGAGGAGCAGCCGGGCTCGTTGCCGATCGGGCTGATGATGCCGAGCTGGCGGTAGCCCTCTCTTGAAGAAAAGATGCGGGTGCGCTCCTCCATCCCGATGTCCACCAGCGGCGGCTCGGTGCGGTGGCAGATGAAGCAGGCCTCGGCCCGGATGTTGGTGCGGGTGTCCACTTCCGCCGGCTGGTTGGAGAACTTGATCTGCCCTTCCTTGTTGTAGATGCGAATGTTCTGAATGCCCTTCACCTTGGCAATGTTGTTGATGATCTGATTAATGTCGTCCCTGGAGTTCAGCATCATGGCATAATGGGTGCCGAGCCGAATGGTGGTCGTCAGCCGGTCGGTCGAAGCCACCACGTTTTCCATCAGCTTTTTCTTCTGGTCAATCATGTTGAAATACGACCAGGTGGAAATGGTGACCAGCAGGGTGACTCCTACGATGAAGATCAGTTTTGGGGCTAAGCGATGCCTCAGGTTGAGGATGGACCGGATCAGCATGCTTCCTCCACCGCCGTAATCCTCCGCCCGTGCGCCGGGGATTCATCCCTGGAGCCTCCCGCCGGCCCCGCGCCATCGGCGGCGGCGATTTTGCGCTTCACCTCACCATGGAATGCCAGGTTCAAGTCCAGCCCCAGCGTTGCCGCGTCCAGGCCCAGCGCCAAACCGATGAGCTGCGGCAGGTAGAGCACGCTGATGTGAAGGTCCTTGCCCGCCGTACGGCCGACAAGACCTTGGAACGCCTCCAGGTTCATCTGGCACATCGGGCACACCGTGACGACGGCGTCCGCCCCGCGCGCCGCCTCCAGGATCCCGGCCACCAGAGCGATGCCGACCTCCCGCTGAGTGCTCATGTGGGAGGCCCCGCAGCAGCGCCCGCCCATTTTCCAAGGGAACACCTCGGCCCCGGCGGCCCGGATCAGGGGCTCCATCGAGGTCGGCATTTCAGGGTCGTCGAAGTCGGCATACGGCCGCAGGCACTGACAGCCGTAGTAAGGGGCGATCCGCAGCCCCACCAGCGGCCGCGCGGCCCTGGCACGGATCGCCGCCGGCCCCAGGTCCGTTGCCAGCACGTCCAGCAGGTGGCGCACCCGCAGCCGCCCCTTCAGATGCAACCCTTCTTCACCCAGCGCGGCATGGATCCGCGCCGCCAGCGGCGCGTCCGATTGCATCTTCTCTGCGACCGTTTTGAGGTTCAGGTAGCAGGCGCTGCAGGGTACTAAAACATCCATGGAATCGGCCTGGTGCTCGGCCAGGGCCAGATTGCGCGCTGGAAGGGCCATCGCCAGCAATTCGCTGGTGGCTTCGGCGGCAGAGGCCCCGCAGCAGGTCCAGTTTTCGATGTCGGCCAGTTCCACCTCCAAGGCCGTCAGAAGCGCCCGGGTGGATTGGTCATATTCGCGCGCCGTGCCCTCGAGGGAGCAGCCGGGGTAATAGTGATACTTCATCTCGCCTCCTCCAGCTCGGCCACTTTGCGGAAAAGCGCCTCCAGGGGTTGGGTCCGCCGCAGCGGCCAGCGCAGGGGCAGCTTACCCTTGGCAACCAGCCGCAGGCCGAGCCCCGAATAGCGCAGAGGCAGCATCGGGTTTTTCATCTCGGCGAAGTAATAGGTCATGAACTCCAGCTCGTTCACTCGGCCGTGGCGCCGCACGCTTTCGATGAAATGCCGATAGAAGGCCGTGACCGGACGGTACCGTTCCAGTTTCTCCCGGGACGCGGCCTGCTTGAGCGCGTGCATGGCCTCGGTCAGCGGAAGCCCGCGCGGGCAGCGCAACGTACAAAGATAGCACGCCGAGCACAGCATGAACGTGCGGCTTTGAAACACGGCCTCCCGCTGATCCAGCAGCACCCGGCGCCACAGCTGGCGAGGGGTTAGGTCCATGGCGAACGCATTGGGGCAAGAACCGGTGCAGGTGCCGCACTGAATGCAGCTTTGCACCATCTTCCGCACGGATACGAGATCATCGTTTACCTGCGGCGACGCTACCGTCGCCCGATTGCCGGTTGGTGCGTTCATGCGTATTCCTCCCGCTGCTAATCCCTCGAACCCTTGACGCCTCGACCCCTTGAACCCTTTCCTATTAATTCACCGCCGCATCGATCATCGCCAGCATCTGCTGAGCGGGATAGCCCTCCAGAAACGAGGCGTCGTTCGGGCACACGGCGGCGCACGCCCCGCAGCCTTGGCACATGGCCGGGTTGACGAGCACCTGTTCGAGATCCGCCTCCAGCGTGCGCGCCCCATAAGGGCAGGCGTTGATGCACTGCTCGCAGAGGCTGCACAGGCTGTGCCGCACGCCCGCCACGACCTTGCCCGTCGCCAGCCGTTCGCGGCCGAGGATGCGCAACGCCCGCTGGGCGGCGGCTTCGGCCGTGGCGATGGCCTCCGGGATGGTCCGCGGGGAGAGCGCCAGTCCGCAGGCGAACACGCCTTCCTTTAGACTATCCACCGGGCGCCACTTCGTTTCGGCCTCTTGGAAAAAGCCGTCCGGATCGAGGTGGGCGCCAAAGGCCTCGGCCAACTCCCGCGGAAGCGTGGGGACGATGCCGGTCGCCAGCACGACCAGTTGCGCCGAGATCTCGGCCGTGCGCTGCAGGATGGGCTCCGCCACCGTCACCCGCAGGCCGCCATCGACCGGCTGAACCTGCGGCGGACGATCCAACCGGTACGGGATGAAGACCATGCCGGCTTGACGCGCCCGGGTGAAGGCCGCTTCGGTGAAACCGGTGGTCATCAGGTCGCGATAGAGGACGTACACGCTCGCCTGAGGGTTGCGCTCTCTGATGGCAAAGGCCTGCTTCAAGGCCGCGGCGCAGCAGACGCGGCTGCAGTAGTTGCGGGGCTCCTGACGGGAGCCCACGCACTGGATCATCACCACCGTGTCCAGCCCCTTGACATCCAGCCGGCCGTCGGCCAACTGCCGTTCCACCTCGGACTGGGTCATGACGGCGGCGCTGGCACCCCAGGCAAACCCCCGGGCCGGGGCCTCCGTACCACCGGTCGCCAAAATGACGACCCCGTGGTCCAGGTGGCGGACCTGATGGTCCGGACCCTCGATGATCGTGGAAAAGGAGCCAACTTCTCCGTGGGCCTGGACGACCCGCGACCCGGTATGCACCCGGATGCGGGGGTGCTTATCGATGCGCTTCAGGATGTCGTCCAGCAGCGCTCGAACGTCGTGGCCTTCCAGGGTGCGGCTGAGCCAAGTCAAGTTGCCTCCCAGCCGTTCGCTGGCCTCGACCAACTCCACGCCGTAGCCGTGGTCGGCAATCGTCAGCGCGGCCGTCAGGCCGGCAGCACCACCGCCGACGACGAGCGCCCGGGGGGCGACCTGAATTTCCGCTGCGGAATGAGGCTCCGCCCACTTGAGCTTGGCGACCCCCGCGCGCAGCTCCACCAGCGTGGCGGAGGCAGCGGCCGGATCAGTTGCGGGGGCGCCGGACCAGGGTGCGATGTCGACCACCTCGATCAAACCGGCGGCGATCCCCACCTCCCGGCCAAGGTCCTTGAGCTTGCGCGGGTGGGTGGCGGGCAGGCAGGCGCCGATCAACAGGCGGTTGCCGGCCGCCTTGCGGGCGCAGGCCGCGAGCTGCTCCCATCCGGCCGCCGTGCAGAGATTCTCGACGGTTTCAACCGCCGTCACGGCCGGGTCGCTGCGCAGTGCGCGCGACAGAAACTCCGTCGGCGGCTGGCCTGCTGCCGCTCGACCGCAGCGGCAAAGCACGGCCAAAATTTGGGGGACTTCACGGCTCAGACCCTCCGGCAGGCTTGGCGGCGGCTCCTCCAGCGCCAGGCTTCCCCCTGCGGAATGGATGACCCGCGAGGCGTTGGCGGCGGCGGAAGACGCCTGGATCACCGCCTCTCCGATGTCTTTCATGCAGCTGAAAGCCCCCCCCAGAAAGATTCCCGGGTTCCGGGTGCGGCTCACCGAAAAGGGTTCGGTCTCCATGAATCCCCAGGGGTTGAGCGGAAGCTCCAGCTGGGCGGCCAACTCCCTGGAGACGGGCGCCGGGCGCTGCCCCGCTGCCAGGACCGCCAGGTCAAAGGACTCCTCCCGACAGGTGCCGGCATCATCCAACCAACGGATCGCAAGGCCGGCGCCGGCAGCATCGCAAAACAGAGAATGCGGACGCGATCGTATGAACCGCACCCCGTGCTGGTGTTCGGCTGCGTCGCGGTACCGCTGGAAGGTCTTGCCGAAGGTCCGCATATCCATGAAAAAAATAGCGGCTTCGAGATCGCCCTCGGCGTGCGCTTTGGCCAGCAGCGCTTCTTTGATCGACACCATGCAACAGATGTTCGAGCAGAAATCGGCATCCGCCTGAACATCCCTCGAGCCCACGCATTGGATCCAGGCAACCCGACGGACCGCCTGCCCGTCGCTCGGACGGGTGAGGCGGCCGCCGGTCGGCCCGGTGCCGCTCAGCAGACGCTCGAACTCGATCTGGGTCAGCACGTTGGGCTCAGTCCGGTAGCCGTAGGGGTTCTTGCCCAGCGAGGGATCGTAGAGGGACGTCCCTCCGCAAAGCACCACCGCACCGGCTTCGATTTGGCGTGCTTCGGCCGCCTCCAGCCGCTGGAAGACCTCCACCACTTTGGGAATCAGCCGGTCCACCTCGAAAGGCTTGATGAGGTAGTCCATGGCGCCGATCTTCATGGCCTCCACGGCGGTCTCGACGGTGGCGTACGCGGTCATCATGATGACGGTGAGGTCCGGCGACAGCTGTTTGGCGCGTTCGAGCACCTCGACCCCGTCCATGCCCGGCATTTTGATGTCCAGCAGCATGAGCTGATAGGGTCCGGCCTCTAGCGCGGCCAAGGCCTCGGGCCCGGATCCGGCCATGGCCGCGGTGAATCCTTCGGCCTCCAGCCATTCCTTCAACGAGTCGCGCACCACGAGTTCGTCGTCGACCACCAGGATGCGGAATTTCGTGCGCTCCGCCTCCGGCATGCGGATGGCGTCCGTCGGACAGACCTGGAGGCAGGCCCCGCAGCGCGTGCAGGCCGCCGCGTCCAGCACATAGGCGTTGGGAAAGGTGTGCGGCACCGGCAGGTAGATGGCTTTGCGCCGGTTCAGACCGGCGTTGAATTCATCGCGGACCTCCACCGGACAGACCGGGCCGCAGCGGCCGCAGCCGACGCAGCGGTTCGGGTCCACCCACGGCGGCTGCTGCTTGAGGGTGACACGCAGCTTCCCGGGCTCCCCCTCGATGCCGGTAATCTCGGTCGCCAGCAGGATGTCGATGTTTTCGTGGAAAAGCCCCCGGCGCAGGCAGTGCTGGGAAGCGGCGTCGCGCTGGACCAGCGGCAGCATCCGGCACATGCCGCAGTGGTCGGTGGGGAACTGGTAATCGAGCTGGCTCAGAATGCCTCCCAGGTGGGGGGCGCGGTCCACAAGGGTGACCCTGTATCCGTATTCGGCCAGATCCAAGGCGGCGCGGATGCCGGCGATCCCGGCGCCGACCACCACTGCGGAGCCGATTCTACGCTTCATCTTGTTCTCCCTCCCTAAACCTTCGAACGCACCATGGGCCCTCTGTCGGGTAAATTATCCGGCGCTTTCCTGCCGCCGGCCGATTCCGACGACTTCGGGGAACTCCGCCTCCTTGAACACCGACAGCGGCGGCGCCTCCTCCAGGCTCCGGCCGGCCTCGTATCCGAACGCCTGCTGCGTGTAGCGGGAGACGGTTCGGAACACTTCCATCACCGGAATCTCGTTGGGGCA
>Ga0114938_1001949_pt1 | contig 13546 bp, 11 predicted proteins | sample AshMeaBigSpring_FD_88675 | JGI IMG/M metagenome (GOLD analysis project Ga0114938, IMG submission 88675) | Groundwater microbial communities from Big Spring, Nevada to study Microbial Dark Matter (Phase II) - Ash Meadows Big Spring | ecosystem: Environmental > Aquatic > Deep subsurface >...
AACGGCTGAGGATGTGATGGGAGAGATCAGTCGTATCCATGGGTGCCTCCGGCAATCGCGGCGGTATACAGGAGCGCCGCGCCGGGGGCAAGGACAGTACCCCCTCCCCGCAGAAAGGCGGGAAAAGCGGGAGGGCAAAGACAGCGATCCGCTCCGGTGCGTTGCGCGAGGAGCCCCGGATCAGCCGGACTGCTCGGTGGCGGCCCTCGCCTGCGCCCGCATCGCACGGGCCTCGGCGAGCGCCAGCTCGACGTCCTCGATCGAACGGTGGCGGATGTCCTTGCCGAGAACGAGGTAGACCACGTATTCGCAGATGTTCTTGGAGTGGTCGCCGATCCGCTCGAGCGCCCGAGCCACCCACAGCACGTCGAGTGCACGGCGAATCGAGCGCGGGTCTTCCATCATGAACGTGATGCACTGGCGCTGCAGGGCCTCGTATTCCTCATCCACCACGCGGTCGCGGCGCGCGACCATGAGCGCGGCGTCCGTGTCGAGCCGGGCAAACGCGTCCAGCGCGCCGTGCAGCATGTCGGCCACGAGGTTGCCGAGGTGCTTGATTTCGCGGTAACGATCCGCCGGGCGATCCGGTGTCGCCAGTCGGGTCGCGATGTTGCCGAGTTTCTCGGCCTCGTCGCCGATGCGCTCGAGGTCGGTGATCGTCTTGATGACCGTCACGATGAGGCGGAGGTCCGACGCCGTCGGGTTGCGCGTCGCGAGGATGCGGTTGCAGTCCTCGTCGATGGTGACTTCCATCGCGTTGACGCGGTAGTCCAGCCGGGCCACCTCCTCGCCCAGCCGGCTGTCGCCGACGGACACGGCACGGACGCCATCCTGCAGCTGCTGCTCCACGAGGCCGCCCATCTGCAGCACACCGGAACGAAGCCCCTCGAGATCCTCGTTGAAGCGGCTCAGGATGTGGTGCGAGAGATCGGTTGTTTCCATGAGTGCTCCAGGAGGCCCTCACCCCAACCCTCTCCCGCTTGCGCGGGAGAGGGTGGCCGGCAGGCCGGGTGAGGGTCGCGGCTCGATCAGAACTTGTAGTTGATGTCGAGCTGCAGGCGGTTGTAATCGAGCTCCACGCCCACATCCTTGTTAAGGGTGTTGATGAAGTACGTCGCGTTGAGCGCAACGTTCTTCACCGGCGCATAGCCGCCCTTCAGGAACCAGCCCTCGGAATCGGTCTTGCCGTCGCCGAAGTCCGAGTCGATGATCTGGGCGAACAGCGCGTCCTTGTCGATCGACTGGTAGCCGATGCCCGCTTCCCAGGTCTTCGCGTCGCTGGCCTTGCCCAGCACCGCACCGACGCCATAGGCCGTGTCGTACTCGACCCCCGACGCCATGTTCTGGCCGTAGTCCGCCCAGAACGTGAACGGGAGCTCGAACAGCGTCATGCCCATCTGCGCCGAGAGCTGCAGGATCTCGTAGTCGTAGCGCAGCAGCTGCGTGGACGACGTACCGACAGTGTAGGTCGTATTGCCGTTGCCGTTGTTCGCATACAGCGGCGAATTGTCCTGGCAAGCACCGCAGTCGAAGTAGTGCGCGGCCAGCACCGTCTCGCCGCCGAACAGCGGGAACTTCATGCCGACCTGGGCGCCGAACAGGTTCGAGTCGTTATTCTCGCCGGCAGGGTTCGAGTTGAACTGCTCGGTGAGCCACCATCCATAGCCGCTGCCGAAGAACATGCCGCGATCGAACTTGACCGCGCCGCCCTCGGGGTTGAAGTCGCCGTCGAAGAACATGCTCTGGCCCGGACGCATGAACGGGTACGGCTGCTTGCCGAGTACCATGTTCGCGCCGCTCATGAACTTCCAGTCGACGTAGGCCATGTCGACACCGATCGACTTGCGCGTGCCCGTGCCGCCCAGCGTCTGGTTGGACGAACGCGGGTCGTCGCCGCCAGTCGCGAACAGCAGGGTTCCCTTCAGGGTATCGGTGATCTTGTAATCGAAGCCCAGGCGGGCGCGAATGCGCTGGCGAGTGCGGTCCGCGCCGTCCTCGGCCTGGCCGCTGACGACGCGCTCGGATTCGATCATCTCGTGGCGGTAGCGGAAGTCACCGCGGCCCTTGAGCTTGGTCGCCCAGTCTGCACCCTTGACCTTGCTGATCTCTCCGGAGGCCACGGCGCTTTCCTCGCGCAATTCGCGGGTTTGCGACTTCAGGTAATCGATCTCCGCGTCGCGACGATCGACGACGGCCTTGAGCTGCTCGTTCTCGCTCTGCAGCTGACTGTTCGAGGCCTCGAGCTTGTTGAGGCGCTCGGCCAGGGCCTTCATCTGCGCCTCGATGGCCTGCACCTCGGCCTTGGTGGCGCTTCCCTTCGCCTGGGCGAAGGCCTGGGGCGCGGCGAGCGCCAGGGTGGCGGCGACCGCAGTCGCAAGCACGGTGTTTCTCACGGGGTAACCCTCACAGTGGTGGTAACTGAACGACAAGGCAAGGCACGGTCTCAGCGCGCCCGATTTCCTTGTCTGTGCCTTTTACTCCGCCTGTGTTACAGAGAGGTTTCAGTGCGTGTTGTGATTACGCGACGCCCACCGAGCAATCACGGCCCGCCGCGACGCGGCGTCAGGCCAAAGGCGAGAGGCGAGAGGCGATCGCGTCGTACAACCCGCTCCGGCGGAAAATGACAGCAAAAAGTACTACCCCGACCCTCGACACTCTGCACTTCCAGCCGGCCTCCGTGCCGCTGCAACGCGTGCTTTACGATCGCGAGCCCCAGGCCCGAGCCGCCCATGTTGCGGGACCGGCCGGCGTCCACCCGGTAGAAGCGCTCGGTGAGCCGGGGCAGGTGCTCGGCCGGGATGCCGATGCCCGTATCGCGCACCTCGACGTGTCCGCCCAGAGCATCGGCCCACCAGCGGATGCCCACGCGGCCGGACGCCGGCGTGTACTTGACCGCATTCGACACGAGGTTCGAGAAGATGGAGTGCAGCTCCGACTCGGAGCCGAGCAGGAACGCGTCGCTGTCGAGCTGCAGGTCCACCGTGCCCGGGCGCTCGGGCCGCGCCAGCGCATCCTTGCGGATCAGAGCCAGCATCCCACCCACGTCAACCGGCGCGAGCTCGGCATCGCCGCCCTGCGCCTCGAGGCGCGAGAGCTCGAGCAGGTCCTGCACGATGTTCCGCATGCGGTCCGACTGCCGGCGCATCTCCTGCACCGGCTGCTGCCAGGCAGGGTCGAGCCCCGGCTCATCGGCCAGCGCATCCAGGTAGCCGCCGATTACCGTGAGCGGCGAGCGCAACTCGTGCGAGGCGTTGGCGACAAAATCCTTGCGCATCGACTCGAGCCGCGCCTCGTTCGTCACGTCACGCAGGATGAGCAACTGCTGCCCGGTATCGCTGGTCGTGACCAGCCGGAACAGCAGCCACCGGTCCCCCTGCTTCGGCAGGTGGATGCGCGGCGGCGCCACGGCGCCTCGCCGGTCGAGATACTCGATGAACTCGGGGTGGCGCACCAGGTTGTCGATGCGAATGCCGTAGTCCACCTTGCGCCGCAGGCCGAGCCACTGGCCGGCTGTGCGGTTGAACCAGAGGATCTCGCGGCTGGGCCCCAGCAGCACGGCGCCGTCCGGCATGGCGGAGGTCATGCGGCGGAATTCGCGCAGCAGCGAGGTGACGCGCCGCTTGTGGAACACCTTGCGCCGGTAGATGCGGTTGGTGATGGCCATCACCTCGCCCCACAGGCCGTTCATGCTGGGCGGCGGCTCGACTGTTCGCTTGCGCAACCAGTGCTCGAAGCGCAGCAGGTTGCGGACGTGATAGGCGAGGATCACTGCCAGCGCGACCGCCAGGGCAAGCCACGCGAAGTCGAACAGCGCGCCGATGGCCAGCGCCGCAAGGAGTGCACCGACGATCCAGGCAATGTGTTGCCAGGCGGGTTTCGACAATTCGTACCCTCGTGGCCCCGGGTCACTCGGGTTGCGTGGAGAACCGGTAACCCGCACCGCGCACGGTCTGGATCAACGCCTCGCGGCCGTGGGGTTCGAGTGCCTTGCGAAGCCGGCGGATGTGCACGTCCACCGTTCGCTCCTCCACGTACACGTTGCCGCCCCAGACGCGGTCGAGCACCTGGCTGCGCGAATAGACACGCTCCGGGTGCTCCATGAAGAACTGCAGCAGGCGGTATTCCGTGGGGCCCAATTGCACCGTCTGCCCGTCCGCCGTGACGCGGTGGCTGGCGATGTCGAGCATCAGGCCACCCGCCTCCAGGGTGTCACCGCCACCGGCAGCGGAGGTTCGCCGCAGCACGGCGTTGATGCGCGCCAGCAGTTCGCGCGGGCTGAAAGGCTTGGTGACGTAATCGTCCGCACCGCCTTCGAGCCCGGTCACCTTGTCGTGCTCTTCCGCGCGAGCCGTGAGCATGATGACGGGCAGGTCCTCGGTGTCCTTGCTGCGCTTGATGGACCGCGTCAGTTCGAGGCCGCTCTGGTCCGGCAGCATCCAGTCCACCAGCAGCAGGTCGGGCCGGTGGTCGGCGATGCTGGCACGTGCCGCCGCGCAGTCCTCCGCCTCCTGGACGTCAAAACCGGCCCGGCGCAGGCCGAACGCGATCATGTCCCGGATCGGCTTTTCATCTTCGACAATGAGGATCTGCTTGCCAGCCATGACGCCCCTGCTACGGCGGTCTCGTTGCAGCAGAATTACAGACTGAAATTATGACAGGCCCGTGACGGCGTTGCCGCCCGGCCTTGCGACGTCGTCGCGGACATAGACTGGGAGCGCCTGTTCCGGCGGAACGCCTCGGCCGGCGGCCAGTTCGCGCGCGCCGAGGCGCGCGACGGCGTCCGCCCGGGGATACACGCCTTCATGAAACTGTAACCCATCGGCGCGTAACCGCCCTATCAGGACGGGGTACTGAGGCAGCGCATTGCCCGCAAAGTGCATGGCTCTGGGGGCATTCAGTGCGACCGCGTCCGGCCTTGACACGACCTCATCGCACAACCCGGTGATTGCGCCGTCGGCCCCGCGCCGGAACACGCCCCAGTACACCTCGCCCATGCGCGCATCGTTGCAAACGAGGACGTTCTCACCTGCCGGGGCGGCGACCTGCTCGGCCACCGCCGCCAGGCTCGACACGGGCGCTACCGGCAATTCGGCGCCCAGCGCCAGCCCCTGCACAACGCCGCAGGCGATACGCAATCCGGTGAACGCACCGGGCCCGCGGCCGAACGCGAGGCCGTCGAGGTCGGTGAGCGCGATGCCAGCGTCCCGTAATAGGCCCTCGACCATCGGCAATACCAGCTCCGCGTGACTGCGCTCAGTGAGCTGGAAGCGCATGCTCAGGTCGCCGTCGAGCAGCAGCGCCACGGAACAGGCTTCGGTGGAGGTGTCGAGGGCGAGGATGCGCAAGGGACGCGGTTGACGGGTAGCGGGGAGCGAATAGTGAATGGGATCGCCGCTGCACGACAACCCCGGACCTTCCGGCCGTCGCTGTGCCTCAGGCGCGGGAGGTGGGCGCCGCGGTGTCGTCGAGGCCGGAGGCTCGGCCGGCCAACGCGTCTGTTAGCGGATGCTGAGGCGCCAACGCACTCAGGAACTGCCGCGTGGATGCCCCCCAGGAATGCCCGAGGGCATGTGCGCGACAGGCGGACGGATCGAGCCGCAGCGCTGCGAGCGCCGCGGCGCGCAGATCCTCGCTCAGGATCCCGGTCACGCCGTTGCGAACGACGTCCACGGGCCCGGTGACGGGATAGGCGGCCACGGGAACGCCGCAGGCCATGGCCTCGAGGAGCACGAGACCGAACGTGTCGGTTCGACTCGGGAAGACAAACACGTCGCTGGCCGAGATGTGCGACGCGAGGTCCTCGCCGTGCCGGTAGCCGGCGAAAACCGTCTTCGGATACCGGCGCTTGAATTCATCACACGCAGGCCCGTCGCCCACCACCAGTTTGGTACCGGGCAGGTCGAGCGCGAGAAAATCACCGATCCCCTTCTCCACCGCCACGCGCCCGAAGTACAGCCAGATCGGCCGTGGAAGGTTGAGGAAGTCCTTGCCGAGCGGACGGAACAGTTCGGTGTCCACGCCGCGGCCCCACAGGTGCAGGTTGCGGAAGCCACGATCCTCGAGGTGCCGCTGCATGGACGCAGTCGTCACCAGCGTGCGCGTGGCCCGACCGTGGAACCAGCGCACCGCGGCATACCCGACCCGCAGCGGCAGCGGCACTCGAGCGCGCACGTACTCGGGGAACTGCGTGTGATATGCGGTCGTGAAGGGCCGCCGACGTCGTACGCACCAGTTCCGCGCAGCCAACCCGAGCGGACCCTCCGTCGCCACGTGCACGGCGTCCGGATCGAGCGCCTCCAGGCGACGCCGCACCCCACGCCCGGCGAACAATGCCAGTCGGATCTCCGGGTAGGTCGGGCAGGGGATCGTTCGGAACTGAGCCGGCGAAATGAGGTGGACCTCGTGCCCGGCGGCCTCGATCTCGCGAATGGTGTGCCCGAGCGTTCGGACCACGCCGTTGACCTGGGGCAACCACGCGTCCGTGACGAGCGCGAGCCTCAAGCTGCGCGCTCCAGCGCCACCGCGCCCGCCATCAACGGCAGGGCCTGATCCCCCACCAGCACCTCGACGTTCTCGGTCCAGCGCAGCAGGCTGAGCCGCCCCTGGAAGTCTTCCACCAGCGTGGTGCAGCTTTCGACCCAATCGCCGTCGTTGCAATAGGTGATCCCCTCGATCTCGGTGATCTCGGCGCGATGGATGTGGCCGCAGATGACCCCGTGCACGCCGCGGCGCCGCGCCTCGACCGCGAGTGCGCGCTCGAAGTTGGCGATGTACTTCACGGCGTTCTTCACCTTGTGCTTCAGGAACGCGGCCACCGACCAGTACGGGTAGCCGAAGCACTCGCGCACCGCATTCACGTAACGGTTGAGACGAAGCGCTGCGGAGTACGCGCGGCTGCCCAATGACTCGAGCAGCGGGCTCGCGCGCACGATGCTGTCGAACTCGTCGCCGTGCAGCACCAGGAAGCGCCGTCCGTCGGCAGTCTCGTGCACCGCCTCTGTGACGATCTCAACATTGCCAAGAATCAATCCATCGTGGTCGCGGAACGGGCGGTCGTGGTTGCCGGGCACATACACCACCCGCGTGCCGTGTTTCGCCTTGCCGAGGATCGTGCGGATCACGTCGTTGTGGGACTGGGGCCAGTAAAAGCTCCGCGTCAGGCTCCAGACGTCGATGATGTCGCCAACCAGGTAGATCTGCTCGCATTCGACCCGACGCAGGAAGTCGAGCAGGAACTCCGCGCGGCAACCCTTGAAGCCGAGGTGCACGTCGGAGATGAAGACCGTGCGGAGCCGAAGGGTGGATCGCTGCGTGACCGGCTTGTCCATGCAGTGCCTCTCCACAAGACCTCGATGGCGGCACAGGCTCGACCTCGTTCGTGACTTCCACGTTAAGAATTTCAGTCAACTGTATGACCAAACGACATTTTTTGATTCACGGCTGGGGGTCACGAAACGCCCGACCCGCCGCTTCATCGGTCTTTCGCCTGCTTTCACCAGGCTGTCATACGCGGCGGACAGACTCTGAAGTTTCGTTTCGCACAAGACAGGAAATGAGAACATGCGAATCAACAAGCTGGCGGCGCTTGCGGCTACCGCACTGATCGGATCCGCCCTGGCGGGATGCGAGGGCGACGATGGCAAGGCCGGCCCCACCGGGTCCACCGGGCCCGCAGGGCCGGCCGGTGCGACGGGCCCGGCGGGCGCGACGGGCGCCCCCGGCCCTGCAGGTGCGACCGGGGCCACCGGCCCCGCCGGAACCAGCGACGTATTGCTCGACCTCAACCTCGTCGGGCGATATTCGTCCGGGGTCTTCGACGAAGGTGCCGCAGAAATCGTTGCCTACGACGCCGCCTCGCGGCGCGCCTTCGTCGTCAACGCGAGTGCCGTGACGGTCGACGTGCTCAACCTCGCCGATCCGGCCAACCCCGTGCTGCTCGGCACCATCAACGCGCAGACCGAGGGTGGTTCGGCGAACAGCGTCGCCGCGCGCGGCGGCGTCGTGGCGGTCGCCATCGAGGCCACGGTGAAGACCGACCCTGGCAAGGTCGTCTTCTACGACGGGCAGACTCTCGCCAAGATCAGTTCCGTCAGCGTCGGTGCGTTGCCGGACATGCTCACGTTCACGCCCGACGGCAGCGCCGTCCTGGTCGCGAACGAGGGTGAGCCCAACGAAGGCTACACGGTCGACCCGGAAGGCTCGATCAGCGTCATCGACGTGCGCGGCGGATTCACGACGCCCACGGTCGCCACCGCCGGCTTCCAGTCGTTCAACGCGAGCATAGCCGCGCTGCGCGCGGCAGGCGTGCGCATCTACGGTCCGGGGGCGACCGTCGCCCAGGACCTCGAGCCGGAGTACATTGCCGTCGCCGCCGACGGTCGCTCGGCGCGCGTCACGCTCCAGGAGGCGAACGCGCTCGCCGTGCTCGACCTCACCAACCTCGCCGCCCCGGCCGTCACGAGCATCGTGCCGCTCGGCACGAAGGACCACTCCGTGATCAACAACGGGCTCGACCCGAGCGACCGCGACCCGGACGGTGCCCCCCGTATTCGCATCGCGAATTGGCCCGTGCATGGCATGTACCAGCCCGACGCGATCGCCGCCTACTCCTTCAATGGCAAGACGTATTACGTGACGGCGAACGAGGGAGACGATCGCAACGACTTCATCCCGGGCGAGGAGACCGCGCGCATCAGCTCGCTGACGCTCGATCCAACGGCGTTCCCGAACGCGGCCGAACTGCAGGATCCGGCAGCCCTCGGTCGGCTGGCGGTGACCCGTTTCAGCGGCGACAGCGATGGCGACGGCGACTTCGACATCCTGTTCTCGCTCGGCGCGCGCTCGTTTTCGATCTGGACGGAAGGCGGCTCGCAGCTGTTCGACAGCGGCTCCCAGTTCGAGGAGATCACCGCGCAGCGTTACCCGTTCCACTTCAATGCCAGCAACGACGACAACGAACCCGAGGATCGCAGTGACGCGAAGGGCCCGGAGCCCGAGGGCCTTGCACTCGGCCAGATCGCGGGCCGCACGTTCGCCTTCATCGGCCTGGAGCGCATCGGCGGCATCATGGTCTACGACGTCAGCAACCCGCAGAACGCCCGGTTCGTGCAATACGTGAACCCGCGGGACTTCACCAAGGACCCGGAAAGTGAGTTGTCCGTGGTGGGCGATCTCGGCCCCGAGGGCCTGGCATTCGTCCCGGCCGCAGACAGCCCGACGGGCAAGCCGTTGCTGATCGTCGGCAACGAGGTCAGCGGCACGACGGCGATCTACCGGATCGACACGATCATCCTGCAGTAACGGCCGCGAACGGGGCGCAGGGATGCACCCCGCTCATCGCGCCCGCGACGGATGCGTCATGCGCAGGTGAACTCGAGCCCGCGCATCGGCGCGCGGGTGACGGCAAAAGCGATCGAGCGATCATCCCCTGGCGGGCGGACCTCGCCGAGTTCGCTGCGGATCCCATCCATCGTCACCGAGCGGAAGCTCGCGGGCAGCCGCAATTCGAGGTCGCGCTGAGCCGGAGCAAAGTACCCGGCCACCGGCTCGAGGCGTACCCGCAATTCCGTCCCGCTGTGCCACAGGCCGACATCGATGAGGAGCCGGGCGCCCGCCTCCGACTCGCCGTCATCGAGGAACAGCGACCCGCTGCCGACCGTCCCCCGAGACGGCGGATATACCTCGAGCGACAGCGGATTGCGGAGCGTTTCCTCGGCGTTGCGCCCGGGTTCGGCGACGAACAACGCCGTGCCGTCGCGGACAAATATCGGCGTCATGGCCAAAGGCGCGTCCACGGCGATGCGCCGCCCGCCGTCGTATTCTTTTCCCGTCAGCCAATGGGTCCAGGAACCCGGCGGGAGCCACAACTCGCGCCGGGCCGCGCCTTTCTCCAGCACCGGGGCCACGAGCACGCGGTCGCCGAGCAGGAACTGGTCCTGTCCGGAACCCGGCGGGGTGTCGTAGTGCATGAACACCGGGCGCACGATCGGCAGTCCCGTCTCGTGTGCCTCGAGCGCGAGGCGATACAGCAACGGCAGCAACCGATAGCGGCGCTTGAGCAGGACACGTGCGAGCTCGAGCGCACGCTGGCCGAAGCTCCACGGCTCCTGGCGCGGGGCATACAGCGTGCAGTGCACGCGGAAGAACGGCATCAGCGCGCCAAGTTCCATCCAGCGGATGAACAGCTCCGCCGATGGACGGAAGGGCTTCACGGCGCCGTACTTGCCCGGCCCCCGCCCAAAGCCGCCGACATCGGCCCCAGCGAGCGGCACGCCACTCAGGCCGAGGTTGAGCACCATGTCGAGGTTCTCCCGCAGGTGTCGCCACGACGAGTGGTTGTCGCCGGTCCACACGGCCGCATGCCGCTGGATGCCGAGGAATCCTGACCGCGACAGCACGAACGGCCGCTTGCCGGATCGCAGCGCGCGCAGACCCAAGACGGTGGCTTCGGCCATGCCGTTCGCATACAGGTTGCGCACGCGGGCGTGCGGCACGCCGTGGTGCAGAACGTCCTCGACGAGCGGGTCGTACACCTCGCCAGCGCGAAACACCGGGTCGTTCATGTCGTTCCAGATGCCCGCAACGCCCGCGTCGAGGAGCCGACGATGCAACAGGCCCCACGTTTGCCTCGTCCGCGGCTGCGAGAAGTCCGGGAAGACGGTGGCTCCCGGCCAGACTTTGCCGACATACGGTTGCCCATCGGAGCGCGTGAGCAGCATGTCGTGCCTGCGCAGCGTTTCGTGGACCGTGTAGGCCGCAACACTGACGCCCGGGTCGACGATTGCCATGGTGCGAAATCCGAGCGTCGCAAGCTCGCGGTGCATCGCGGCTGGCTGCGGGAAACGACGCGGATGCCATGTGAACACCCGGTAGCGATCCATGTGGTGGATGTCGAGGTGGATTACGTCGGCCGGGAGGTCGAGTTCTCGGAATCGGCGCGCAACCTCGAGGACCGCGCGGTCCGCCCTGTACGACCAGCGCGACTGGTGGAAACCGAGAGCCCACGCGGGTGGCAGGAAAGTCCGGCCGACCAGCGCCGACAAGTCGCGCACGATTTCCGCGACGGACCCGCGCAACACGATGACGTCGACCGGCGCGCCGCTCGTGTCGCACGCGGCAGTGATCGCGACCCTGCCATCGTCCACGACGACATCCAGCGGGCACGTCGTGGCTACGAGCACGCCCAGCGTCGAGTCCGCGCTTCTCGCGATGAAAAAGGGGAACGCGGTGTAGCTCGACCCAGGGATGCCGTAGAAAAGCGTGTCGCGCGTCATCACGCGGAAGCGCGTGCCGTTGCGATTGGGCCCGCCTGTCGCCGCGCCGAAGCCGAGGATCTCGTAGCCGGCAAGTTCGAAGGCAGCGCGGAACGGCGCGTTGCCCACGCATCCCGACAGTACCCGCTCGCCACCGTCCCTGAACGCGAACGCGCCATCACTCCAGTCGAGACCGAGCGATGCGTCTGGGCGCCATTTCGGCCCCGTGTGTGCGGCCCACGGAATCTCAGGCAGTGTCTCCGCCCCGGCAACGAACCGCGCCATTCGGCCAGCCCGCGCGGTGCATTTCCCGATTGTCCGCTCCCGGGCGGGCATGGCCGAACCTCTTTTTCGAACCGCCGTACTACCAGTCGCGCCGGTCGAACTGCTGGCTGAACCAGAGCGCAACCGAGCCAAGCATCACGATGCCGACGATCTCCATGGTCTCTCTCCTGCGTACGCCGGTCTGGCGCGGCACGGAGGTTGGGGCCCGCATGTTGCCGATCGGAGACAGGACGGCTGCGTTGCGATGAACTAAACGCACGCTGCAGGACACGTCATGGCCGAACGTCCACCGGCATTCGAGCCATGCTGTCGAAGCGACGGCGCCGTCTCAGCAACGGCCACCAGTCATACAGGAACGTCTCGACGGGCCGCCACAACGCGACCCACCCGATGATCAGCAGCCCTTCGGCCAGCAGTTCGTACGCGCCTGCCACGAGGAGCGTGCGGCGTAACCAAAGGCACGCCGCGAGGAACAGCAACCCGATGACGAGGTTGACCAGCGCACGCCGCATCAGGCGTCCGAGCTCGACGCCCGCCTGCTGCGCCCGGTAGCCGAAGTAATTCGCGATCGATTCCGGTAGTGAGCGGGCCTCGTCGCTGGAGCAATCGGGCTCCGGCAGGTGGATCACGAGCCGGACCGGCTGCCCAGTGCCGATCTCGCGCACCGCATCCTCGAGGTACACCTCCGCGGCCGGGTCGAGGTCCTTCTCACGGAAGGGCGCGGGGTCGAGGTGATGGAACAGCTGCCGCACCTCGCGCAGGCGCAATTCGATGAGCCAGCATCCGTCCTCGCGACGATAGGCTGAGCGTTGCTTCGAACCGGAAACGGCCACGCCACCAGTATACGCGCCGTCGGCGCAGCCCTGGCGCACCGGGCTGGCTGCGTCGCGAATCCTTCATGGACGACTCGCCGCTCTGTCACACGAAACGCCTAGGTTCCCGTCCTCGCCAGGAACATCAAGATTCGCGGAGGAAGGGACATGGACATCAAGCGCTCGCTCGTCATCGCATCGGCCGTTGCCGTGACCGCAATCGGTTTGGCCGGCGCCACACCCTCGGGCGCGGTCGACGTGCAGATCCTGGCGGTCAATGATTTCCACGGCAATCTCATGCCGCCTGCGGGGTCGAGCGGTCGCGTCGGCTCGATCGACGCAGGCGGCGTGGAGTATCTCGCCACGCACATTGCTGGCCTGCGCGAGCAGAATCCCAACACGGCCGTCGTCTCTGCCGGTGACATGATCGGCGCGAGCCCGCTGCTGTCGGGGCTGTTCCACGACGAGCCGACGATCGAGGCGTTCAACCTGATCGGCCTCGACTACAACGCCGTTGGCAACCACGAATTCGACGCGGGCATCGCAGAGCTGATCCGCATCCAGGGAGGCGGCTGCCATCCCTCCGACGGCTGCCTCGACGGCGACGACTTCACCGGCGCCGAGTTCCGCTTCCTTGCCGCGAACGTCAAGTGGAAGAAGAACGGCAAGCCCGTGTTCCCGGCCTACAAGACCAAGGCATTCAACGGCGTGCAGGTCGCCTTCATCGGCATGACGCTCGAGGGCACGCCTTCGATCGTGAGCCCCTCCGGAATCTCACACCTCAAGTTCGAGGACGAGGCCGACACGGTCAACGCCCTGGTTCCCGAGCTGAAGCGCCGCGGCGTGGAGGCGATCGTGGTCGTGGTCCACGAGGGCGGCGTGCAGGCCGCGTCTGCTCCGTACTACGGTTGCACCGGCATCTCCGGCCCCATCGTGGACATCGTCAACCGGATGGACGACGCGGTCGACGTGGTCATCACCGGCCACACCCACCAGCCATACAACTGCACCATCGACGGCAAGCTCGTGACCAGCGCGTTCTCCTTTGGCCGCCTGGTAACGAAAATCGATCTCAGCATCGACCGCGCCTCGCGCGACGTCGTGGCCAAGGTCGCGGATAACCGTATCGTGACTCGTGACGTGCACAAGGATCCGCGCCTGACCAGCCTGATCGGCAAGTACGACGCGATCGCTGCG
>Ga0114938_1001950_pt1 | contig 13543 bp, 15 predicted proteins | sample AshMeaBigSpring_FD_88675 | JGI IMG/M metagenome (GOLD analysis project Ga0114938, IMG submission 88675) | Groundwater microbial communities from Big Spring, Nevada to study Microbial Dark Matter (Phase II) - Ash Meadows Big Spring | ecosystem: Environmental > Aquatic > Deep subsurface >...
ACGGTCTTCGCCTTGAGATCGAGTTCGGCGGAGTTGGAAAAAACCTCCAATCCATTGTCGCCCTCGATGCGGATCGGGCCGCCGAGGCGCACCCCGGTATCGATGCCGCCCTCGATGGTTCCGCCACCGTTTTCGATTTTCAGATCCTCCGGCACCATTTGCTCGGTGTTGGCCAAAGGCGCATCGAACGGGATCTCCGGTGCTGGCACCGGGGTGATCATGTCCACCTGTGGGACGTCGTTCGGGTCCGGCAGAAGTTCCGCCTCTTGGGCGTGGAGCACAAGCAGCAGGCAGGATGTGAGCAGACCAACGCACCATTTCCGCATCGCGGCGATCACACGCGGAGCTCCCGCCCAAGTAAAGGGTGAAAGCCGTTCCAAAATCCGCGCATCATCCCAATGGCCAATGCCCGGAATACGGAGTTCGCTCTCGGCATGAATTCCTCCACGGGCGACACGCACAGCAAGACGATCGGGTACCTTCTATGGATCTTCGGCTTCACCGGGGCTCACAGGTTTTATTACGGCAGGCAGATCACGGGCGTGATCTGGTTTTTCACGTTCGGGTTGTTGGGAATCGGATGGCTGATCGACCTGTTCCTGATCCCCGGCATGGACCGTGCCGCGGAACGGAAATACGCCTTCGGCCGCTATGACTACTCGGTGGCCTGGATTCTGCAGACCTTTCTCGGGGTTTTCGGGGTGCACCGGTTCTACCTTGGAAAATACGGCACCGGCATCCTCTGGCTTTTCACTCTCGGGCTCTTTGGCGTGGGATATCTTTACGACTACTTCACTCTGAATGGCCAGGTGGATGAGCGGAATCGAAGTGACGCCTGAGCAACTGCGCGAGGGCATCGACGGATTCCGCCAGATGATCCGGCTCCGCCGCGACAAGCCGCTCACTGTCGTGGTATCCCCATGTCACACCAATGGATTTCATCCCTGCGTTCGCGGCCGTTTCGATGTCCATCGTTGAATCACCGATGAACACGCATCGGGACGGCGGCAGATCCATGGCCAGGGCGATGGCCAGCGCGCCAGCGGGGTCCGGCTTGGGACGCATGGTTTCCGTGAGCCCCTGAACCCTGCCAAAGTGGATCGAGGGAAACAGACCACGAACCATGGATTGGGTGAAATCGTGGGTTTTGTTCGAAAGCACGGCGAGCGGATGGCCCTCACGCTGCAATTCATCCAACATGTGGACGATGCCTTGATAGGGCCGGGTTCCAGACGCCCAGCTCAGGTCATAGTCCGGTTTGTAAAACGCGAGCATCGACTCGATCAAGGATTCGTCCGCCCCGCTCGGCGCGGCTTGGCGAATCAGGTTTTTCAATCCATTCCCGACAAATCCACGGACCGCCGTGTCGGAGTGGCCCTTGAGACCATGGGCGATCAAGGTCCGGTTCAAGGAGGCGGCAATGCCCGGCAGGGAATCCACCAGGGTTCCATCAAGATCAAACAGCAAGCACGGCTTCACACGGCGCAGCATGCATAAAATGCGGCGGATGCGAACGCCTAAAACCCGATCAGCGTGACCAATTCGGTATCGCTGAATTCGTCCATGTGCTCGACCGCGGCGATGAGTGTTTCCGTATCGGCGATTTCGGCGATCTCCGCCGCACGATCCAGTTCGGAGGCCAAGACATGGGCTGCCTCGTCCGGTGATGGCCAGAACATCCATGCGAGGGCGATCATGGCGCAAGACGAGGCAAGGCCTGCCAACGGGGCCGGAGCCAGCATCCGCTTCCACCATGGTCCCGGCGCTTCGAGCATGCGCGCGGCACGCACGGTTTGTTCGACAAAGCGCGGCCCGGCCTCAACCCGCGTGGCCGCTCCGAGCAGTTTCCACAAGGCGTCGTTTTCCGGCATCCCGGCATCGTGATCGGTCAGTGACGGCTTTGTGATCATCTTGCAGTGCCAATCCATGGCCCGAAAGCAAACCCCATGCCGAGCGTAAAGTTTCGCCCGGGTTGCATTCCGCAGGATATCAGCCTAGCTATGCCTACAACATGCCCGAGCTGCCGGAAGTAGAGACCACCCTGCGGGGGCTGCAACCTCATGTGCTCAGGCGGCGGATCCTGGATGTCACCGTGAGGCGGAGGGACATGCGGCAGCCGGTATCCAGCGACCTTGGGGAAATCACGGGCTGCGAGGTGCGAAGCCTGTCCCGGCGCTCGAAATACCTGCTTTTGGGCCTCAGTGATGCCTCCATATTGCTGATTCATCTCGGCATGTCAGGCAGCCTGCGGATGGTGGTACCCGCCAGCGAATGGCGGAAACACGACCATGTGGCCATCGATTTCGATGGCGGGCTGCAAATGCGTTATCACGATCCGCGACGTTTCGGGCTCATGCTGCGGATCCAGGGCAATCCGAACGAGCACGACCTGCTGCGCGAGCTGGGCCCGGAGCCTTTGGGTGATGATTTCACTGGTGAAACACTAAAGCGTGCATGCCGGAGCCGAAGCACGACCATCAAGCAGCTGATCATGGACGGCCACATCGTCGTCGGCGTCGGCAATATCTACGCGTCAGAAGCATTGTTTCGAGCTGGCATAAGGCCGCGAACCGCTGCGGGCAGGATTAGCGGAACACGCTTGTGCGGGCTCGCGCAGGCAATCCGCGAAACGCTGGCAGAGGCCATCAGCCAGGGAGGCACCACCTTGCGAGACTTCCTGCACAGCACCGGCGAGCCGGGTTACTTCCGCCAGAGACTCATGGTTTACGAAAGGGCGGGTCAACCTTGCCGGGCCTGCGGGACCAGCATCCGGCATGCCGTGGTGGGGCAGCGGGCGACCTATTGGTGCCCGCGTTGCCAGCATTGAGACCACTCAGCCCTGCGCCACTTTCACCCGAAACTTTGAAAGCTCCTTCGCCTCGGCGGGCAATGGATTCCCCGCACCAAGAGACAGCTCATACAGCTCGGCGATTGCCGCGGCCTCGATCAAGTCCGAGTACCCCGCGCCGTTCTTGTTTTCGTCCTTCGTGCCCCAGACTTTCATGGCGGTTTTCACCTCCTCGTCGGCGAGGTGGATCGCAAGCACTCGAAGCGCCGCCGGTCCGGCCACCTCGACGGAATCCCCCGCATCGGCGGTCATGGCGATCGCATAGGGGATCAATGCTTCTTTCGGACGTTCGAGTCCTTCCAAGGCCTTGCCGTGGAGATAGGCCACCTGGGCTCGCAGGTTGCCCGACAAGGAGGTGTTTTCGTAGTTCTTGGCGAGAGTTTCAAGACGTTCCCAGCTCTCGGTGCGCAGGGCATCCCACATGACATAGAGTTCCACCTGCTTTTGCTGGGCATCCAGTACGAGCGGGTCCTTGATGAAGCGCTCCATCGCCTTTGCCAGACCCTCAAGGTCGCCAAGCTTGCGCATCGATTCAAGCTCATAAAACGCGGCGATAACAGCTGGCCCACCCGGCAACGGCGCGATGGTTTCACATTGCTCCCGAATGGCCGCGAACTGAGCCTTGGCCTCGCTGAATTTCCGGCTTTCAAACACATCGATCGCCTCGCTTAGAGGGCTTGGTTCGAACACATAAATACTCTCCAGATCGGACAACTTGCGATCAACCGTCGTGCTCGATACTTCGGTTTCCTTGTAACGCACGGAATTCTTGGTCGCTGCAACCACCCAGACACGTGCGATCGCCCCGTCTTTCTCAAGCGCAAGCGCGGGAAGCTGGAACGCCTCCTGGGCATACACGATGGCAGAGCCCACCGAGAGCGTCGTGACAGCAGAAATCAATCGGGCATTCATGGAAATGAAATGGTAGGGGTTCACTTGGCGGCTCAGCGTTTCGCTTCCTGTTCTTTTTTGAGTTGTTCGAGGGATTTGATGTCCGGATTCGCCTCGTAGGTTTTCACAAGGGCCTCGACCTCCTTCCAGAGCTCAAGATCCGCCTCGACCATCTTGTCCTTGAATCGGCCCGTGAGTTCGACGTATCGCGCCCCTCCCTCATAAGCGCCCTGGCGGTCGCCAGGCGTGCGTGCGGCTGGCGAAGGATTGTTTCTTTCCCAAGAGAGCTTCATCCACCGGCTCATGGCCGGCGCGGAAACAGTAATGTTGCCCATGTAGGCCGCCCAAACCTTGGAATACATCGCGAGGGCGTCTCCGACCATATTGCGCTTCTCAAAGGATTCCCCTAGCAGCAGGCCGACTTCGGGCGAGTAGCGTGAGAAGCCGGTTTTCTCGCGGTCGAGATAGATGTTCGCCTGCTCTGCGGCCTTGGCATGGTCGCCTTTGCTCATCAAAAGCTGGACCATACGGTATAGGGAGAACTCGCGCTCCTGCTTGTCTTGAGAGTCCGCATAGACACGCTGGAAGTCCTCCAGCGCCTTATCCAGATCCGCCGGGGTGGACGACTTCCCGTAAACATCGGCACGTCCGAGCAATGCGGCAAACCGATACGACTGATTGCTGCGGCTCAGGATTTCATCATAATATGGGAGCGCCTCGCGGGGAGTTGAGGTGTTGGTACGGAGGAAGTCCCCGACCTTGGCCAGAATGAAGTTCGTCAGGTCCTTGAGGGCGAAATCGTTTTTCAGCTCGCGGAACAATACTTGGACCATGGCATTCGCCGAACGGGCGCGCGCCTCATCCTTGGTGCTCTTGCTCACTTCCTCGAACACACCGATGATGGCGACTCGGAGCAAAGCCCTCGCCGCACGGTCACCACTGCGGATCCCGGGGAAATTGTAATAATGGTCCTTGAGTTCCTCCGGGCTGTGTTTTCCAAGGTAGAACTCGGTGTAGGAATTGATCACCTCCTCCAGTCCACGTGCTTCCGGGTCTTTCGCCAGGTCGGAGATGACATCACGCAATTGCCTGAGCCCATCTTCGCCCTTGCCCCTATGATTGAGCGCGTCCATCTGAGCGACGGCTACGCGGGTGCGGTAGGGTGAACCATCGGCGTATTTATCCCAGTATTTCCGGGCATACGGCAGGGCACGGTCGAAGCGCTCCTTGTCGTTTTCGGCAAGCTTCGCATCACCCAACAAGGCAACCAGTGAATAAAGCGCCTCGGCGGCGACTCCACGATTGCCTCGGGTTTCCGCGATTTCCAAAGCCTTCTTGTAGGACTTCTCGGCCTCCGTCGGCTCGCCATTGCTTTGCTGGATGTTGCCGCGCAGGTTGTAGGCTTGGTCAACCACATTGCTGGAGGGAAACTCCTCGATGACCCGGTTGGTTTTAGCCAGTGCCCGATCAAGTTGATCCTCGGCAAAGTGGCAGTTGGCGCGGTCATAGAACGCAAAGGAGAGGAACACATTCTTCGAAGCATCCGGATGTTTTTCGATGAAAGCATCCAGCAGTTTGCCAGCCTTAGCCCAGTACTGCAGCCGGGAGGTGTTGGCCGCCTGCATATAGAGGGATGCCACGGCAAAGAGGCTCTTCGGGTATTTCTCCACATGCTTGTCGAGCAAGGGTTCGGCTTCCTCGTAGCGTCCTGTATAGAACTTGGAGCCTGCGAGCACATGCAGACACATGTCGTGTTCCGCAGTACCTTCTTTGAGGGCCGGAAGCATCGGTTCGGCAACCTCGATACACGTCTCATATCTTCCCTCGGAGAACAGCGTGGACAACATGAGCCGCTTCACCAATGGAACGTTCTTGGAATTCGGATAATCCTTAAGGAAGCGCTCGCCAAATGCTTGAGCGTCCGTGGCCGGGGCGACCAAGGCTGCGGTGCGCACGAGATGGAAGAGATTGTCCTCACGCTTGGCGCTTCCCGGGAACGAGGCTTCAAGCTGCCGGTATGCCGCAAATGCCGCGCGGATGCTGCCTGCTTGCTCATGCAGATAGGCAACGGCGGCCAAGCGTGTGGCGTCAGCCGCGGCTTTGCCTTTGCGCTCGGATTCAAGTGTCTTGATCTGGGCTTTGAGTTTTTCCGCATCCAGCATGTGGACTCCATCCGGGATTTTTGGCGCGCCACCCATGGACTTCAACGCCACTCGGCTGGCATCCAGAGCGGTATCGGTCGAGGGGATGATCTGATAGAGTGCCAGTGCGGCACGAGTCATCGAGGCTTTCACACAATTTCCGGCAAGCTTCAGGTAAACCTTCGAAAACTCGGGCATTTCATACGGCTCCAAGACGAGTGCCCCGCGGTGTGTTTCCACCACATCGAGAATGGCCTGTTCCTTGTTGCTCCTGACAGCACTTTCCACAAGCGACTGGATGCCTGCGAGAATCACCGCGTTTGGCGTAGGATCCTGCGGATGACGGCGGTTTTTTATGGCTGTCTCCAAGTGTTGGTTGCCCTCGGGAATTCGATCAAGCTGGTAGGAACAGATCGCCATGCTCACATAGAACTGACCTTGCGGAAAGCGGTCGCGCGCCTTGTCCCGTTCTTCCAGGAACTTCTGGAATTTCTCCAGTGCCAACTTCCAGTTCTTCACGCCCATCGCCGCCTCGCCCCATTTAAATAGCGCCATCTTCTCGAACTGGTTGCCCCCCGTGCTGCCCTTGTTGGGGAAGTCCTTGTAGCAGGCTTCGAAGGACTTCATCGCCTCGTCCCACTTCTGGAGCTTCAGTTCGCATAGCCCCCTGCGATAATGAATCACACCGAATTTCGGACCGTGTAACTGGAGCGCGGTGACTTTGTTTTTCCCGAAACGATCTATAATCTCGGTGTTGAGCGCCAAAGCCTGCTCCCACTGGCTGGCCTTCATCGCCACAAGTGCCTTGTCGGCAAGCACGGGAAGATCGTCCTGCGCGTATGCGGGGGCGACCAGTGCGACGAAGAAAGCGGAAATCACGCAGCGGGTATTCATGGCTGGCTTTGGGTTTGGTAAGTCCGGAACTTGAGGTTTTGGAAAACTGGATCCTGTCGGGCTTGTCGCAAGGGATTTCGAGGGGTGTCGCCCGTTGTCATAGCGTCAGCCGCAACGGACTTAGTTCACCAGATCCGTGAACGTGACCGAATTGATACCGGCACCGGCAAGAGCATTAAGCACATCGATGACGCGCTGCTGGGTGGCATCGCCGTCCGCCCAGATCTGCACGAGTGGTTGGTTGCCGGCCGCGCGGGCTGCCTGGGCATAAATGTCGAGCTGGGCACGGAGCAGCGGGAGGTCACGCGAGCTCATGTCGGTGTCCATCGGCTGCTGCCCATTCGCCACGCCGGTGAATATCGCCCCACTCGACTGAATCTGGATCAGCATCGGGTCGATCTTCGGCTGGTCGCTGCTTGGCATAGGCGAGGGCAAGGCCATGCCCAGATCGGTCTCACGCGGGGTGATTGTGGAAGTAACGAGGAAATAGATCAGCAACAGGAAGCAGACGTCGATCAGGGAGGAGATGTCGAGAGCTGGATCCGATTCTTCTTCGGACTGGTATTTCCGGTGCCGGGCCATGAGAGGCTATTTTTTGTTCGGGTTTGGATCCTTGACGAACACCGCGAAGACGACTTGGTCCACACCCGCCCGTGCGCTGCCGCGCACCGCCGTGCGGGAGTGGCGGAACACCGCGTCCTTATCTCCACGCAGATGCAGCTTGGGGGTGACTCCGACTTTGAGATGCTGGTCCTTCTGGCTGTTTACGTAATCGTAGATTTCATCCTCACCTGCCAGTATGGTGTTGAAGTCCTCGGCCGTGAAGGTGCCGTCCTCGCGCACGTTCACGACGATCCGTCCACTGCCGTCCTCCTGGCGTTTCGAGTTTGCGGCCACCGGGGGTTCGATCTCCGGATCGGTTTTGACGATGATCGCCGTCGCATTGACGATGAAAAAAATCAACAACAGGAAGACCATGTCGATCATCGGCGACATGTCGAGGGCGCACTCCGCCTCCTGATCGGCGGTCGCATTGCGGAGTTTCGACGATGCCATGGCTCTTGGGTTCCTGCGGAGCGGGTTGAGTTTCCAGACCTAACGGGGTTTTACTCGGCGATTCCCTCGGGAATCTTCGCGTAAAGTGTGTCGGCATTCACCGTGGCGATGGAGGCGTTGAGCATTTCCTCGGCACTGTGGACCGTTTCCGCGACAAGGTTGGCGAAGCGGTTCTTCAGGATGTAGAAAACGATGATACAAGGGATGGCGTTGATCAGTCCCCAGAGTGTGGTCAAGAGGGCGACGGAGATGTCACCAGCGAGTTGGGATGGGTCCGCCGCACCGGCTTCCTTCAGAGTGCCGAAGGCGCTCACCATACCAATAACGGTGCCGAGAAGTCCGAGCATCGGCGACGCCTGGGCGATGACCGAGATGTAGTTGATCCAAGTCATGACCTTACGGTTCTCATTCACGGAAAAATCCGCCATTGCGTCCTCCACTTGGTCACGTCCAAGGTCTTCCGGGCGCGTCGCATCAATGTTCGGGAACGCATACGCAACCATCCGCCCGAGGTATGAGGGGTGGGATGAGGCAAGTTCGATTGCGGAGCGGACGCGGCAATTCGCCATGTGGTCCATCAACGCCGCCTTGAGATCCTCCGGGCAGAACTTCGCCTTGGACAAGGCCATGAAATTGTAAACCGCCAGCGCGATGAACGCGACGACAGCGGCTCCGATGAAGATCATTGTCGGACCACCATCGAGCACCCAGCGATCCAGCAGAGTAGGCTTGCTCGGTGATTGCGCCATGGCCTGAGGTGCGGTGACAGCCGCGGTCAGGGCGAGAAGGGTGAAGAATCCGTTGGGGTTTCGCGAAGAGGTCTTCATTGCTGGTTCTAGGAAATTGCTTTGAGGCGGAGGCCAATTTTTGTCAGAGAACTCAAACTCGCAAGAACGAATTTGCATTCCCGGTTCGGGAATCCGAAGTGAGCCGGGAACGTGCTTCTAACGCGGGATTACCTCGTGCAGATCGCTCAACCAAGCAAGCCAAGCATCCCTAACACGCGCGATACGGTCCATAGGAAGGTGAGGCATAGGGCGAGAACCAGTAACTTGGTGGCTCCTTCGATCGACTTTCGGGTCATGGCGGGGGCACGCATATCCGGCAACCTTGGGTCCGCCAAGGGAAAATACCGGGAATAGCCGGTAGAAACAGAATCTCATGCAGTCTTCGGACAAGCCTCTGTTTTGCGTGGATCACCAAAGGCCAGGATGTTGGCCGGTGTGTCCACGCCACAAAAGTCCCACGCAAAAAAAACACCGCCCGGCTTGTGGCCGAGGCGGTGTCGTGGAAAAATATTCGTCTCAAGCGATCAGCGCGAGTACAGCTCGACGATGAGCTGCTCGTTGACCAGAGGATCGATGTCCGAACGCTCCGGCATGCGGGATATCGTCACTTCAAGCGAATCCTTGTTCACGTCGAGCCAGTCCACAGATGGTGCCGCCTGGGTAAGGTCGGTCATACGGGTGGCAAGCTGCTGTGATGACGGACGCTGACCGACTTTGATCACGTCCCCGGGCTTCACTTGGAAACTCGGAATGTCAACCGTGTGGCCGTTCACGAGAATGTGGCCGTGATTGACGATCTGACGGGCGGCTTGGCGCGAATTCGCGAATCCTGCGCGGAAAACCACGTTATCAAGTCGGGTTTCGAGCAGTTGCAGTAGAATCTCACCCGTAACGCCACGGCGACGGGCGGCTTCTTCGTAGTAACCTCGGAATTGCTTCTCAAGGATGCCGTATTGGAAACGGAGCTTCTGCTTTTCGCCGAGGGCGACCGAGTATTCGCTCTTCTTTTTACGGCCGGCGCGCACGCCGTGCTGTCCCGGCGGGAAATTGCGGCGTTCGAAGGCCTTGGATGGGCCGAATAGCGAGACGCCGAAACGGCGGCTGAGGCGGGTGCGTGGTCCTGTGTAACGAGCCATGATGAAAGATGTTGAAATACTAAACGCGGCGGGCCTTCTTCGGGCGGCAACCGTTGTGTGGGATCGGGGTGACGTCGCGAATGGACAGGATTTCCAAACCAAGACCTTGCACGGCACGCACGGCGGACTCGCGGCCGGAGCCCGGACCTTTAACGCGCACGTCCACTTCACGAAGACCATGACCCATGGCTTGACGACAGGCATCTTGCGATACGACCTGCGCCGCATAGGCTGTGCTCTTCCGTGAGCCTTTGAAGCCCATCTTGCCGGCACTGGACCAGCCGATGGCGTTGCCATTGGCATCGGTCACGCTGACCAAGGTGTTGTTGAAGGTGGCGGTCACATGAACCACGCCGCGGCTGATGTTCTTCGAGCCTTTGGCCTTGTGGATCTTGATTTCCTCTTCACCTCCGCCGATCTCGGCGAAAATGTCGCGCTTGGCTTCCTTTTTCGGAGCACCTTCAACGGTCTCCGCCGCAGGAGCGTCGGCTTTGGCGGCTGCTTTGGCTGGCACTGCGGCTTCAGCGGCTGCCGGTGCTGCGGTTTCCTCCGCAGGGGCGTCAGATTTGATTTCTTCAGACATGAGAGGGATACAGGCGATGGTTACTTCTTGACGCCGACGGTCTTCTTCTTGCCCTTGCGGGTGCGGGCGTTGGTTCGGGTGCGCTGGCCGCGCACCGGAAGACCACGCTTGTGGCGGATGCCGCGGTAGCAATTGATCGAGGTCAGGCGTTTGAGCTGGGCCTGACGCTCGCGGCGAAGGTCGCCTTCGACGAGGATGGCTTCGGATTGAATCACCTGGGCGATTTTGACCAACTGCTCTTCGGTGAGCTGGCCGGTGCGGATGTCCGGGTCAACACCGGCATGTTCGAGGATACGGGCAGCCATGGGGCGACCGATCCCATACATGTATGGAAGCGACGCTTCGATGCGCTTCTCGTTGGGGATTTCAATGCCAAGAATACGAGCCATGATGTGAATGAGTGGTCAGCCCGCAGAACATGTCGGGATGGCCTACAAGCTCCCGCGGGGGCGGGTGATTTACCAGAGATCGATGAGCTGGCAAGCCGGAAAAGTAAAATTTTACGTTCAAATTCCCCATATCCACCCGGCACCGATGGTTTTACTCCTGAATAGCCTGTTCTGTCGCAATTCGTGCATTCCAGATTTTTATGGATTTTCCGCCAAGTCCCTTTGGCTCGACATCACATGCCACACGGCCAGCCTATTTCGCTTTCCGTGGATACCCGGGCCAGTCATAAACCTGCGGCGCAATCGCGCGGTTTTCCCCATGAGCAATCCACAATCCATAGCCGTCGGCGGCACCATTGCCATCGACAACGTCAAAACGCCCGACGCAGAAGCCGAAAACCTGCTCGGTGGCTCGGCCGCCTATGCCGCGCTCGCCGCATCGTTTTTCACGAGGCCCGTCAGCCTGATCGGCATCATCGGCCATGATTTCCCCAAGCCGCATCTCGACATGCTGGAAAGCCGCGGGATATCGCTCGATGGAGTGGAACGCTCTCCAAGCGAATCGTTCACTTGGACCGGCGAATACCACGCGAACATGAATGAGCGCACCACTCATCGCGTGGGCCTCAACGTGCTGGAGAGCTGGCAGGTTAAGGTGCCCGCATCCGCAAAATCGGCGGGCATCGTGGTGCTGGCCAACATGTCTCCGGACAACCAACTCGAAATGCTCGCCCAGATGGATCACGAGGACCCCTTCGTGATCGCGGATACGATGGACCTTTGGATCGAGATCGCCAACGAGCGTTTGCATGAAGTTCTTCCGCAGCTTGACTTGTTCGTTCTCAACGAGGGAGAGGCGCGGGAACTCGCCGGTACTACGAATCTAGTAAAAGCAGGACGGGTTCTGTTGGAGAAAGGCCCCAAGAACGTGGTGGTGAAACTCGGTGAGTTCGGGGCGATCCTGTTCACCGCGGATGGCAGCCTGTTCCGCTCCTCCGCCTATCCGCTGGATGCGGTCGCGGACCCGACCGGCGCGGGCGATACCTTCCTCGGCGCGATGGCCGGATACCTTGCCTCCATTGGAACTTCACCCCACGAAACCGCCAACCTCCGCCAAGCGGTGATCAAAGGCTCAATTCTCGCCTCCTTCACCTGCGAGGCGTTTTCGACGCGCAAGCTGGAGGAAATTGAATTTTCTCATTTGGATGAACGCCTGGCAGAGTTCCGTGCGCTCACTCATTGGTGAATTGATTCACTCGTGGTGGAAAAACCACAACAGCACGAGCAATCCGACGCCGACGGCCCACAGCAGGAATCCCTGTCCGATGAAATACGGATAGATCATCAATGCGAGCCCGATGGCTCTCGGCTGCCATAGATCAAGTTGTTTGCCATAGCGGAAAGCCCCCCAACCCAGTGTGCCGAAGATAAACCCGGCCAGCAGGTTGTAGGGGCTGAATTCCATCCGGTTTGTTAGACTGTGATTCGTTCCAGCACGGCCTCTCCCATGCCTCGTGTGCCCACTTTTGTTTCGCCTTCGCGACCCGTAGCGATGTCTCCCGTGCGGAACCCGTCGGAGATCGTGCGGGCAACCGCATCCTCGATGGCTAGCGCTGCTTCGGTTTCCCCAAGCGAAATACGCAGCAGCATTGCGAGCGAGAGAATCTGGGCGATCGGATTGGCGATTCCCTGGCCTGCAATGTCGGGTGCCGAGCCGCCGGATGGTTCATACATGCCGAAGTAGAGGCCGTTCTCCTTCTGTGTTCCCAAGGACGCGGACGGCAGCATGCCGAGAGATCCGGAGATCATCGCCATCTCATCGGACAGGATGTCTCCGAACAGGTTTTCCGTCACAAGCACGTCGAAGGAACCGGGACGGCGGATGAGCTGCATCGCCGCGTTGTCCACATACATGTGGGACAGCTCGACTTCGGGAAACTCCTTCGCGACCTCCACCGCTGTCTCGCGCCAAAGGACCGAGGACGCCAGCACGTTGGCCTTGTCCACCGAGAGCAGTTGTTTCTTCCGGCCCATCGCAGCCGTGAAGGCCACACGCAGAATGCGCTCGATCTCGCTTTTCCTGTAAATCATCGTGTCGAGCGCGACCGGCTCGCCATTTTCCTCATGCCGGCCTTTCGGCGATCCAAAATACACACCACCTGTTAGCTCGCGAACGCAGAGCACGTCGAAACCCTCGGCGATGAGTTCCTGTTTCACCGGCGAGGCATGCGTGAGCGCGGGCAAACACACGCCGGGGCGAAGGTTTGCAAACAACCCGAAGTGCTTGCGCAATGGCAGCAACGCCCCGCGTTCCGGCTGTATGTCCGGAGGCAACGATTCCCACTTCGGACCACCCACGGATCCGAACAAAATCGCATCGGCCTTCTCGCTCTCGGCGACGGTTTGCGCCGGCAACGGATGGCCCGTGGCATCGATCGCCGCTCCTCCCACCAATTGCTCGCTGCGGGACACATGGAAGCCGTAATTCGCCTCCACCGCATCGAGCACGCGCAGCGCCTCCTTCATGACTTCCGGGCCAATGCCGTCTCCGGCTAAAATCGTTATGCTATGGTTGCGCGACATGCCCGTGACGATGGCGACGCCCCACTTTGTTTGGCAAGCCGTGATGTGGAGAAATGATCCCGCGCGCCCATGACATATGAGTACAAAAGATCGCCCGGCATCTTCGATTGGGAAGATGCCGGGCGCAATACCTGGCGACGACCTACTTTCACAGGACCTGTCGTCCCACTATCATCGGCGCTGCGGCGTTTCACTTCCGGGTTCGGAATGGGACCGGGTGGTTCCACCGCGCTG
>Ga0114938_1001953_pt1 | contig 13536 bp, 12 predicted proteins | sample AshMeaBigSpring_FD_88675 | JGI IMG/M metagenome (GOLD analysis project Ga0114938, IMG submission 88675) | Groundwater microbial communities from Big Spring, Nevada to study Microbial Dark Matter (Phase II) - Ash Meadows Big Spring | ecosystem: Environmental > Aquatic > Deep subsurface >...
CAGCGACACGGCTGCGGGCAGCACGCCGCAGGATCAGAGCGGGATCGGCACCCCGATCAGGGCCGCCTTGAAGACCGACGAAAAGCGGCCCCTGCCCAGATGATGCGCGATGGAGTTCGGGTTTAGAAACACCCGGAAAAGCCCGCTCACCAGCAGGCCGAACAGAATGTACACCGCCGCGTCCAGGAGAAGGTGCCTGGATTCATTTAGAATATCGATTAGAACGCCCATTACAGCTGCCTATTTCGAAGATTTTGTCTTTCGCTGACCTGTCTCCGTCCCCTAACAATTGGTCTTGTCCTGGAGGTCCGCGAGCGCCGTCGGCCATCATCTGAGTGATTGAACATGTTTTCAGTCTAAACCCGTCTGCGTGAATGTCAACTGGGGTCATCGGCGCGGATGGCCGCGCTCGACCAGTCGTCTGGGTCGGCCATGGGCGCCGCCGTTCGGGAAATCGCCTTCGGCCGCTTATTCGGAATATCCGCAAGGCGCCCGACGGGCATCCGCCGGATAGGCCTAACGGTAATCTAATCCGTTCCTAACCTAGCTCCAATTCTCTACAAATAAAGTAATTGGTGGTATATAGGGCGCGGGCGAATTAAAATTCCCAATTGCTCGATTTTGCGCGCATCAATCTCAGCAGGACGGACTCACATGGCCAAAGAACGCGTTCTGGTCGTCGACGACGAAGAAGACCTACTTGAACTGGTTCGTTTTCATCTGTCGCGTGAAGGTTATCAGCTGGTGCTGGCGGCGAGCGGGGAGGAGGCCCTCAAGAGGGCCGGCCGCGACGCATTCGACCTTATCATCTTAGATCTCATGCTTCCGGGCCTGGACGGCCTGGAAGTGGCCAAGGCGTTGAAAGCCGACGCCAAGACCAAATCCCTGCCGATCATCATGCTCACCGCCAAGGGGGAGGATGCCGACATCGTGACCGGTTTGGAAATTGGAGCCGACGACTACATCGCCAAGCCATTCAGCCCGAGGGTGCTCACGGCGCGGGTCAAAGCCGTGCTGCGGCGCCGGTCCCGTGCCGCCGTGGAGGACACCAAGATCATCACCGTCCACGAGCTCGAGATCCATCCGGGACGCCGCGCGGTGATCGCCGGAGGCGCCGCGCTGGATCTCACCTACACGGAGTTCCAGCTGCTCTGCGTTCTGGCGCGCCGCCCCGGGTGGGTCTTCACGCGCTCCCAGATCGTCGATGCGGTGCGCGGCAGCGACTACCCGGTTACCGATCGCAGCGTCGACGTTCAGGTGGTCGGACTGAGAAAAAAATTAGGGGCTTACGGAAACTATATCGAAACGGTTCGCGGCGTCGGATATCGCTTCAGAGAAACGGCATGAAGAAGCCCAAAAAATTCATCTGGCGCCTGTTCTTCTCCTACATTTTCATTGCCATCGGCACGCTGTCGGCAGCCGGGTGGTATTTCGTGCATTCCCTGGACGCTTTTTTCCATGACCTGGTCGTCGTGGAGCTTTCCGAGCGTGCCCGCCTGCTGCGGAACCAGGTCTCTTCGTATCTGCAACCGCCCGATCCATCGGCCATCGACGCCGTCTGCAAGCAGGCCGGCAAGGTCTCGGAAACACGTTTTACGGTCATTCTCCCCTCCGGGGAAGTCCTTGGCGACACATGGGAAACCCCTCAAAACATGGACAACCACGCCGGCCGCCCGGAAATCGGCGGTGCCTTGGCCCGGGGCCAGGCTTCCTCCCGAAGGTTTAGCAGCACCCTGCAGCAGAACGTTGTGTACGTGGCGATTTCCGTCACGAGGGATTCAACGCCGATCGGCGTGGTGCGAGCGGCCATTCCGCTGGCACGCGTGGAAGCGAAGATCGCACACATCCGGACGGAGCTCTTGGGCATCGGAGGAGTTCTCGCCCTTTTGGCCCTGGCGGTGACCTTCGTTATCTCCCGCCAGTACGGCCGGAAAATGCAGGCGCTCAAACAGGGCGCCGCGCGCCTGGCTCAGGGCGAGCTCGCGCATCGCCTGGCAATCCCCGATTCGGAGGAGCTGGCCGGCTTGGCGGAGTCCCTGAACCGCATGGCCTCCCAGTTGGAAAGCCGACTGCAGACCGTCGTCAGTCAGCGCAACCAGCTCGAAGCCGTGCTTTCCAGCATGCTCGAAGGCGTCATCGCCGTCAATCGCGAGGAACGCATCATCAGCATCAACATGGCGGCGGCCCGATGGTTCGATATCGACCCCGAAAAAGTCCGCGGCCAGAGTATTCCGGAGGCTATCCGCAACCTCGCCATCCAGAAGTTTGTCACCCGTTCTTTCAAGAGCCGCACGCCCTTGGAAGAGGATGTCACGGTCTACCGCAACGGCGAATGCATTTTGAACGTCAAGAGCGCGCCCCTGCTGGATGTCGAACCGGAGCCGATCGGCATGCTCATCGTGTTCAGCGATGTCACCCAGCTGCGCCGCCTGGAGGACATGCGCCGGGATTTCGTCGCCAACGTCTCTCATGAAATCAAGACCCCCCTGACCGCGATCAAGGGTTTCGTGGAAACGCTGCATCAGAACATCGTCGAAACTCCGGAAGAGGCCGAGCGCTTCCTCGGCATCATCTCCAAGCACGTCGACCGGCTGAACACCATCATCGAAGACCTGCTCATGCTCTCGCGCATTGAAAACGAAGGCGAGCGCGGGGACATCCAGCGCGAGAGGGCGCGTCTGCGCGACATTTTACAGAATGCCGTGCAGATCTGCCGCCCGCAAGCTGACGAGAAGGGGATCGAAATCGAAATCGACGGCGACGAAAACCTGGCGGCGATGGTCGACCCGGTGCTCCTCGAGCAGGCCGTCGTCAACCTTCTCGACAACGCTGTCAAGTACAGCGACCATCAAAAGACGGTGCGGGTCCTGGCCCGGGCCGTCGACCGCGAAATTCAGATCCAGGTGCAAGACCACGGGATCGGCATCGAAAAGAAGCATCTGCCGCGGCTGTTCGAACGCTTTTACCGCGTCGACAAGGCGCGCAGCCGGTCGCTGGGAGGCACGGGCCTTGGCCTGGCCATCGTCAAGCACATCGCCCAGGCCCACGGCGGCCATGTCTCCGTGGAAAGCCGGCTGGTAGAAGGCAGCCTGTTTACCATCCACTTGCCAAGGGATCCGGAAAAGCCGGGAGCTTGAATCGTCTCCAGGGGCTCCGATCGAACCGCCGCGGCATTGACCCGTCCCCGGCAACTGTGGTTTCAACCTCCTTCTTTCATGTAATTTTTTTCGCCCTACTGTCGATTCGCTAGCGGCCGATCCTTGTTCGTCCCCGCCGTCGAAACCTCGCTAACTATAGAAAAATGTTTTATATCAAGATGTTGAATTATATGCCGCGCCTTCGACCGGCCAGAAAGCGGCACGTTCCTTGCTGTTAAGACGCAGCGTTCAAGATCACCCTCCGCATCGCCCTCCAGCGGGATTGGAAGAAACCATGACCGTGAGCATCCAGGAGCTAAAGAGGATCTCCTCCGATCTGATCACCGGAGGGATAGGGGCTGCCCAAGGAAGCGAAGTCTCCCGAAAAATCATCGTCTCCAACGTCTTTGGGCTGATCGGCATCCTCAATCTCATCCTGCTGGGAACACTCGCCTATTTCCAGAAAAACCCGTGGCTTGCGATGCTGGATTACGGCGCCAGCCTCGCCATCGGGTTTCTGCTTGTCTACCTGCGCAGGACGAAAGACTACAAGACCGCATTCTATGGCGGCGTCGCCGTGGCGGAGGCGCTCTACTTTTACCTGCTCTTGACGGGCGGGGTGAACAACACGGCCCACGTCTGGTGCTTCACGTTTCCCCTGATCGCTTCCTTCATCCTGGGATCCAAGCCCGGCCTTGTCGCAAGCATTATATTTTTGCTCCCCGCGCTCGCCTTCTTCGTGTGGGAGGACCCTCCGAGCCCTTTCGCGGCCTATTCCAGGGATTTCAAACTGCGTTTCATCCCCTCTTTCCTCGTCGTCACCGCCTTCGCCTACTTTTTCGAGAGGACCCGGGAGATAGCCATTACGAGGCTCGAGAACGTCAATTCCGAACTCGAGAGCACTGTTTGCGTGCTGAAGGAAACCGAGGAGAAGCTGCGCAAGGCGGGTGAAGAGCTCGAGCAACGGGTAGAGGAACGCACAGAGCAGCTGTTCCGGGCGAATCTCCAGTTGGCCGCTGAAATGGAGGAGCGCAAGCTCTCCGAGGAAGCATTGAGAGCCAGCCAAGGCAAGCTCAACGCCATTCTTCGGTCCGTTGGCGACATCATGATCATGATCGACCGGGACCTGAACGTCGTCTGGTACAACGACAAGGCCAAGGATTCTTTTTCCATAGACGGCGAGAGCCGGAAATGCCACGAGATCCTATGCGGCAGAGAACGCCCCTGTGAACCCTATCCCTGTTATGCGCTCCAGACCATACAGGCCGGGAACATTCACAGCAGCGACACGACGTTGAGACTCCGGAATGGGCAGGAGGCGTTCTTTCACTGCGTTTCCAGCGCGGCCCTGCGGGATGAAAGCGGGCAGCCGACAACGGTGCTGACGGTCATGCGGGATATCACGGACCGCAAGCTGGCCGAAAGCGCCCTCATGGAGTCGGAAAGGAAGTACAGGACTCTTTTCGAGAGCTCCGTGGAAGCGATGAGCGTTTCCCGGGATGGCCGGATGATCGACGTCAATCCGGCGTGGCTCAACCTGCACGGATACGCGCACAAGTCGGAGGTCCTGGGGAAAAATGTCACCGAATTCATCCACCCGGATGACCGCTGCATTCTGACCGAGCGCAGAAAAAACTGGCCGCGCCACGAGCGCCGTACGTACCAGATCCGCGACATCCGGAAGAATGGGGACATCATTGATATTGAAATCGGAGCAAGCCGGATCACCCTCACCGCGCAGGAAGCCATTCTCACCACGCTGCGGGACATCACGGAGATGAAGCGGAACGAGCTGGAAAAGAAGGCCCTTGAGGAAAGGCTCGCCCGCTCGGAGAAAATGGAAGCCATCGGGACCTTGGCCGGGGGCGTCGCCCACGATCTCAACAACATCCTGGGCGGCATTGTCGGTTACCCCGATCTGCTGCTAATGGAAATTCCGGACGACAGCCCTTTGCGCCGGGGCCTCGTCACGATTAAGAACTCGGGAGAAAAGGCCGCGGCCATCGTTCAGGACCTGCTCACCCTCGCGCGGCGGGGCGTGCCCGTCATGGAGCCCGTGGGGATGAACCGTGTCATAACGGACTACCTGAAGAGTCCGGAGTTCCTGAGGCTTTGCCTGTTCCACCCGGAAACCCGCCTTGAAAGCGATCTGGCCTCAGACCTGCTCCCCATTCAAGGCTCCTCCGTTCACCTCTCCAAGATCGTGATGAATCTTGTGTCCAACGCCGCCGAAGCCATGCCCTGCGGCGGCACCATCCGCATCGAGACTTCGAATCAATACGTCGAGAAGGCCATTCCGGGCTATGACCAGGTCTCCGAGGGCGAGTACATCGTCTTGAAGATTTCCGACACGGGAATCGGGATCCCGCAAAGGGACATCAAAAAAATCTTCGAGCCGTTCTACACGAAGAAAATCATGGGGCGAAGCGGGACTGGCCTGGGGATGGCGGTCGTTTGGGGCACGGTGAAGGACCACAAGGGTTACATCGACATCGAGAGCCTGGAGGGCAAGGGAACGACCTTCACCCTTTTCTTCCCCGCCAGCCGTGAGGCGATCCGGCTGGAGGACCGGGGGATCATCATCGAGCACTTCCTGGCGAGGGGCGAGGCCATTTTGGTCGTGGACGACGTGGCGGAGCAGAGAGAGCTCGCATCGGCCATGTTGAAGAAACTGGGTTACTGGACCGAGGCCCTGGAAAGCGGGGAGCAAGCCGTCGAGTACCTGAAGAAGCATGCGGCCAGCCTGGTCATCCTGGACATGATCATGGAGCCGGGCATCGACGGTCTCGAGACCTACCGCCGGATCAGGGAGCACCGCCCGGGGCAGAAGGCGATCATCGTGAGCGGATATGCCGAAACCGAACGGGTCAAGGAGGCCCAGCGACTGGGCGCCGGACAGTATTTAAGGAAACCGTATACGCTGGAGAAAATTGCGTTCGCCGTGCGCAAGGAACTCGAAAAGGCGGCATAGGCCGGGACAGGAAGGATGCGGCGGGAGATCGATTGGTGGGAAAACACGACCGGATGACCAGGGAAGAGATCCAGGATTTCGGGGTCCAGATCGTTTGCGAGGAGATGGTGAAATGCGGATTCGAGATACTTGGCGCCAACCCGTCGCTGTCCGTCACCCCGCAGATCGTCGCCAGGAAAGATGGACGACTGTGCTTTGTCGTCGTCCGCACCGATATCTACCCGAACAAGGGAAAGCTGGCCGATGAACGGGAGATCTGCAACAGCCTGGAACATGCCGACCGCAACAATGCGCTGTGCTATTTCGCCGCAGTCGGGATCTGCAACGCTGCCGCCAAAGACGCGCGGGACGAGGAAGGGATGCGCGTTCCTGTCGGAAGGGGTGGGTTCTACGTGGATTTTGATGGGCTGAAAATCATGACGACCATCGACCGCGTGCATGTTTCAAACGGCAATGGAAATTCTCAAACGGGCAGCGCTTGAGCCCGCTTTGGAACCCCCGGCCCGACTTTAGCGGTCGTCGATCAGGTGCGCAAAGAACCCCAGTTCCTTCGATCGCCGGTGGAACTCCTGCTGCGACATGTCGGTCCTGCCCGCTTCCGCAACCACCAGGGACTCCTGGACGCAACCTGGGATCCAGTACTTCTCGTAGCCGGGCAAGGGCGGCTTGAACTGGACGCCCGTGCGTCCGATGGCGACTTTATAAAATTTGACATCCCCGGGCTTGACCGTGATCCGGGGATGGGCGTCGTCGATCAGGATCGCCGATTTCTTGATGTTCTCGTAATAAGGCACCACGTCGTTGCCCCGCGGGGTCTGGACCACGATGAGATCGGCGCTTTTGAGCGTTTCCATCCCCCGGCGCGCGATCTCTAAGCGTCCCTTGACGCTTTTGATGTCGATCCCGATGGCTCGATAGCCTTTTTCCCGCAGGTCTCCGATGATCGCCTGGCCGATTTCACCCACTCCCAGGAGGGCGACGGTCGTCTCGGCCTTGGACAGGCCGTGCCTCTCCGCCACCCGCTCGACCGTTTCCACCACTGAAAAGACCCTTCCCTTCAATCCGTAGACAAACGGCTGCTCGTAGGGAAAATGGGACTTGAACAACCGCGGCCCCTGGCCCGCGATGGCGATGGTCTTGGCTCCGGTTATCGTCCTGGCGCGCTTGAGTCGTGTCATGATACCCCCGACCAGTTTCTTGTTGGTCCTGAACTGATCGACCGTGTTCGGTACGGCAAAGACGAGTCCGCGGCCGAGTCCATTGCCGGCGGTGATGACGCCGGCGAAAAACGGTCTGCCCGATATGAAGTGCTTGAGCCATCTGAACCCGGGCGGCGCGTACCCGTCGATATCCTTCTGAGACCCCGGATAGACTGTGAAGATGCAGTTGAACCTGAAAAATCGACAAAGTGACAGGAGGGCCAGCATCGGACCGCGGAAAAGAATCATGAAAAGGCCCAGAATCTGCCTCGAGAACCTTTTCGTGTTTATGAGAACCACCTCCCTATTCCGCTGCCCGATGTCACGTTTCGATTCGGTTGGGTCTAGCGATACGGGACGATAGTCGTATTTTATGATCCTTAAGTTGCGAGGCAGCCGAATGGCCTCACGCTTCAGTTTGATGAGATTACCATATAGTATCAATGTGATAAATGCAATGCGGAAACCAAATGCTCGCCCTGCCCCGCGGCCGGCAGCCTGAATGGGTTAGACCGGTCCAGTGGTATTGCCGAAAGGTCAATAACAAAGGCATCGAGGTGGCCGCCAAGGGCTCTGATGCGGGGGGCGCGAGATCGCGCGAGACGCGGCGTGCGCACGGCTTTCCGCGGTGATTCGGGGTGAGCCAAACGCGGACGGTGGGCGTTTATCATGGGCCTGGGATCAGCCGAACCGGCCGGTGATGTAATCCTGCGTCAGTTCGTGGCGCGGGTTGGTGAAAATGCGTTCGGTGGGGCCCACCTCGATCAGATCCCCCAGATGGAAATAGGCCGTTCGCTGGGAGACCCGCGCCGCCTGCTGCATGGAGTGGGTCACGATGCAGATGGAAAACTGGCTGCGCAGCTCGAAAATGAGGTCCTCGATGACCGAGGTGGCGATCGGGTCCAGGGCCGAGCAGGGTTCGTCCATTAAGATGATCTCGGGGTTCACCGCAATCGTGCGGGCGATGCAAAGTCTCTGCTGCTGGCCGCCCGACAGCCCGGTCCCGGGCTGGTCCATCCGGTCCTTGACCTCTTCCCACAAACCGGCCTTCTTGAGGGAGGTTTCGACGATCTCGTCCAGTTCCGATCGGGTGCTGCAGAACCCGTGGATGCGCGGCCCGTAGGCGATGTTTTCGTAGATGGACTTCGGAAAGGGGTTGGGCTTCTGAAATACCATGCCGACCTGCGCGCGCAGCGGTACCACATCGACGCCTTTGTCATGGATGTTGCTGCCGTCCAGAATGATGTCTCCGGTCACCCGACAGCCTTCGATGGTATCGTTCATGCGGTTCAGGCAGCGGATGAAGGTCGACTTGCCGCAGCCGGATGGCCCGATCATGGCCAGCACCTCGTTGTGGCCGATATCGATCGAGACGTTTCTGATCGCCTGCTTGTCTCCGTAGTAGACGTTGACGTTGCGGCAGACCATGCGCGGGTTTTCGACCGTGATGGTTCCGACGGTCTCGCGCTTATCCCGGCTGACCCGAGGCTTGCCTGGAAGCCCGCCAGTTTCTGTATTAGAATCGATGTCTGCCATCGTTCCCGCCATGTCAGGATCGTCCACCCGTGTGAATGTGAGCATAACGCGCCATCCCGAAAATTACTAATAGAAAAGGCATATGTAAAGCCAGGCGGGGAATGCGGACAGGCCGATAGCCTTCTGGGTCTGCCCGCATTCGAAGTCGCAAGGCTTATTTCACCTCGGTCAGTGTCTTCAAGGCCTTGACGTTCTCGCCCACCAGTTTGCGCTCGGCCTCCGGCAGCGGAATCAGGCCTTTTTCGCCAAGATAGCCGTCTTTACCCCAGGCCTTATCGCTGGTGAATTCGCTCAGATACTCCTTGATGCCGGGGATCACCCCGACGTGCGCCTTCTTCACATAGAAAAAGAGGGGCCGCGACAGGGGGTATTTTCCGCTGGCGATGTTGTCGAAGGTTGGCGGATTGCCGCCCACATAGGAGCCCTGGATCTTGTCGGTGTTCTGATCGAGGAAGCTGAATCCGAAGATGCCTAAGGCGCTCGGATTCGCCCCCAGCTTCTGAACGATCAGGTTGTCGTTTTCACCCGCCTCGACATAGGCGCCGTCTTCGCGGATCGATGAAAACACTTTCTGGAATTTCTTTCCATCTTCTTTGGACAGCTTTTTCAGCCCCTCAAAAGCCAGGGCGCCCGTCTCCATGGCCAATTCCACGAAGGCGTCGCGGGTTCCGGAGGTCGGCGGCGGGCCAAGGACCTCGATTTTGGCATCCGGAAGCGAAGCGTTGATCTGCTTCCACGTCTTGTAGGGATTGGCTACCAGTCCCTCGCCACCCGTGGGAGCCGGAACTTCCTTGGCCAGCGCCAGGAAGATGTCCTTGGCGGTCAGATTCAGAGACGGGGCCTGTTTGGAATTTGCCAGCACGATGCCGTCGTAGCCGATCTTGACCTCGACGATATCCTTGACGCCGTTCTTCTGGCAGGTCTCGAATTCAGAGGCCTTGATGGCCCGCGAGGCGTTCGAAATGTCCGGGTGCTGGACCCCGACGCCCCCGCAGAAAAGCTTGAAGCCGCCGCCCGTGCCGGTTGATTCGATCTTGGGCGCCTTGAACGAACTGGCCTTGCCGAACTTCTCGGCGACCACCGTGGCAAACGGGTAGACCGTCGAGGATCCGACGATGCTGATGCTGTCCCGTTGTTGCGCCTGCACCATTACAGAAGTTGCCGCGATCAATGCCACCGCCACACAGAAAACGACCGTTTTTCTCATAACTCCTCCTGATTTTAGTTGTTAAACACCTTGGAACCGCACTGCCCGCCATACCTATGCCCTGATTAAGTAGCTGGCGTTAGGCATATGTTAGGATTTCATTTGGTACGCCGGCGCAGGCCGGCTTACCAGCGCCGCTCGAATTTTTTCCGCAGGATGATCGCCCCGGCGTTCATCACCACCAGAAACGCCAGCAACACCATGATGGCCGCCGATGTCCGCTCCACGAAGGCCCGTTCCGGGCTGTCCGACCAGAGGTAGATCTGGACCGGCAGGACGGTGGCGGGGTCCGTCAAGCCCTTGGGAATATCCACGATAAACGCCACCATGCCGATCATGAGCAGGGGCGCGCTCTCTCCCAGTGCGCGCGCCATGCCGATGATGGTGCCCGTCAGCATGCCCGGCAGGGCGAGCGGCAGCACGTGGTGCACGACCATCTGCATCTTGGAGGCCCCCACTCCCAGGGCGGCTTCGCGGATGGACGGCGGAACCGATTTCAGCGCCGAACGGCTGGCGATGATGATGGTGGGCAGCGTCATCAGCGTCAGCACCAGCCCTCCGACCAGCGGGGCGGAGCGCGGCAGGCCGAAAAAATTCAGGAACACGGCCAGCCCCAGAAGCCCGAACACGATGGAAGGCACCGCGGCCAGATTGTTGATGTTGACTTCGATGAGGTCCGTCCAGCGGTTTTTCTTGGCGAATTCCTCAAGATAGACGGCGGCCGCCACTCCGATCGGAAACGACAGGCCCAAGGTGATCACCAGGGTGAAGAACGACCCGGCCACCGCGCCCCAGATTCCGGCCAGCTCGGGCTCGCGCGAATCGCCGGCGGTGAGAAACGTGGTGTTGAAATGGCGCTCCAGGCGCCCCTCGGCCTCCAGCCGCTCGATCCAAGCGATCTGTTTGTCGGAGACCCGCCGTTCGGATTCAGGCAGGTCGCGGCGGAAATGGCCTTTGTTCAGCATGTCGACATCGTCATCGGCCGGGAGCCAGGCCTCGACCGTCTTTCCGACCAGCTCGGGGTCTTTCAGCGCCATGTCCCGCAGCTGATAGACGGCTCCGCTGCTCACCAGGGCGACCAGCATCCGCCGGTCCTGCCGGCCCTCCGTCTGCGGAAACATCTTGAGAAGCGACGCGCGGACCAGGGCCGCGTAGTCCGCATTCACCAGGGTGTCCCGCTTGAGCACTTCGGGGTCGAAGAAGACCGCCAGCCGGATGTGGGTCTGCCAGAACGCGGAGTAGCCCCTGCCGACGATGCTGACGAACAGCAGCGCCAGGAACACCAGGCTCAGCACGATCGCGGCCAACCCGTAGAATCGAAAGCGCCGCTCGGCCCGGTAGCGACGATTGAGGCTGAGGTTGACGATATCGATGGTCCGCCGCTGCGGCGGCGCCGCCGAAGTCTTGATCGCGCTATTCATACTGTTCCCGATATTTTCTGACGACATAGAGGGCGATGACATTGAGGCAGAGAGTTACTATGAAAAGAACCAGTCCCAGCGCGAAGGCCGCCAGCGTCTTGGGGCTGTCGAATTCCTGGTCGCCGACCAGCAGGGTCACGATCTGCACCGTCACGGTGGTCACCGCGGCGAGGGGATTGACGGTCAGGTTCGCCGAAAGACCCGCCGCCATGACCACGATCATGGTCTCGCCGATGGCCCGCGACACGGCCAGCAGCACGCCGCCGATGATCCCCGGGATGGCGGCCGGCACGATCACCTGGCGAATGGTCTCCGAGCGTGTGGCCCCCAGGCTGTAGGCTCCGTCCCGCAGGGACTGGGGCACCGCGTTGATAAAATCGTCGGATAGCGACGACACGAAGGGGATGATCATGATCCCCATGACCAGCCCGGCCGCCAGCGCGCTCTCGGAGGCGACATCCAGGCCCAACCAGTTCCCCCAGTCGCGGATGATGGGGGCCACCGTCAGGGCGGCGAAAAAACCGTAAACGACGGTGGGGATCCCCGCCAGCACCTCTATCAGCGGCTTGGCCACGGCCCGCAGGCGCTTGCCGGCGTATTCAGAAAGGTAGATCGCGGACATCAGCCCGATCGGCACCGCCACCACCATGGCGATGGCCGAAATGAGGGCGGTTCCCAGGAAGACCGGAACGGCCCCGAAGGCGCCCGACGAGCCCACCTGGTCGGCACGGATGGCCATCTGCGGGCTCCAGTCCAGGCCGAACAGGAACTCGGTGACCGGGATGATATTGAAAAAGCGGATGGCTTCATAGAGAACGGAGAGGACGATCCCGATCGTGGTGAAAATCGCGATCGTCGAGCAGGCCACGAGAATGACGGTGAGAATCCCCTCCACCTGGTTCCGGGCCCGCAGCCCGGCCGCGATTCGGCGCCGAACCAGCAGCCCAGCCGCCACCATCAAGGCGATGGTGATGACGGCCAGTGCCTGATGGCTGATGGACCGCAACCGGCGATAGTGGTCGACGGCCGTCTGGATGGCGGGATCGGCGGTCTGGGAGACGAAGCTGCCGCTCTCCAGGTTGCGGATATCGTTGATGACGAGGTTCATCCGGTCCGCAGGAAGGCTGCGGATGGATTCGGGCATATCGCTCACCACCAGGTGGGTGATGACTTCGTTCTCGCAGGCCAGCCAGAATCCGAAAATGAGCAGCGCCGGGATGGCGCACCACAGGGCGGTCAGCGCGCCGTGGTAGGTCGGCCGGGAATGCAGCTTCACGGCCCCCCCGGCGCGGTCGGCGAGGGCGAAGGCCTTGCGCCGGCCGAAGTAATAGCCCGCAGCCGACAGGGCCAAGAGGACCGCCAGCAATGAAATAGGCGCCATAGACCTGAGATCCTTTTTACGCATCCTGCAAGGAACGGATGCGACGGCTAAAGTAAGTACGGCTCGATTGTTAGAATTTTGTTAGAATTGAGCTAACATTTGATTAACCGCCGGCGGTCAGGCCCGTGCCGGCCGGTCACCCCGCCCGCGCTGCTACTCATAGAAAATTTCCGGGCTTACCGCCAGAAATTGGGCCTGACGCGACGTCAGGGAAAAGCGCGGCGCGGATGCCTCCGAATCCGACCGGCGCGAGGCGAAGCACAGCTCGCGGCCCAGCGCGGTTACATAGATCACCCGTTTGCTGCATTTCAGGCAGGTGGGGTTGTTCTTGTCGGATTCAAACAATGCACAGGTGCGGCAGGGATTGGTCATTTGTTCCTTCCTTTCGTCGAGCGGCAGCGTCGCATAAAAAGCGGTTGGGGGTTGCCGCGGTTTTCAGATTGGAGTACTCCCGGAACGTTACGGGTTGATGAGGCTTCCATGAGAAAATGGCGACCCTTTCGACGCCTCAATCGATATTTAGCGCGCCCCTAACCTGCGCGGAACAGGGGTGAAGAAGACTGACGTAATTTTCCATATAATTCGTAAGGTAATCTGAATGCGTGCAGCCCCGGCGTTTGAAGCCTCGCTGCGCCGAACCCAACTCGCCTGATTGCTGCAGGAATGATGACCGGAGGTCGGATG
>Ga0114938_1001954_pt1 | contig 13536 bp, 9 predicted proteins | sample AshMeaBigSpring_FD_88675 | JGI IMG/M metagenome (GOLD analysis project Ga0114938, IMG submission 88675) | Groundwater microbial communities from Big Spring, Nevada to study Microbial Dark Matter (Phase II) - Ash Meadows Big Spring | ecosystem: Environmental > Aquatic > Deep subsurface >...
GGATCGCTTGTATCTGAAGGAGATCTGGTCCTATTAGTCATGCCCCAAGATATCCAAGCACCCAAAGGACGGTTAATCTTGCCTCAAGTACAAACCCTCCGCGAACTGCTCGACAAGAAATGTCTGGTGATGAGTTGTACCACCGATAAGTTGGCAGAAACCCTTCAAGCACTTGCCTATCCTCCCAAACTGATCATCACCGATTCGCAAGTGTTCGATACCGTCTATCGCCAGAAACCCGAAAGTAGTTTGCTAACCTCCTTTTCCGTCTTATTTGCAGCCTATAAGGGAGATATTAATTATTACATCGCGAGTGCTTCCGTCATTCCAACGCTCAACGAATCCTCACGAATTTTAATAGCAGAAGCCTGTACACATGTCCCCCTAAACGAGGATATTGGGAGGGTCAAACTTCCCCGACTTCTTCGTAAACGAATCGGAGAAAACGTTCAGATCGATCTTGTAGCCGGGAACGACTTTCCACACGACTTATCCCCGTATGATCTTATCATTCAATGCGGTGCCTGCATGTTCAACCGTAAATATGTATTAAGTCGCATTGAACGTGCTAAAACTCAGAAAGTTCCGATGACCAATTATGGAATCGCACTCGCTTATCTGAGCGGCATACTCGAATATATAGAATTTTAAAAACAAGAACCGATTTCATTGGATTCTTAAATCATTTATATTACATTTGCCGAATAATCAACATTTTATTAATCTAACACGCAGACACATGAAAAAGAAAACAATGGCATTGGCCATCTTTCTAGCCGTTTGTGCAACCACCCAGGCTCAGGACAGAGCCAAACAATACAAAGTAAGAGATGCGATCACTGTTCGTACCCCCATCATGAACGACAGTATTAATCCTACCGGACAAAAACACAACTTAAAAGATATACTTCAAACTCCGGTTGTGTTCAATCTTGAAGGAGCACCCACACAAATATTATCAACAGATTCCGAAGGCTTTATCAAGTTCAATAAAGCAGAAAAAGACAACAAGCTCTATCTGGTAAGCACCAATATACGTGCCGAACGCTTTATCAAAGGAAAGCTAAAGATTACCTCTCCGGTGCGTTGGGAACTCTTTGTTGACGGAGCTTCACGCATGGTAAAAGATGCGGCAGAAGACAGCATCAGTTCGGGATCATCCAGAGAGATCACATTAACACTCGAACCCGAGAAAGATTACGAGATCACGATCAAGATCTTATCCAACTCCAAAGATAAATCAGCTCCTACCATCAAATGTGAACTCATCAAAGACAGCAAGTTCGAAAAGATAGCTTGCACCCTTTCACCGGAGATGAAAAAACGTTTTGCCATGGACAATACCGTTTACGGTAGTAAAGTAAACGGAGTGTCTGTTTCACCGAGTGGCAAATATCTGCTCACCCGTACTTGGAACAACCTGGCTGAGAACCGTTCGAATACCGTATGTCAGTTGATCGACATTAAAACGGGAAAAGTTATCTTATCCAATGTGAAAGACGGAGTACGCTGGATGCCTAAAAGTGATAAGCTATACTACACCACCGTTGCAGCAGTTGGCAATGATGTCGTGACATTAGATCCTGCAACACTCCGTGAAGAAACCATCTTAAGAGGAATACCCGAACAAGGATTCACCTGGTCGCCCAACGAAGACTATCTGATCTATTATCCCAAAGAACAGATCGTAAACGAGCAAGGTCCCCTTCGTCGCATTGCGAGTCCCGTCGACCGTATACCCGGTTCACGCGAACGCAGTTTCTTGGCAAAATATAATTTATCGAACGGCACAACCGAAAGATTAACTTACGGATTCCAAAGCACTAGTCTGCGAGATATCTCTCCCGATGGCAAATATTTGCTCTACAGCTCTTCAAAAGAGAATATCACCAAACGTCCATTCTCTCTCTCTTCACTTTATCAAGTAAATATGGAGACGTTGGCTGTTGACACACTTTTCTATGATGATCCTTTTGTAGGCGGAGCCAACTACTCACCGGATGGTAAGCAGCTTCTACTCACAGCCAGTCCCGAAGCATTTGGAGGCATAGGCAAGAATGCAGGCAATCACCCTATCGCTAATGATTTCGACAGTCAAGCGTTCATTTATGATTTGTCGACCCGTAAGATCACCCCAATCACCAAAGATTTCAACCCGACGGTCAACTTCCTGCAATGGAACCGTGGAGATGGCTGTATCTACTTTAATACAGCCGATGGCGATTGCAAAAATATCTATCGCTACTCACCGAAGAGTCAGAAGTTCGAAAAGCTCAATTTAGAAACCGAGGTAACTTCTTCCTTCAGTCTTTCGGAGAACAATCCGTCGATAGCAGCATACATCGGACAAAGCGACAACTATACAGGTGCAGCTTATCTATTCGATATGAAAAAGAAAACCTCTAAGATGATCGCCGATCCGATGAAACCGATCCTAGAGAATATTGAGTTCGGCAAGACCGAAACTTGGAAGTTCACAGCATCCGATGGAACCGTGATTGATGGCAAGATCTGCTTACCTCCTAACTTCGATCCAAATAAGAAATACCCACTCATCGTATATTATTATGGTGGAACAACTCCTACCGAACGTGGGATTAGCAGTCCTTATTGTGCACAACTCTTCGCTTCGCGCGATTACGTAGTTTATGTCATCCAACCCAGCGGAACCATTGGTTATGGCCAGGAGTTCTCAGCACGTCACGTCAACGCATGGGGTAAACGTACAGCCAGTGAGATCATCGAAGGAACGAAGTTGTTCTGCAAATCACATTCGTTTGTAGATAGCAAAAAGATCGGATGTATCGGAGCATCTTACGGCGGCTTCATGACTCAGTACTTGCAGACGCAGACAGACATTTTCGCTGCAGCAGTATCGCACGCAGGAATCAGTGATGTGACAAGCTATTGGGGCGAAGGTTATTGGGGATACTCATACAACAGCGTAGCAGCAGCAGATAGCTATCCTTGGACCAATCCAGAATTGTTCACCCAACAAGGCTCTCTGTTCAATGCAGATAAGATCAAAACACCGTTGTTATTACTTCACGGAACAGTGGATACCAATGTGCCTATTGGCGAAAGTATTCAAATCTTCAATGCTTTGAAGATATTGGGTAAGACAGTGGAGTTCATTACGGTAGAAGGTGAAAACCACTTCGTGATGGATTATAACAAACGTGTAAAATGGAACAACTCCATCATGGCATGGTTCTCTCGTTGGTTGCAAGATAGCCCCGAATGGTGGAACGAATTATACCCCGAACGCAATCTGTAATATTTCTTCTGCTCCTAGATAAAGTCAGAAGAATCTAAATTCAAAGCAAAACATAAATAGCTGCTATTAAAAACTGATTGGTCAGTTGTTAATAGCAGCTATGGTTTTAATATAAGAAAATCACTTTAGCTGATTTATAGTGTATTTTGCGATCTGCACACGATACAGTTTTGCAACAATTAATCATTTTAAAATCATATTTCGATATATTGTTTTGGAAAACAAGATAGGGAATGGATAAGCAACAAACGGACTACTTTGTACTGCTTTATCTTTCATTTAAAAATTTAAACAAATTCAAAAAAAACAGTATTTTTATCCAAAAATATTTCATTCTCATATCTGTAAGTTTGAAGTATATTATCTATATTTGCTTAAGTAAGTATTAATAAATTGTTATTCCAGCCATGAAAACAAAATTCAAAGAACTTCTGAAAGGTATTTTCTTGACATCCGTTGCATCTTTGGTTTCATCAAATGAAGCTAATGCTATATCTTATGATCTTTCTAAAATAAGTTATGACAACGACAATCAAATGGAGCAGGGAACTAAGAACGATCTTTCTCAAAAGTATATACTTAAAATACATAATGATAATTCATACCTGATTGCAGGTCATAGAAGTCACCGCTCGCACTCTTCGCATCGCTCACATTCTTCACATAGATCAAGCAGCTATGGAAGTTACAATGGGGCTTATACTTCAACAAGCTCAAGCACTTCAACAAGCTCTAATGCCTCAACATATAAAACAAATACCACAACTTCTACAAAAACAGCCTACTCATTAGGAGAAAGAAGTATTTGTAATGGCGTTTCAGGTAAAGACGTCGCTGAGCTAGCGTATAAATTGCTTAAAATGAAATATATAATAGAATCGGATATAGAAAAGGACTATTTAGGAGATGTCACCTATTCTACCAAATTGGAGTCTGCTATTAAAAAATTCCAAAAAGATCACAATGAAATTGTCGATGGTATTGTCGGACATAAAACAATTGAAGCTATTAATAAACGTATAGAACAAATCAATTATAATAATGTAAATGTTACTTCACATAAATACAATTTAGGCGATCGAGTACTTAAAAAGCAAATGAAAGGACATGATGTAACACAACTCAAAAACATCTTAATTGACAAAGGCTATATATCTGGAAATCTGTTCAAAGGTGATTCTTTTTTCGATGATGAGACAGAAAAAGCTGTAATCAAATTTCAAAAATCCATCGGAATAGATTCCGATGGGATTGTGGAAACTCAAACTGTTTATTTTTTAAAAAAATGAAATTAAATTATGATTAATGCCGAATTAAAGTCAAATAATGCATTTTGTTTTACAATAAACACATCTATATTTAACGAAAATGTAATAACAAAAGCATTGTATTGGTATACAGAATTCTTTAATATTTATTGGAATAAAAAAAGCGAAAGTGTAAGTGTAATAATTTTAAAAGTTAAGCCTAATACAAACAAAACATACACTTTTGAAGATGTAGCTAGTAAATTCAATCAAGACTTAATTGATTACAAGAATAGGGATTTGATTATACATGAAACTAAAGACATTCGTAATATCTTATATGTAAAAGCTTTTGCAAACAATGATGATTTTGAAGATTTTAATCTAGCATCAGAATGATAAATAGCTATTATTTATTACCCTTCCGATTTGAAAAAATCGGAGGACAAGAGTTACTTGTCAATGAATTGGGTGATTATATTTTTGTCCCAATAGGAACAATAAATAGAATTGTCAATCATCAACTTAATAAAAAAGAAGATGTCTACAAGGATTTAATCTCTAATTTTTTTATTTCAGAAAGTCCTATACCTGAATTAATTGACAATATGGCAACAAGGCTTAGAACTAAAAAAGCTTTTCTTGATTCATTCACCTCATTACATATTTTTGTCTTAACCTTAAGATGTAATCAAAATTGCATTTATTGCCAAGCCTCTAGTAAAGATAGTAGCGAAGCTCTATATGATATGAATGAAGAGCATCTATTTAAAGCTATAAATTTAATGTTTCAAAGTCCATCAGAATCCATCACGATGGAATTTCAAGGAGGAGAACCCTCTTTGCCCTTTCATCTACTTCAAAAAGCAGTAGAAAGAGCTGCAGAACTAAATGAAAAGTACAAAAAGCAGATAACATATGTTCTATGTACAAACTCTATAAACTTAACGGAAAAAATATTATGCCTATGTAAAAAGTATAATATTCTTATTTCAACATCTTTAGATGGCCCAGCTTTTATACACAATCACAACAGAGGAAAAAATGATAGTTATAATCGTTCAATAGAAGGCATTAGTAAAGCTAGAAATTATTTAGGAACTGATAGAGTATCTGCATTAATGACTACATCAGAGTTATCAATGAATTATCCCAAAGATATTATTGACAATTATTTATCAAATGGTTTCAATAATATATTTCTTCGCCCTTTAAACCCTTATGGCCTAGCACTAAATAATACCGATTGGAATAAATATCTTGATAAATTCATAACTTTCTATAAATCGGCATTAAACTATATTATTGATATCAATATCCGAGGAAACTTTTTTGTAGAAGAATTTACGGCAATACTACTTCGTAAAATGCTCACCCCTTTCACTACTGGATTTGTTGATTTGCAATCTCCTACTGGAATAATAAATAGCGTTGTCGTTTATAATTATGATGGTTATGTGTATGCGTCTGACGAATCAAGAATGATAGCAGAGTATCATGATTACACATTTAGGCTTGGGCATGTTACAGATAAGTATGAAAGTCTATTTTATGGTAAAAAAGCTCAGCAAATAATCTTAATTGGAGGAACCGAATTTATTGCAGGGTGTGCCGATTGTGCTTTTCAATCTTATTGTGGTGCTGATCCTGTACGAAATCACTCTACCCAAAATGATATGTATGGTTTACGTCCTACTTCTTCTTTTTGTAAAAAACATAAAGCTATTATTTCTTACCTATTCTATTTAATTCATAATGAACACGATAGGGTTATGCCAATATTTAAACAATGGATTAATAAAAATGAAAATGAATTTTGATATAAACTCTAACGACAATTCATTATTTGTTACCTCTCAATGTAACAACAGATGTTTAATGTGTGCACAGCCACCATTGACTAGAGATGATATAGATTTCTTTTTTGAAAAGAATATAAAACTTATTGATAATGGCCCTAATAATTTAACGAATATTGGAATTACTGGTGGAGAACCAACTTTACTGCAAGAAAGATTAATTCATTTAATCAAATACATTGAACTCCGTTATCCAGATAGCTTAATACATATACTGACTAATGGAAGAGCATTTGCGGATATTCGATACACAAGGAAGTTTATTGGATCTTCTAACCTCTTGTTTGGTATTCCGTTGCATTCTGACTTTCCAGAAGATCATGATGCAATAACTCAAATAAAAGGTTCATATATAGAAACAATGAAAGGGTTATACAACCTTGCAAATATAGGCGCAGATATAGAACTACGAGTTGTTATAAATAAAATGAACTACCAAAGACTCCCACAGTTGTCTGAGTTTATATGGAGGAACTTACCATTTGTTGCATATATATCATTTATGGGGCTTGAAGATACTGGATATTCCATTAAAAATCATGATAAAATTTGGATTGATCCTATTGACTATCAGATGAAACTTGAAGAAGCTGTTTCTAATTTAGCAGGGTGGAAACTGGATGTTTCGATTTTTAACATACCTTTCTGTCTCCTAAGATCATCAATGTACAAATTCGCGAAGCAATCTATTTCCGACTGGAAAGTCACATATGTAGATGCTTGTACAAAATGCTCTAAAAAGAACGAATGTTGTGGTCTATTTTCAACATCAAAGACACAAAGTTCTAATATCAAAGCTATATAAACATTTTGAGCATGGAAAACTTTCTATCAACAATAATGGCAGCTTCATTTGGATGTTTCATATCGATTATCACTTCAATTATTAATAATAGGCACTTTCTCTCTTTAGAAAATAAAAAGTATAAGAAAGAATTGAATTTACTACAAAAAAAAGAATTAAGTGAGCAAAAACAACATAAGTTAGAGTTTTTATTAGAAGCAACTGAAATTTTATCAGATCTTGAGGATCAAATTTCCCAGACCAAAAGTTATATGGATATGATGAAAAATATAACTGAATTTGAATATGATGAAATATATAAACAAGAACTCAACAAAATACATCGTTTGAAAGGTATAATAACTGTGTATTTTCCTAGATTATATTCTAATGTTCGTACTATGGCTGCACAGCATAATATCTATTGGGGACGACAAAGGATATTTTTACAGATCAAAATTGACTATAATGAAAAAAAATGGATAGATATGAATTCTCAAGTTATCAAAGCAGCTCTTGATTGTCAGAAAAGCATATATGACATAATATCAGAACTAATGCACATATCAGAAGAAATACAAGAAGTAAATATTAAAAATACTTCTTCTATTAATGATTTACAGTAAAACAGTAAAGCTGGCTTTTAGTTTTATTTAATATTAGATATTCTATATCGATCTTAAAACGACCATAACGATTAATATCAAATCAACATGATTTTGCTTCTAAAAAAGCATTGTAAAAGAATCACCAGGCTCACTAAGGTTTAGAAGTATAAACACTATTTTTAAAATGTACAAAAGACTAAGTTGCACAAGATTAAAGTATTTAAGATAAAGAGTAGAAAAAAAGCGTATAAACTCTAACCCACCTTCACACCGTTAAATCCTTAAATATTTTTTGTTATTTGTTTATTTATTCTTACGTTTGAGAAAATAAACAAATAACACTTTCACATTCTACTTATTTCATCTAAAGTAGGTTATTTGTAGCGTTATTGGCATATTGAGTTAACTAAAAAATCATGGTTATGAAAAACAGTTTATTGATAGTCGTATTTTCTTGCCTGTGCCTTGCTGTATCAGCTCAGACAATCAATTGGGCGAAATCCGGAACCAACATAAAATCGGACAGTATTGCCAAAAAGATATTGGAACCTGCCCAATACCTCGTAACTTATTCGTATCAATTCGTGAGAGATACTGCTTATCCTGCAGATAAAAGAACTGGGACCACCATCCTCCAGGTGGGTAATAACTACAATCGTTTTTGTGATTTTTACGAATTGCGTTTCGACTCGATCTGTGACGAAACCTCACGTGGCAATATGTCGGTAGTAGAATCTTCTCCTCTCATGTTATCTTCACTAAAGAAAGCTCTATTCACAGAAAGTATTCTCATCGATAAAAAGGCAAACAAAGCGATCATCCAACGGACAGCCGGTTTGAAAACCAAGAGATACCAATACGAAGAAGAGTGTCCAACCTTAAAATGGGAAATGTTGGAAGGAGACACCACAATTGTAGGTTATCATTGCAACAAAGCAAAAACAAGTCTGTTTGGTCGTGATTATATCGCATGGTATTCATCGGAAGTTAATATGCCCTACGGTCCTTACAAGTTCAATGGACTACCCGGATTGATTTTCCGTGTTTCTGATACGCAAGGACATTTCGATTTCATCTTGAACGGCCTAGAGAAAGTCGATAAATATACCCCAATATACGTTTGGAGCAGCAAGGACATTATTAAAACCAATCGTAAAACAGTGAGGCAGATATATAAAAACTTCTGTGCCGATCCTGTTGGAGCACTGACAAGTGATGGAAATATTAAAGTTTCGGATGAAGCAAAAGCAAGTGTCAGTCCTAAACCCTATAATCCCATAGAACTTGAATAAGATACAACCCATCTATTTGACGATACTTCTGTGTGTGTGTGGCATCAGTCGTACTATGTCACAAACGCCGAATGAGGCTGTACGGTTATCTTTTGAAATAAGAGATGCGGACAGCCATAAGCCACTGATCAGTGTTGCATGTAGGGTCTTTACATCAGAAGAGAAGTTCTATACTTATGCCATCTCGGACAATGAAGGGAAGCTAACTGTTTTGATCCATAAAGACGATCTTTTGGAATTTTCTTACATCGGATACAAGAAGTTGAAAACGAAAGCCAGCTCCTATACAGTAGGGAAGATAAACGTAATAGAACTATCAGAGCAAGGAGTATCCCTTCGAGAAGTAACCATCAAAGCTCCACCCATCCGTGCCAAAAAAGACACGCTGGTTTATCATGTTGCTTCATTTGCTAAACTGGGAGATACACATCTCGAAGACGTATTAAGGAAGTTGCCCGGCATACAAGTGGCAGATAATGGTACCGTTTCATACCAAGGAAAAGCAATCAACAAGTTCTATATAGAAGGAAAAGATCTGTTGGGCAGCAGCTACAATCAGGCAACACGGAACATGCCGGTAGATGCTGTAGCGGCAGTAGAAATACTTGAGAATCATCAACCCGTAAAAATGCTGGAAAGTAGAGAGTTCACCGACAAAGCAGCTCTGAATCTCAAGTTAGATAAAGGACACCGATCTCGTCCGTTCGGTGAACTAGAGGGAGGAATAGGCGGCACCCCTATCATTTGGAACAATCGCCTCTTTCTCACTCAGATCTTGGGTAAGAGTCAGCTGTTAATTAGCGGAAAAATGAATAATACCGGTACCGATCTTTCCGAGGAGACGAAAGAGCATATAGATATCACCGATTTAGACGCTTATGAGCCCCTCCTGTCGCCTCTACTATCAACAGCAACCAATCAGGAAACGCTGTCACAAAACCGATACTTGAACAACAAATCCTATTCGGCAGGAATCAATTATCTGACTAGTTTATCATCCGATGCAACCTTGCGAGTGAACGTCCTCACATACGAAGACCACTCTTCTCATTCGAGCAATTACGAATATAGTTATGGTGGAGTGAAAGAAGTGAACATTGCAGAGAGCAATCGGATGAAACAACAAACATTGACAGTACTTCCCATTATGAAGTACGAGTTGAACAGTAAGAATACGTTTCTTTCGAACGAACTTCGGTATTCGTTCAATCGCATATCATCCTCCAATACACTGATTACAAACGGCAAAAAGCTCAATGAGAAGATAATGAGTAAACCTTCTTATATTCAGAACTATCTGACCTCCGCCTTCACTCTTGGAAAGCAGATCATACAAGCCAAATCTCTATTGCGTTATTTCAATCGAAGAGAGAACTTAACTGATGTATCCGATTCAATTGCTTATTATAACGTATCCGAACGTTATGCCACCCAATCGTTCGTAACCAAAAACATTCTTTCCACCTACCTACCCTTGTGGGGGAACAATCTCGAACTGACTACCCAGGCGTATTACCGGAACAATCTTTATGATTATGCAGGGAGTGTACGAAATGATAAATTACAATTTAAGTTGCAACCTAGTTATGCAATCTCGTTTGGTTCAGGAAGTAGCTTATCGATGGATATTCCTGTTGAATGGTCGCGTATCAAACTTACATCGCCCAAGATCGATCAAGCCGACCGCAACTATTTCTCATTTTCACCGAGTATCTATTTCAAGTATCAGTTCACTGATCAATGGAAACTCGTGTTGTCCGCATCCATGAATGCCGACAACACGATGGAAGATTTTTATTCTCCATCCATCTTACGAACCACTTATCGCACGGAATATGTTCCTAGCAATCGGGTATTCATCAATCAGAGCAAACGAGTATCGGCCAGACTTAATTATCGGAACCTTGCCACGATGTTCTTTTCAAATCTATTAGTATCGTATGCCGATGAAAAGAGAGAGTATTTCACGAACTATCAATATACAGATTCAATCACAACAATATCTTTTGTTGAAGGCGGCAATCATCGCCGGATACTTATGGCTCACGCAACAGCCGATAAGAGCTTTACGGATGCAGGTGTTTCATTAAAATCGGAACTCAGCTACAATCAGACCTCTTACTTACTTTCGCAATCCGGCATTCAGACCAATAATCAATCAAACATTCTCAGTGCTAATATGAGTGCCATATATCAGAAACTCAAATGGCTGAGACTAACCATGGGAACAGTTGGAACATTTTATTGGGAACGTAACAATCTGTATCATTCGGATGTACTTCAATCATTTGTGACCCATGCATCCATCTACCTCTTTCCTATAAAAGGAATCGACATCAAATTAAAATACCAGAACTATACCAATGAAATATCCCAATCGAGATATAAAACCTTTAGCATGTTCGACATAGATGTTAACTATAAAATCAACAAGACATGGGAAGTAGGAAGTTCCGTTACTAATACACTGAATACCAAATACTATTCGATTACGCAAAATACAGGAATCAATCTTTTCCATTCCAATCTTCCACTACGAGGGCGAGAAGTGCTATTTCGCGTCTTGTGGAGAATATAAGCATACAAGAGGTATAAATACAAGAATTATAAATACAAGGATTATAAATACAAGGGTATAAACTGACGTGCATATAAGCATAAAAAGGTATAAGAATCTGAAAATAAAAGGACCTGAGGAGAGGATCTGAGGGTATAAATAGCCGATCAACTTATTTACCTGACTGCAATCGGGATGCGAGTTGCTCACGCTTTGGGTTTTGAATAATAACTCAAAATAGACTTAACAATTCATAAAATGACGGGGAATAATGGGGAGAATTCGCCAAGCACGATTAAAGGAGCAAGATAATTAGAATTAAATTTCTACTTTTGTAGTCGCACCCTTTCGTGGAAATGTGGCACCGATGAGACAGCTTAAAACAACAGTTTAAACAACAGCTTAAACAACAGCTTGAACAGAAGATTTAAACAACAACAAATATAAACTAATTATTAACCCAGAATTCAGTTGCATATGCCGATTGAATTCAGCAACTTAAATTTAATCAAACCAATGAAAAGATGGAGTTTACTGATCGTCTTGAGTCTCTTCTTGACATCGCTATCAGCGCAACTAACACCAGACTTGGCGGCAAAGTTAGCCCCCCAGGGTCAAATAGAAGAAAGCTCAACAACCATTGACCCCACCGACTGCATCGTTTGGGGAGTAGGAAAGAAACTGGCAGGAAACGAGTTCACATATTCCTTCCCTGTAAAAGGTATTCGAAATTCATTATTAATCAGAGCTACCGATGGTACTCAATCGATGGAGTGGTTAAGCGATCCGCTTCCTAAGCTCCCAAACTCCGCTCAATTTGCCACCTACATCATTCCCGTAGCCATTGGCACAAACGGTCTGTTGTTCAACATGAGCGTTGAGATTGATGGAGAGAAAACCTTCACCATCGACAATAAAGATCTTGCCAAATGGAACAAAGAGGATAAGAAGGGAAGAACACTTACGTTCGAAAGTAATTTTGTGGATGGCAACAGAGACCGTCGCGGTTTCTTCTACTTAAGAATCCCGAAAGCTCAACTACCCAAAGAGGGCAAACCGCTTCATTTCAAGATCACAGCCGACAAGCGAGGCAGTCAGTCTTGGTTCATGGTCTATACCGACCGATTAGTTCCCAACACCGAAGTCAAACTTTCGCCAGCCATAAAAGATGGCAAGCAGCAATTGATGGTGGAAGTTACACACCTTGGTTCACCTGTTGAAACAACCGTAAAAGCTGATGGAAAGATCGTTGGCAAAAGCATTGTCAAGATGGGAAACAACAGCTTTAGCGTCTCTATCGACAAAGTATCCAAACCTCGCATCTCCACTATCGAAGTGATTGCCAACAACCGGATTCAAAAGAGCAAGATACAACTCAAACCATCTCGCAAATGGGAGGTTTATTTTGTACAGCACACTCATACAGACATTGGCTATACTCGTCCACAAAACGAGATCTTAGCCGAACATATTCGCTACATTGACTATGCACTCGACTACTGCGACCTAACAGACAACCTACCCAAAGAGGCGCAATTCAGATGGACTTGCGAAACCACTTGGGCTGTGGAGCAGTTCCTTCAGACACGTCCCAAAGAGCAAATCGAAAGATTAAAGAAAAGAGTAGCAGAGGGACGCATTGAAGTGGCAGGAATGATCTTCAACTTCTCTGAGTTGCCCGACGAGCAAAGCTTGGCAGCATCTCTCGAGCCGTTGAAAGAGTGCAGAAAAGCAGGCATCCCCGTAGAAGTTGCGATGCAAAACGACATCAACGGTATGGCATGGGCTTTTGCCGATTACTACCCGCAATTAGGTGTTCGATACCTCGACATGGGTACACACGGTCACCGTGCACTCATCTGCTTCCCCTACCCTACGGTATTCCGCTGGCAAAGTCCTTCGGGCTCTGAGA
>Ga0114938_1001955_pt1 | contig 13533 bp, 13 predicted proteins | sample AshMeaBigSpring_FD_88675 | JGI IMG/M metagenome (GOLD analysis project Ga0114938, IMG submission 88675) | Groundwater microbial communities from Big Spring, Nevada to study Microbial Dark Matter (Phase II) - Ash Meadows Big Spring | ecosystem: Environmental > Aquatic > Deep subsurface >...
ACACCACCAAAACGACCATTAATCAAAAAGCTTAATCCAAATCCTTTGTACGACAATGAATTATTCAATCCCATATTAAAATCAGGAGAAGTTTTGCCTAAGTAAACAGGTTCACTTCTCTCTAGACCAAACGAACCATCACCACTAACTTCAACAAATCCCAAATGATCTTTTTTGAAAAATGTATTTGCATATATATCATGAATGCTTCCACCCTCTTTCAATATCACTCGACCTTTATCTTTCATCACCTCGGGAATATTTATCGGCTGTTCCATCAAATCAGTGTAGTAATTTCTCACCATCTCTTTGATTTTGTTTACATTCCGTGAAAATGTCAAATTAGAAGAGAAAGACAATCCATTTTTCAAATTATCACTATAACCTAAAGAAGCCTCCCAGCCATAGTTTTCTACATTTCCTGCTTGCAAGTAAATTTGTTTATATCCAGTAAACTCAGGAAGATCTCCTAAGAACGTTTGGTTATTCGTATTTGCATGATAATAAGTAATCTCCGCATTCAATTTGGTCCATAGACGCATACTTACTCCAAATTCATACGATTTGGTACGTTCTGCTTTAAAATCAGTGAAAGGATAGATACCAGTTGGATAAAGAGATCCGCCGACAATCGGAGTAGTGACTGTTCCCGGAGTCAATCCTGAAAGAGAGACAGGGGCACCAACTTCGGTATACGAACCGCGAACTTTCAAGTATGAAATAAACTCAGGCAAAGTTAGCATTTCCGAAACGATTCCAGACAGTCCCACAGAAGGGTAAAAGAAAGACTCTTCATTTGTATTTATCAAACGGGAGTTCCAGTCATTACGTCCGGTTAAAGTCAGATAAACCATGCTTTTCCATCCCAGCTCAAGGTTACCAAAAACGGCGTGATTACGCACTCTTTTATTTCCACCCTTTTCAGAAACAAGCCCATTTGCAGGATCGATATTCGAAGCAGAGAATTTGTTAGTAACTCCAAGTAAAGTGCCTTTATATCCCCTTTCCAACACCCAGTAATTAGAGTAGTTCCAGCCTAAATTAGCTGCAATGCTTAAATTCTGAATATTCTTATTAATATTCAACATAAAGTCGGCATATTCCTGATGGTCATTATAATTGCTATAATTATAGTGTCCTTTCTTTCCTTCAGCAAACTTTTGATCGGAAGTTGCATAGATTTTACGTTCGAACCTTACATTGGCATCATCCATTCTATATCGTGCTGAAGCATTCATCCAATCAGTAATTTTATAAGTCAGCCCAACATTAAACATATAGCGACTTTTATCATTGGTAGCCACATTACGATAAGCCGTCCAATAAGGATTTTGCGAAGCATATGTTTGTTCTGCAATAGGCCAATATTGCATAGGAATATTACGATTGGCATTATATCTTTCAAAAGTCTTTATTTCATCAAAGTTCTCACCTCTGGGGAACAAATAAGCGGCCATAACAGGATTCCAGTATTGACCTTGAGATACCATGTTCTTATCCTGTTGTTTTACATAAGAGGCACCCAAGTCGAGTTCCAATTTATCATTTAAGAAAGTAGAAGTATTACGAACTGTAAAGTTATAACGATCGTATGTATTATTAGGAACGATACCCGATGAATTGGTTGAAGAAATCGAAGCAAATGTTTGATTTTGCTTGGTTCCTGTCGTCAAGGTTAATGAATTAATGTAATTTGTACCTGTATTAAAGAAATCATCTTTGGGATCATAATTAGAAGGTTTTGCAAGTTTCTCACCCCAGCTAGAATACATATCTTTCTTATTTCCATAGGTATTCTGGAACTCAGGAGTCATATATGCTTTACTAAATTCAGTAGAAGAAGAGAATTGAACTGAAACTTTTCCCTCTTTACCTCTCTTAGTGGTGATCAAAATAACTCCATTTGCCGCACTACTACCATATAGTGCAGCAGCCGATGGTCCACTTAATACCGAAGTACTTTCAATATCTTCAGGATTAAAATCGGCAATGCCTTCAGTGCCGGCTTTGCCTTCACCCATAATTCCACTATCTGTACCTCCCATATTAGTGTTAAATAAAGGAATACCATCTACTACATACAAGGCATTATTATTACCTTCGATAGATTTGCTTCCACGCATAATCACTCTTGTAGCCCCCCCTACTCCACTTGCACTTTTATTTATTGTAACGCCGGCAATTTTACCATTCAAGGAGTTCACAAAGTTTGCATTTTTCACAGTAGTCAGTTCGTCCCCTTTTATTTGCTGTACATTATACGACAGTGCTTTTTCGGAACGTTTAATACCCAAAGCCGTCACAACCACTTCATCAAGCACCTTTGTATCTTGTTTCAATACAACCTTTAAAAAATCTTGTTTAGAAGCGGAAAGTGTTTGAGTAACATAGCCTATATAAGAGATCTTTAAATCGGCATCAGAAGGAGCTTTAATTGCAAAGTTACCGTCTATATCGGTAATTGTTCCTGTAGAGCCTCCGCCTAACGATACATTCACACCGATTAAAGGTTCACCGTTATCGTCGACCACTTGTCCTTTGATGGTTTTTACAGCTTGTTCAACGGCAACCTTTTTCTTAGTAATTACCACATAGTTTCCATTGATCTGATAGACGAATCCAGTGCCTTTCAATATAATATTCAGTGCATCGGACACCGTTTTTTTCTGAAGATTCAATTCGGATATTACTTTTCCAGCTAACTCTGAATCGCTATAGTTGATAGACATTTTCGACTGTTTTTCAACTGCTCTGAGAGCATCCACAACAGTCATTTTCTTTTGTTGAATAGTTACTTTTTCATTACTTTGGGCAAATATCTGAACTTGCGCGCACAATAATAGTCCTAAAAAAGTAATAAAGGCTCGTTTGAGAGCGATTTGTTCTGCTATTTTTTTGTAGATTTGCAGCATCTTTTAGTATTAGTTAATTGGTTATTATTCAAGGAACTTTGTTAGAATAGCGTCCATAAACGCTAATGTTAAAAGATTGTGATTTCATATCCGGGAGAAACTGGCCTTTCTTCCGGATACTTTTTTTCATCATAGATTCGTTTAAAAGTTTTATAATCAGTTTTTCTCTTTATGTTCTATATAGCAAACATTTCCTTTTAGATTGTATTGAATATCTCCAGCTACTTGCGATATAATAGTCATAACCTCTTTTAAGGTAGCTTTATTATGAAATTTGAAACTATACGTTTTATTCGTCAAACAATGAAGGCTATAAATAAAACGGTACGGGAACTTACGCTCCATGACCATCAAGATATCCTCTAGTCTCATATTATTAAAAACAAGTTCACCCCGTTGCCATGCAGTCACATTCTCCATTTCCGGTTTCTGAAGGCTCTCTTTCTTAGTGTACTTATCGTATACCAACTGTTCGTTAGGTTTCAAAATAACATGTGACTTAAGATGGTTAAACTCCACATTCACACTTCCTTCAATCAATGTTGCAATCAATTTATCATTCTCTGGATAAGCTTTTATATCAAACTCAGTACCCAAAGCTGTAACCTGAAAGTCGGTAGCTTTCACAATAAAAGGATGTTTTTTATCGGGTTTCACTTTAAAATTAGCTTCCCCAATCAAATACACACTTCGTGTTTTACCGGAAAACTGTTTTGGATATAACAAGGTACTTTTTGAGTTCAACAGCACTTGGGTACCATCCGGTAAAGTTATTTTTCCCAGTTCAGCAGTTGGTATGTACGATTCGATCAAATCTTCCGGTTCATGGTTCTGCATTAATAGATAGATTGAGACAGAGGAGACTGCTAACAACAAAGCAGCAGCTACTTTCCAGATAAGCAATTTAAAGTTGTGAGAAGATTCAACCAACGGTCGGCCTATATTCTTCTGCATCTGTTGGATGGATTGTTGCATGCCCTTGGGAGCACGTTGTTCCCCAGCTTGCTTCCATAATGCATAAAGAGCATCACTCTTTTCATCCGAATGTTCTTCATCAGTCAACCATTTCCGCACTTTCATTTGCGTATCATCAGAATATTTGTTGAATCCAAACAATTGTACAATCTGTTGAATATAGTTTTTCATTCCTTGCGATTTTTTGCTTATAACCTAAATACAATTACCTCTTAGAGACTACTTAAATTTTTATAGAAAAAAAGAAGAAAAAATAAAAGAATCTTTTTCAACTCAATTAATGCCAGATAAATCTGATGTTCAACGGTACGAATAGAGATGCCAAGTTTATCAGCAATTTCTTTATGGCTCACTCCTTTAAAGCGGCTCATTTCAAAGATTATTCTTCTTCTTTCTGGCATTTTTTCTAGAGTCAGATGTACAAGCAGCAACATCTCTTTATAATAAACATGATTGAGTATCTCGTCGTTTTCGGTCAATTCATAAAGAATTGTTTTATCATAAAGTTCCTCCTGATATTCTTGCTCAATCCGTTGATGTTTGAAAATATTTAAGATCATGTTGCGGGTCATAATAAAGAGATAGTTATCCATATCTTCATCATTATTCACCCAGAGCTCGGGTTGTTGCCAGAGTTTAAAGAATATATCCTGAGCCACATCTTCTGCATCAACTTCCGATTTAAGTAGCATTTGAGCAAAGTTCTTTACTTTTGGAAAATTGATAGTAAAGAATCGCCGGAATCTTATTTCTATATCATTGCTTTCCATTTCTTGAGTACGTTTGGGTTTCATTGTAAAATAGAGATTTAAAGCTGCAAAAAAGCAAATTTAAGCCTAATAACAAGATTAATTGAGGATAAAATTTACTATAACAAAATACAATATGAGTTAACAAACGCCGGCAAAATTACATAATATATTGCCACAAACAAGAAATTTATTCAAAAATGAACAAATAGGAAAAAACGTCATTTACAATTAGCGGCTCATGTTGATAGTAGATTTTAATTGATAAAAATGTGCCATGATTATCTACAGTAAGAAATTTAAGCAAGTAGAAACTGAAGATAAAGAGTGCCAACAAAATCAATCAAAAAAAATATTCTTAACTAAAGGGTGCATCGAAGGATGAAGGAAGGAAGGAAGGAGGACGAAGAGTCTTCCAAGGAAGGGTTTTCCAAGGAGGAATGGATCAATAAAGGATTAATCAATGAAGAATAGACCCATATAATTGAACGGCCAATATGATTGAACAGCCAATATGATTGAACAGCCAATGTTATTGAAAGACCTATAGATTGCAAACTAGTTGACCCAAAAGTTCTAGACTTAGCGAACTCTGCATCAACTAGCTGAATGCTAAATCACTGATATACATACTTGAAGCGAAGAATCCCATCTCACATCTATGTATCATCAAGTATATTAAATTACTCACAAATGCCAAACGCAAGAAAGCCACAGAGGCCGATCTCTTCGTCCGCCGTCTAGTAAACGATTTTATTTCCCCTCATTTTTACGACTTTTCCAATACGTTTCGAATAGGCTATCATAAGGTATATAGAGAAAACCGGCCAAAATAAGCCAAAATAGATCAAAGATAGCCTCAGATACGCCTTCATCAATTAGAAAATAATTTCTCCAAAATGCTCTAACAGGAATCATCAACAACAAAAAAAAGAAAAAGTAACTGATAAACTTCAAGTATTTCATATGATATTCTATTTCTATTATTTACTCTGAGATCGCAAAAAGAAAAGTTACATTAGCAGCCGCTCTAGTTTATTCTTCCATCGCTCCCAATCGGGCATTTGTGTGGCTAATAATTCAAAGAACTGAGCATTATGTTCTCTATGAACTAGATGACACAGCTCATGTGTAATGACATATTCAATGCACGGGCGAGGAGCTTTGATCAGTTCAGTGTTGAGAATAATCTTTCCGCTATTGGTGCAACTCCCCCAACGATTGCTCATCTCTTGAAGAAGAAGTGAGCTTGGCTCTACATGATATTGTTTGAAACGTAAGATGATAGGCTCTGCAATCTCAGCAAACCTTACTTTGGCATGATCACGATACCACTCCTTCATCAACTCTTTTGCTTTAGAGGGCTGAGAACAGACTATTTCAAAGTAACGACCTTTATACTTTACACTTTCCGGCTTGCCGATAACTACACGCAACAGATACTGTTTGCCTAAATAGAGATGAGACTCACCGCTGATATATCTCCGTTCAGGCGTACGTTCTCCAAAAGACTTAAAATAGTGCTGCTGCTTTAATATCCACGACGCTCTTTTGTGAACCTTTTCATTTATCCGTTCCATGCTCGCATCATCAGGAGCCTTCACAATAACAGCACCATCAGGCATTACAATGATAGAAAGCGTTTTACGTTTGGACAATAAAATAGTATAACGAATCGTAGACAAACCAAACTGAATTTCATTTTCCATTACTTATACCACATTTTAGCTATATCCACACACTTATCCACAATAATATCTATACTTTCAAAAGTCAGTGGAACATCATATTTACGTTTGACCTCGTCGATTAAGAAATCTTCCAATTCGATCTTTATTTTCCCTATCAAGGTTGCGTTCGACTGCCAATCCACAATCACTTTTGGTTTGATTATTTGCTCAAAAGCCAACGAAGTATCTAGTGCAATCTGTTTCCAGTCCAAACGACTACCCTCAACGTCGATTGATTTATAGACCTCCATACTTTGACCAAAGAAAGCCTTTGCAGCATCATTCCGTTTGAGAACTTGCGGTATTTCATTATCAGTATGTGCCAATACATCCTCTTTATGCTTCATGACTCGTTTCAAGTACTCAGCTTCATTAATTCTACCCTGTTCGTATTCTAAAATAGTCTCTTTGAGCATTTCCGAGAACTTTTTATAAAAAGTGGGATCGAAGTCCATATTCTCGTTGATATACTTTGCTGTACGCGATGCAATGGTATCTGCTTTGGCAGCTTTACCGATCACCTTTTCCACCTCTTCCTCAAACCGTTCTTTATCAAATATATTCACTAGTTCGGTGATGGTTCTCACCTCTCCACTCTCTATGTGCGTATCAATTAATTTCTGAATCTGTCCTTCATACTTTTTGTAATCGATGCTATCCGAATATCGTTCTTGAACAGCACTTCGCAATTTTAAGAACATTGTTAAATCGGCTTTATAAATTGTCACATCAGCTTCTGGTGTAACTTTATGAAAGTCCATACACGAAAGCGCAATCTTTAAACAACGAGCATAAGCCGACAGTCGGTCGTAAAACTCTTGTCGTTTATCCTCATAACGAAGTATCTGGCTATACTCTTCCAAATCTTTTCTATTCTTCACCGTCTTGAAAAGATCCCATAAGTCAGAGTACAGTTGAGGCAACTTAGCTGCTTCCTCTTTGATATTGGTTAAAGTTTGATGAATATCATCGAGCTCTTCACTATCATAGTCGGCATACATATCAAGTGCACTATCTAACTTTTCAAGTACTCCAAAATAATCGATGATATAGCCAAACTCTTTGTCATCGCACACCCTATTCACTCGGGCTACCGCTTGAAGCAAGGTGTGGTCGGTCAAGTTCCGATCCAAATACATCACCGTATTCTTTGGTTCATCAAACCCAGTCAATAATTTATCCACTACTATAATCACCTCCGGCGATTCATTCTCTTTGAACCGGTTGATAATATTCTTTTCGTACTTCTTGGCATTGCCATGCTCATCCATCATACGTTTCCAGAAAGCCTTCTCTTCACTACTTGTATCACCATAAGCTGTCTCCTCACCTTCTCTATCATCGGGCGAAGTAATAAGCACTTCGGTAGAGATGATTCCAATCTCATCCAAGAACTTTTTGTATAAGATAGCCACACGCTTTTTAGGGCACGCCAACTGACCTTTAAACTTTGTACCTTGCCAATTGGCACGGAAATGTAGCGAAACATCCCACGCAATAGCATGAATACGTTGCTCTGCTTCATTCAATTGATTTGCCCTGCTAAACTTACGCTTCATGTCGGCACGCTGATAATCGGTCAACGGCTCACAAACCTTATCAAAATAGTTATCAATCACATTCTCGTGCACCAACTGCGGGACAATTCGTCCCTCGTACAACAAAGGAACCACGGCACCATCTTTCACCGCTTGATCTACCGTATAAACCGGTTTTATCATTCCGCCAAACTTATTGGCCGTACTTTTCTCCTTCTTCATCAATGGCGTACCCGTCATCGCAATGCAACAAGCATTGGGCAACGTCTTCTCCATTCTCACCGCCATCTCACCATACTGACTACGGTGAGCCTCATCAATTAAGATAAATATATTAGGACTTTCGAGCGGACACTTTATCTTATTAACAGCCGTTTCAAACTTATTGATAACAGTCGTAATCACGGCATCGCTCTTACTCTCGAGCAATTCCACCAAATGCGTGCCGGTCTTAGCATTATCAGCATACGTTCCACACTTTTTAAAAGTCGATGTAATCTGCCTATCCAAGTCCGTACGGTCGGTCACCAATACAATTCTAGGATTCTTTATCGACTTATCCATCACGATAGCCTGAGCCAACATCACCATAGTAAGCGACTTACCACTTCCTTGCGTGTGCCATATCACACCCCCTCTGCGCCTACCACCTTCCAGTCCGCCGATTCTCTCCAATGTTTTCTTCACAGCAAAATACTGCTGATAGCGCGCCACCTTTTTCACTCCATTGTCATAGAGCGTATAACTAAACAGTAACTCCAATAATCGTTGCGGACGACACAAACTAAACAAATATTGATCTTGAACCGTGGGCTTCACCCGTTCACGCTCCATCTCATCAAAATAACTCTTCACGTAACGGTAACGTGTGGCAAAAAGTTTCTCTTTCCGCTCCACATCGAGTGGTTCATTCACCAATCTATTGAGTTCCGTATGATAAGCCACTTCCTCCTCCTTGCTCGCAAACTGTTCGGTCCACGATGCCCAAAACTTCAAAGGCGTACCCGTAGTTCCGTATCTAGCAGATGAATGAGCAATACTCATCACTAGCGATGAATAGAGATAAAGCGCACGTATACCATCCTCCTTCTGATTACGAAGATGTTGTGAGATAGCCTGCTCCAACGAATCCTTTATATCTGGCCGTTTGCACTCTATCACCACCAACGGAATGCCATTAACGAACAACACCACATCCGGTCTATAGGTATCACTCATACCCGTTCGACTCACAGCAAATTCTTCGGTCACATGAAACACATTACGTTCTGGGTGTTCCCAATCAATGAATTTCATAGTATAACTCCTCTTATCGCCATCCACATTTTGCTCGAACGACTTGCCATAAGTAAGCAGATCATACACATACTGATTGGCCGCAATATACCCTTCATCCACAGGCACATTACGCATCGCGAGAACTCCATTTTCGATGTTCTGTGCCGAGAAATAGGCCGTTCGCCTACCACTCACCTGTATCTCCGCATTGATAGCCGATAACTGTCGGCGCAAGATTGATTCGAGCAACACATTAGTGGTTTTGCCATCACGCAATTGAAGTGCTTCTTCTTGCGAGAGGTAGGTATAGCCGAGCTTTTGCAACAGTTGCAATGCGGGTATTTGGCTGATATGATCTTCTTTGAAGGAGATGTTCATAAGATTCAATTATTTATTCTTGTTTTTCAAGGCCTTCCTTTCTTCACTTTTTAATCTTCGCTCTACTTTCTTTACGTCTTCGGCTTCTGGTAACGATTCAGGTACAATTCCCCTATCGAGCAACATTTTTCTTACCGCCAGATTATTATCAATATGCTCACGCTCTATGGCAGAAAGTCCTTCCAAATCTTTCGACTGCACGTTTACGCTAGTCATTTCTGCTGCAAAATCTTTGGCCTTTATACTAATTGTAGGAAGAAAATCAGCTACCGGTCGATTATTTGGAATACCCATTTTACGTTTCAGTTGAGCAGTATTCAGTCGAAACAACGCTTGGTCCCCTTTTGAACGAATATGAGCAAAGCCTTTATCATCAACACCCCTTTCATAGAGCACCCCTGACAGGCGCCTTTCTGTATCTTGCAATTTCACGCGAGCTTTTACACGTTCCCCCTCTAATAGACGTTGTTCAATCAACTCAGCCCGACGTGTTTGCACAGCAAAATAAGTTTGAGCAAAAGCAATTTGTTCTTTACGGGAATCCCCATTTTGAGCCACTAAATAACACGCATAACGAGTCAATAGCATGTCATCTATCTCTTTTTCAGCGCCCTTAGGCATTGCGATCGTTTTCCTGACGTCAGGAAAATGATCTGAAATGTTTTGTTTTGCATTTTTGCATGCTTCTTTTGCCTTTTCGATGACATTAGCAAAGTTCTCCCACTTGCTATATCCAAGCAAGAGTTGCAATTCGCGAGCACTCCAACATTCTACTCCTTCAAATTCTGCAGAAGCTTCTTCAAACTGCTCGAAAAGCGCTTTTATTTCGGTTGTTTTCATCTTGTATTTTTCTTTTTGCTATTTACTAGATTTCTTATTTTCCGATTTATCTTTATGGATTTTCAACAAGCGTTCAAACTCCACATCCGAATGGATCTTATCCAAAATTCGTCTAACAACTTTATATATATCTTTTTCTTCGGCATAATCCGCCGGACAAACAAAATTAACTCTATTTTCTCGAATTAACTTTTCCGCAGTTTTCTTCTTCTTTGAGTTTCCCGGTTTATAAACAGCTATTGAATGTCCACCTTGCTCTTTTATCATCTTCATACAAGGAATATCCGTTTCTCCATCGCCGAAATAAATCATGTGCCGAAAGGATACAGGTCTTGATTCTTGCGGAATATATTCATTTATTCTCGAGTTATCACTGACCTCTTTGATTCCTTTATTTATCTTAAAAAGGAACTGAGTTTTTGTAGTAAAATCAACAGCAACAGCAGGCCAGTAAGCAACTCCATCTACATTATAAAGGAACGAGCAAGCATAAATACTTTCAAATTCTTTTGCGATCTCGGTGCCTTCAATCATCTCTTTTAAGCCCGAAGAGTTTATATAGTGTTTTATGTTTAAGCCAAGTGAAGCTCCATAACTATTTATCAAGCTAAACCATTCTTTCACTGTAAGCGTCTCCGCGATTCTACATTGTCAGTAAAAGAAAAACGGTTAATAGAAATAATCCACTAACCGTTTTTCCATTTGTCAGGAAGTAAGTCCCTGTATTTTTCTACGGGTGTATTGGGTGCCCATTCTGCTGTTTTGTTGATAATGTCTGTCAAGTAATCAAAGAGATTCACATTCTGCATCCTGCAGGTTAATGCCAGCGTATATAGTATGGCTCCCCGTTCAGCACCCTTATGGCTGCCGAAGAACAAAGAGTTTCTTCTTGATAAAGATAGATACCTGTTGTAGCGCTCCACTTCATTGTTATCCAAATGAACTTCTCCATGATTGAAGATTTCAACCATGGCACCCCATTCGTTCCTCAGGTAAGTAATGGCTGCCTGAAGTTCACTCTTGGGAAGCAGATCTGCCCGGTTTTCTATTTCATCAAGTTTATCACTTAACTCTCCCAGGATATCCGGTGCATATTTCCTTCTATAATCGAGTTGGTGTTCTTGTGTCCATCCGTCGATTCCCATTTTATGTCTATGTTCTTCATGATACAAGCTGTTGAACAGACCTACAATCTCTTTGGCATCCGGATCATTTTGACCGCAATCTATAAACTTCCTTTTTATGTGTTGGATGCATGGAATGCGGATGATGTCAGGGTAATCAGCTCTTTCCAACTTCCTATATGGGGCATATCCGTCACTTTGTACAATTCCTTTATAGCTCTTCAATTCGTCAAGTATCACTTCTTCGGTACGGGCTCCATTGTCATAAAGCAGATAGACCATTTTACTTCTCATCCCAATGAAGACCCATATATATCCTTTCTTGACTCCTTTCCCTTTTTTGTTTTTCTCTGGTATGAGAATTCTGTAAAAGGTTTCATCAGCAGAGATATATGGATCTTGCAATACGGTTTTTCTTATGCATTTATACAGATTCTCAAACAATTCTGATGCCCGTTCAATCAGCTTGTGCGCAGTAGGCTTTTTCAAGATGAACCCATGTCCTTCGAAGTAGTTTATGATTCTTTCTATAGGTAAAGAATGTATGTATCTCAATTCCATGAGTCCGGCAATGAAGGAACCATCATAACTGGAATTTAGAAATGCTGACGCAGGAGTTTTTCCATCAAAGAACTTGCCATCCTGGGTATAGCTGTATATCTTGTACACATGCTTGACGAACCGCATAGGTATGCATTCATAGCGGATGCAAATACGAGGATCATTGGAAAAAAGACGGGCTTTTGTCAAGTCAAATTCCGGATCATCAGGATATATATCATGTTCTTGTATTTCCATTTCATAATGCATATTCCTTGTGGCTCCATTGTTTTTTCTGGTCCTTCGTTTGGCGGCTCTTTCTTCTTCAATGGCTTTCTGCTTTTGGGGATCTGGCTGTTCCGGCTGCTGCTTCTCAGATGAGTTTGAAACAAGTTTAGCGATTCCCTTGGTTATGCGTTTTTGCATGTCTAGAGATTCGCCTTTCCGAAGGAGGGCTTCTTTGAGAGAAGCAATTTCTTCCAACAAACGGTCGATTCTGCAAAGAAGTTCTTTTTCCCGTGCTTCCGATTTGATCAGCTGTTCCTTCAGCAATGTAACTATTTCATCCTTTTTCATTGCATAAAGGTACTAAAAAACAATGGATTATACAAGAATAAATGCTATTATTCGATAGTTAAAATACATTATATCAGGTATTTACATCACAACCTGAAACGTTTTCGAAGCCTTACCGACTTTAACGAAACGCCGTTCAAGATAAAAGTCAAAGCGGTATAAGATATCTCATAATTGCCCGTATTGGGATTAAAAACAGGCAATTCAAACGTACCACCTTCCAAACGTTTGTAATAAAGCAAAAAGCCATCGCCATCCCATTTGAGAATTTTCACTCCATGCCTGCGTCTCCCGAAGAAAATGAATGCATCTCCGGATATGGGAGAGAGTTGTTGCATCTGTGAACGCATAAGTTTGTACAGGCCATCTATTCCCAGGTTCATCCGAATGAAACCCTGATAAAGATAGTATTTGTTACCGGAAGTCAGCGAATACATAACTCACCATCCTTTCTCTCATATAAACTGATTATTCTGATCACACTGTCGGCATCACCTTGCTTAATGTTAACTGTGGTGCCACTATTGAATGTGATACTTATACCACTTAGGAGGGAATCTCTATAAATGTGAGGTTCATCTTTAGGTTCTATACGAACAAAAGTCGACGGAATTTCACCAACGGGGTTGGAAATAGAAGCCTTAGCTTTGGCTACGGAATACCCATTTCTGGATACCCAACTACTCATGCCGTAAGGACTGGTATGCATTATTCTGCAGATGCCCCGTAGCGTAATACTAGGATTGGATTTGAGTTCCTTGGTAAATCTAAGCCAAGTTTGTTCATAGCGATTCAACGCTGTTTGCTGTTCCATAATTGTAAAAATGAATTTGATGGAACAAAAATAAATAAAAGAGGAAGTTGATACAATGTAGAATCGCGGAGACGCTTAC
>Ga0114938_1001956_pt1 | contig 13516 bp, 11 predicted proteins | sample AshMeaBigSpring_FD_88675 | JGI IMG/M metagenome (GOLD analysis project Ga0114938, IMG submission 88675) | Groundwater microbial communities from Big Spring, Nevada to study Microbial Dark Matter (Phase II) - Ash Meadows Big Spring | ecosystem: Environmental > Aquatic > Deep subsurface >...
AGGGAGGCCAGCCGCCGCTCGTTCTTCCGGTGCGTCGCCTCCTCGACCGGCGGCACGTCGACACCAGGCGGGTACACCCGTTCGGCGACATCCCAGAGGCGCTCCCGACCGAGGCGCCCGGCGACGGCGACCTCGCCGCGCATCATCATGAACTCCAGCATCTGTGTGACGTTGCGGCTGTCCGTCCACCCGCTCGACGGCCACGCCACGACGGACGTGTCGGGGATGTCTCGCGAACTCAACGGGCCGGAGCTCCCGAGCCGGTCGAGGATGTCGTGGCGGAAGGACGCATTGTCGGCGAGCCAGGCTCGATGACGCTGGTACGGCGGCCACTCGGCGGCGCCGGCGAGGTACAGGCCCAGGTCGCTCATGGGTCGCACCACGGCGTTGAACTCGAACAACGACCGGTCGTGCTCTAGAGCTTGCTTGAGATGGGCCGGCCGATACGCTGAGCCCAGGCGGCTCCAGGCGACAAGGTCGGCGCTCGGAGCGATGGCCGCAGTTGGGTCGACTTGCAGCATCGTGAGGTGGCGCACCGCGTCCACGAGCTCGGTCGGCCGCACCTCGTCCAGCAGCTGCGCCCGCACTGCGATCCGCCGGGCGTCCCCACGCGAAAGCCGATGCACGGTTGCCACGATCCCAAGCCTATCTTCCCGCACTTGCCGGCACCCCGTGCCACATCACGGGTCCGCCACCCGTCGGCCGGCCGGCTAGGTGACCTCTCCGGGAGCGTGCACCTGGCGACCTGCGGCCCGTTACCGGTCGGCGAAGCCGGTGTCCCAAGCAACACAGATACCATCCGATGGATGCAGGCACCCACCGCCCCCACCGCCGCGACTGCCGTGAACCGGGGGGTGAGGTGACGACGTCTCGGCTCGACCTCACCCGGGAGCAGATCCTCGCTTTCCGGCGGCGGGTGGGGGCGCTCGACGAGCGGCTCCCACCTGGTCGGGACTCGCTCCGGCGTGCGGCATGGGCGGGATTGCAGGACAGCATGCCCCGAGCGGCGCTTCTCTCCATCCACGCTCGCGTGGCGGGGACCAGACCGACGGCCTGGGAAGACCCGTCGCTCGTCCAACTGTGGGGGCCGCGGTTCAACGCCTACGTCGTGGCGGTGCGCGACCTCGCCGTCTTCTCGCTGGGGAGGCTGCCGGACGATACGGCCGGTCGGCGGGTCGCCGAGGATCTCGCCGCTCGGCTGCATGCGTTCCTCGACGGGGCGAGGATGACGTACGGTGAGGCGGGGCGTTCGCTCGGTGAGCACCCCAACCGGCTCAGGTACGCCGCACCCACCGGCACGGTCGTGATCCGGTGGGAGGGCGCCCGCCAGCCGATCATATGGACCGTGCCGCCACCGGATGTCGACCCGCGTGCTGCTCGCCTCGAGCTGGCACGACGCTACCTGCATGTGTTCGGTCCAACGACAGCTGCAGCGTTCGCCGAGTGGGCCGGGATCGACCGGCGGCGGGGCATAGCGACGTTCGATGCGCTCGGCAGGTCCCTGACCCCGGTGCGAACGCCGATCGGGGACGCATGGATCCTCACCACGGACGAGCCTGCGTTCCGGGCAGCCCCTGGTCCGGCGGCGCCCGCCCGGCTCCTCCCCAGCGGCGATGCGTACTACCTGCTCCACGGTGACGATCGCACGCTCCTGGTCCGTGATCCCGATCATCGCCGTGCGCTGTGGACCTCTCGAGTCTGGCCGGGCGCCCTCCTGGTCGAGGGCGAGATCGTCGGGACGTGGCGGCGTTCGCAGCGCACCGTGGACATCGCGACCTGGGCTCGTCTCTCCCGTGCGGCGTGCGATGCGGTCGAGATGGAAGCGGCGTCGCTGCCGTTGCCCGGTGTCAGCGGGCAGTTTGTCGTTCGGTGGGCTGACTGACGCACCGGTCGGTGGCCGGCGGACACTGAGCCAGCCGGAGCGGATCTGCTCGGTCTGGGCCTTCGAGTCTTTGGCGAGGCCGGTGTCGGCCGCGGGCACGAGTACCTGGAGTGGGGCCTCCGAGCGTCTGCGCCCGATGGCTCCGATCGTTCAGTCGAGCAGGGCGCACACGTCGGTTGCGTTGCCATTCACCGTCAGCCCGATGAAGCTGACGAGGCCGGGGTCGATAGTCGCTTCGAAGTGACCGTCGATCGCCATCATGGCCGGCTCGCCGTCGAACAGACCGAACAGCAGGTTTTTGCCCGTCCCGACAATGAAGCTCGTTCCGTCTGGCAGATAGGTCTCGTGGAAGACGCCCGGAATGTTGAGCTCCACGGAGGCGCCGGTGGCCGTGTTGGTGATCTCCACCGCCAGACCAGGTGAAGTGAGGATGGCGCTGTCGTCGAAGAACACACCCCCAAATTTGCCCTTGGTGACGGTGAGGTTCGTGGCGAACTCGCACGCCTCTCCTGCCGCCAGGTCGATCGTCTCGCCGGCAGCGTCGCTCGGTGGCCCGGTGACCGGCTTGGCAGACGCCGCCGGGGCAATGGCCATCAACAGGATGACCGTCGTAATTGCGATCGATCGTCTCACATTCCCTCCCTCTCCCGGTGGCAGGCTCTCACCCACCGCCGAACCCGCCCCTCCCAGTATCAGGGTAGTCACCGTGCGTCTGACTTCGCAATGGATATCCGCCTGGTTTGCTTACCTAGCTGGTGGGAGCCTTCGGCCAGACACTGGGTGCGCCGCCGGAGTGGCCCGTCGGACCGAGACGACAACGAGCAGGCGATCCGGCCGTCTCAGACCGCACCCCTATCCTGTGCGGAGCTGTCGCGACGCACGCCGCCGGCTCACACCCGGACCAGCAGCGACGCAACGTAGCCGTCGGATGGCGACCCGGACATTGTGACGAGCTGGTCTGTCCACCCGTCCCTGAAGATCCCGTCGGTGTCGAGCGACAGCCGGGAGAGGTTCTGGATGCTGTTCGCATACCGGCTGTCGGCGTATGCGGTCTCGCAATCGGCCTGGGGGAGGGCGAGCTGCGAGGTCTTGATCGCCCCCGACCCGGCGGTGGCCTCCTCGAGCGACGTGTATACCTCGAAGTGGGCGTGGGGCCAGCGGCCCGAGTAGCAACCAGGGAAGATCGACGTGAAGCTGATCCTGCCGGCGTCGTCAGCGACCTGCACCCCGCGCAGGTAGTTCTCGTCGGTGACCTCGTAGATCGAGTACTGGCCGCCAGCGGTGCAATGCCACAGGTAAACGACGGCGCCGGGGACGGCTCGACCGGTGGCGGCCTCGACGATCGACAGGTTGAACGCCAGGGGGATTCCCTCGGCGACGCCGGATGACTCACCGAAGCTGGTGGTGAGGTCGGCCCTGACGATGCCGTCGTCGTCGAGGACGTTTGGCCCGTTCGTCCCGTCGGCAGGGAACGGCCCGCCTGTCTCATCGGGGATCTCCGCTCCGGCAGCGGCGGTCGAACCGGTGGCGCTGCCTGCGGTGGGCGCCGTGGTGGAAACGGCGTCGGAGCCGCCGGTTGTTGCAGGAGCACCCGACGTCTGCGTGGTCGCCGCCGTGTCGTTGTCGAGCCCGCATGCCGCAAGCAGGCCGGCGATGCTCAGTCCGCCCATGAGCTGCAACATGTGCCGCCGCCCGATCAGGGCAGGGACGTCCCGGTGGAGACCACCGAAGTCGTCGTGTTCCTCGTCCGCGTGGGTTGACGCTGATTGAGCCATCTCGCCGTCCTCTCTCGATCTTGTCGCATTCAACCGGACCGGATGATCTAGCTGCATCGCTCGGAGGTGAGGAGCGAGCCGGTCGTCGTCGCGCTGTGGTTGCCGCCTGTGGACATCCGTTCTACGCACCGACCCTGGGGGAACGCTGAGAGGTACCTTCCGGCTTGCTGGGTCCCGGCCGCCGCCGTGGCTCTCAGGGATCTCTCAGCCTTCGCCAAGGTGCCTCGTAGGTGGGTGTGGTGCTGTAGCGGTGGACGAAGGAGAACGTTCGTGCCGACAACAGCCCATCGCCACCTCTTTCGCCGTCACGGCCTGCTCGGGACGGTGATCGATGCGACCGTCACCGGGGCCGGCTCCGCCGCCATCGCAGCAGACGCCGCCGCCGCCTGCTTTGGCGAGATCGAGCGGCTGCAACGGGTCTTCAACGTCTTCGACGAGCACAGCGAGCTGCGCCGCTGGCGGTCCGGCGAGACCGCGCCTGGACCGGAGCTCACCGAGGTCAACGCGCTGGCCGCCGCATGGCGTGAGCGCAGCGGCGGCGCATTCGACCCTGCCGCTGGTGCGCTGATGACACTGTGGGACACCGCTCGATCGAACGGTGCGCTTCCGGATGGTGACGCCATCGCTCACGTCATCGACGAGATGGGTCGCGGCGTTGCCTCCGATTGGAGCCTCAACGCCATCGCCAAGGGGTGGATCGTCGATCGGGCGGTGCGGCATGCGTTCCGGCCGGACGCCATGAGCGGTCTCACCGTCAACGCCGGAGGGGATCTGCTCACCCTCGGCGCTTCGCCGATCATCGTCGGGATCGAGGACCCGCACCGCCCATTCGACAACGTGCCGCCGCTGACAAGAGTTGCGGTGCACGACGCCGCCCTCGCCACCAGCGGCAGGGGCAGACGGGGCTGGTCCATCGCAGGTGTGTGGTACGGCCACGTCGTCGACCCCCGCACCGGGTGGCCGGTCGGTCACGTCGCATCGGCCTCGGTGGTCGCCCCAGATGCGGCGACCGCCGACGTCGTTGCGACGGTCCTCGCTGTCCTCCCCATCGCCGAGGGGGTGGCGTTTGCGGATGGTCTCGATCTTGCCTGTCTCATCCTCGACGCCGCAGGCGATGCCCATCGCAACCACCGCTGGTGCGCCGCCGAGGAGGCGGCCACCGCGGTCGTCGGGAGCGCAACCAGCCGGGATCTCCACCATGCCACCCGATGAGTCCCGATACGTGCAGATCAGCAGGAGGGCATTCCTGCGCCGTACCGCCGCCGCCGGTCTCGCCGCCGCCGTCCCCGGTGTCATCCTTGCGGCATGCGGCTCTGACGCCGAGACGTTCGGATCGGCCGCCACCACCCGCACCACAAGCACCGGGGCAACCACGGCGCCAATCGCCGACCCCACCACGGCCGCGACAACCACGCTGCCGGCTGTGGCGACGAGCGCGGCGCTCCCCGACGGCGCCGCGGTTGTGGTCGACTTCACATACGCAGCGGCGTCGAGCGGCCGGGGTGGGGCGAAGAACCCGTACATCGCCGTGTGGGTCGAGGACGAGGCGGGCGACCTCGTGGCCACGATCGCCCTGTGGTTCCTGCAATCCCAGAAGGGTCTTCGCTGGCTCAACGAGCTCAGGCGTTGGTCGACCGTCGATGGCGACAACGCAACCATCGACACCATCTCCAGCGCCACCAGGACGCCAGGGAGCTACCAGGTGGTATGGGACGGGACCACTTCAGACGGTGAGCGCGCCCGCCAGGGCAGCTACCACATCGCCATCGAAGCAGCCAGGGAGCACGGTCCGTACTCGCTGATCCGCGAGCCGCTCACCCTTGCAGGCGAGGCATTCACCACGACCCTCCAACCCGAAGGGGAGCTGACCGATGCGGCAGTTTCACTTGTCCTCGCCTGACCCCGGCGCCGTGGCCACCATCGACCCGCCGCCGCAGCCTCCACCCGCCGCATATCCCCGCCGCCGACCACGGGGCCGGGCGTGGAAGAGCGGCGTCCACTGGACCCGCATCCTGCATGTGTACACGTCGATGGCGGCGCTGCTCCTCGTGCTGTTCTTCGGCGCCACCGGGATCACGCTTAACCACCCCGGGTGGACCTTCGGGATGGGCCCTGTCAGCACCGAGTACTCGGGAACGCTCCCAGATGGATCGGTCGCAGACGACGGGACCGTCGAGTTCCTCACCATCAGCGAGTACCTACGCAACGTGTACGACATCGACGGCGAGGTCACCGACTTCGGGAGCGACGCCACCGAAGGTCACATCAGCTATCGCAACCCCGGGTACACCGCAGACGTGTTCTTCGACGTCGACAGCGGCGCCTACCGGCTGAGCGTCAACCAGCAGGGTTGGATCGGCGTGCTCAACGAGCTCCACAAGGGGAGGGACTCCGGCTCGGCGTGGAGCTGGGTGATCGATGCCGGCGGGGCGTTCCTCGTCCTGGTCGCCCTCACCGGGCTCGGTCTGCAGCTGTTCCTGGCGAAGCGGCGGCGGGCGGCGCTGCTGTGGGCCTTCGGCGGCGCCGTGCTCGCCGTGGTGTTCATCTGGATCGCCGTCGCATGACTGTGTCGCTCCGGCGGTGGAGCTCTCAGGGTCGTCTCAGCTGTTCCCCAGGTTCCGGACCTAATGTCGAAGCATGACGACGACGACTGCACGTGACGCCACCATCCTCGTCGTCGACGACGAGGAGTCGCTGACCGATCTCGTCTCGAGTGCCCTGCGGTTCGCCGGATACGACGTCCGCGCTGCCGACAACGGCTTTGAAGCATTGCGGGTGGTGAAGGAGAACGCCCCCGATCTGATCGTGCTCGACGTCAACATGCCGGAGATGGACGGCTTCGAGGTGTGCCGGCGGTTGCGGCGTGACGGCAACCTCGTCCCTGTCATCTTTCTCACCGCCCGAGACGACATCGACGACAAGCGGATCGGGTTTCGCCAAGGTGGCGATGACTACCTGACCAAGCCCTTCAGCCTCGAAGAGCTCGGGCTGCGGATCGAGGCGCTGCTGCGACGGACCAGGGGAACGGAACCGAGCACACAGTTGACGACTGGGGCGCTCGTTCTCGATGACGACGCTCACCAGGTGTGGAGCCGTGGCGAGGAGGTCGCGCTCACCCCGACCGAGTTCCGTCTGCTCCGCTTCCTCCTGCTGAATCGAGGCAGGGTGATGGCCAAGGGCCAGATCGTCGACTACGTGTGGGAGTACGACTTCGACGGCAACTACGGCATCGTCGAGACCTATGTCTCCTATCTGCGCAAGAAGCTGGGCGACACCGACGGATCCTTGATCCAGACCGTGCGCGGTGTCGGTTACGTCATTCGCAACGTCACGGGGTGACATGACCCTCCAGACAAAGCTGGTCATCTCGTTCACGATCATGCTCCTCGCCGTGATCGTCGCTGTCGGGGTTGTCGCCTCGCGCTCGATCGAGAGCATCCTCGTCGCCCAGACGGACCGCACCCTTCTCAGCATCGGGACCCGCAGCCCCCGCCCCGAGCCGGACCGGGACTCTCCGGACCACGGTCGCGAGGAGGGGGAAGCCCCGGCCCCCTCCGGCTCAGCCGTGTTCCTCCGCTCGTTCGCTGAGATCCTCATCGCACCAGACGGCACCGCTGTACGCAGCGAGCCATCCGGCTTTGCCGACGACCCCGACCCGCTCCCGGACGTCACGGAGGTGGCCGCTGGCTCGGGTCTCGTCTTCCTCGACAGCGTCGACGGCACTCTCCGCTACCGGGCGAACACGATCGACCTCGGCGACAGCGGCGTCGTCGTCTATGCGGCGCCGCTTGGCGACATCGCGACCGCCGCCTCGTCGCTCATCCGCACGCTGCTGATCGCAGGCGGGGCGGTCCTGCTGCTTGGCGCCGTCGCTACCTGGTCGACGGTGCGGCGGGCGATCCGTCCGGTCGACGAGATGGTCGGCACCGCAGAGGCCATCGCCGCCGGCGACCTGACCCGCAGGGTGCCGCACCTGGATGCGACGACCGAGCTGGCCCGCCTCGGCTCCGCCCTCAACGAGATGCTCAGCCACATCGAGGAGGCGGTTGGCGCCGAGCGCACCGGGCGGGAGCGGCTCCGTCAGTTCGTCGCCGACGCCTCGCACGAGCTGCGGACGCCGATCACCGCCATCTCCGGGTATGCCGAGCTCAAGCGCCAGGGTGGGCTCGTCTCTCCCGAGGCGGAGGCGAACGCCTGGTCGAGGATCGAGGCGGAGAGCAGGCGCATGGGGAACCTCGTCGAGGAGCTGCTCACCCTCGCCCGGCTGGGACAGCGCCAGCCCCTCGACATGGGGCGGGTCGACCTGATGCAGGTGGCCCGTGACGCCGCAGCCGACCATGCCGCCATCGACCCGCTGCGTCCCGTCGAGCTGATCGGCCCTGAGGAGGCCATACTCGATGGCGACGCCGAGCGACTCCACCAAGTGGTGTCGAGCCTGCTGGCCAACGTCCGCATCCACACGCCCGAGGGCACCAGCGTCGAGCTCGAGGTGACAGCCGGCGACGACAGCATCGAGCTCACCGTCACCGACGACGGGCCGGGGATCCCAGGTGACGCCGTTGGACGTGTGTTCGACCGCTTCTACAGGGCCGATCCGTCTCGCTCGCGCCGCTCGGGTGGAAGCGGTCTTGGTCTTTCGATCGTCGAAGCCATCGTCGCAGCCCACGGAGGCACGGTCGATGCGGCCAACGTCGCCGACCGCGGTGCCAAGGTGACCATCACGCTGCCGCGCACCCCGGCGCACACGCCCGCCCAGACCACCACGCTCACCCCGGGTTGACCGAGGTCAAGACGCCACGATGGAGGCGACGGGGGAGTCGGTCTCCAGCGGCGGCGGCTCGGCGAGCTGGTCCGTGCCACACGACGCAGCCTCCCGGTCCGGGCGCCACCGCAGCATCTTCGTGGTGCCGCGGAAGCGGCCGGAGGTCGACCAGTTGTACTGCACCTCGACGACACGGTCCGGCAGCACTGGGATCCACGAGTGATCGCGGTCGGTCGATCCGCTCCACCGGTTGGGAGCGCCAGGCATCGACCCGTCAGCATTGGCTGCCGCGTCCATCCACTCCGACCACGGGTGCCGGCTGTTGTCGTCGAGCGCAAGCGGCGCCATCTCGTCGAGCAGCTCCGCCCGTTGCGTGGCGGTGAAGCTCGCCGCCACGCCCACGTGCCACAGCCTGCCCTCGGGGCTGTACAGACCCAGGATGAGCGACCCAACCCCGTCGCCTGACGTGTGCATGCGGTACCCGGCGACAACGCAGTCGGCGGTGCGGACGTGCTTCAACTTGAACTGGGTGCGCTTGTTGAACACGTATGGGTCGCCGAGCGGCTTGATGATCAGCCCGTCGAGCCCTGCCGCCTCTGTGGTGTCGAACCAGTGCATGGCCACAGCGGGGTCACGTGTGGCGGGGGCCAGGTGGACCGGTGGGCGGAACGCCCCTGCAATCGACTCGAGCGCGTCCCGTCGCTGCGAGAACGGGAGTTCGAGGTACGAGGTGTCTCCGAGCGCCAGGAGGTCGAAGGCGACGAAGTCGGCTGGTGTGCGCTCGGCCAGCATCCGCACCCGGGAGTCGGCGGGATGGATGCGCTGTCCGAGCGCATCGAAGTCGAGCCGGCCGTCGATGCTGACGAACAGCTCTCCATCGACGACACAGCGCATCGGGAGGCTGTCCCGGAACGGGTCGAGCATCTCGGGGAAGTAGCGGTTGAGGGGCCGCTCGTTGCGCGACCCCATCACGATCTCGTCGCCGTCGCGGAACACGATGCAGCGAAAGCCGTCCCACTTGGGCTCGTACGACATGGCGCCAACGGGTAGCTCCGCCACGGGCTTGGCGAGCATCGGCTGGATGGGCGGCCCAACGGGGAGATCCATGGACGTCACACTATCCGGTGCGGCGGCGCCTCCCGGCAACCAGACGTGGCCGGACCCGGCTCACCGGGGCCGGTGAGCAGCCCAGCCGCCACGCTCACACCAGCGTGGCGTTCACCGTGATCTCGACGTTCCCCGCCAGTGCGTTCGACACCGGGCATCCGTCCTTGGCTGCAGCGGCGGCCGCGGCGAAGTCGGCGGCGGCGATCCCCGGCACGTCGCCTCGCACGGAGAGCGCCATGCGGGTGAGCCTCCACCCGACCTCCACCTTCTCGAACGTTGCGGTGGCGTCCGTTTCGAGACGAACGGGTGGGCTGCCTTGCTTGGCCAGCCCGCTCGACAGGGCCATCGAGTAGCAGGCGGCATGGGCGGCGGCGATCAGCTCCTCAGGGCTGGTTCTCCCGTTTGGCGTCTCGGTCCGGCTCGGCCAGGAGAGCGGCAGCGGTCCGGCCACGCCGGTGTGCAGCCTCGTCGTGCCGCTGCCACTGAGCAGATCCCCGTGCCACACCGCAGATGCTCGGCTCTCCATCCGTCCTCCCTCGCTGGAATCGTGCCGGGAGCCTACGAGATCGGAGACACGATGCGGCTGGCGCATCGGCTCACAGCGAGGAAGCTATCGCCAGAGCCTCGTCGACCCCCATGCGTCTCCCGGAGTCGATCGCCGCCCGGATGTCAGGGTCAGGGTCCTGGAGGAGTTGACGGACGAGTTCGTACTGGTTGAGGTCGAAGTCGGCGATGGTGGCGCCCGTCCTCCGCTTCAGAGCCTCCACGGCGCCGAGCAGCGGCGCCGCTTCCAGATCATGGCCCTCGGCGACCAGGACGGCCGTCTTGAGATACAACAGCAACACGATGGCCGACAGGTCGCGGGCGGCGACGAAGAGCGGGAGCGCCTGGTCGAGGTAGGTGCGGGTCTCGGCGAGGTGGCCGAACGTGAAGTGTCCCCTGGCGATCATGAACCGGGCCCAGCCGAGGTCGAACGGGGCATCGACCGTCTCAAACTCCGCGGCGGCGACAGTGGCATTCCGGATGGTCTCGTCGAACGCGCCGTCGTACGCCGCCATGCTGGACAACCCCCAGTACGCCCTCCCCACCCCGAGGCGATCGCCTGCCGCCTCGGCGATCGAGCGCGACTCCGCCAGGTACTCCTTGGCACGGGCGGGGTCTCCGGCATGGGTCACCGGGAAGGAGGCGTTGTACAGCGCATTGGCGACATCGCTCGGTGTGCCGTGCCGGCGCATCAGCGACAACGCCTCCTCGTACGGGCCGGCTGCGTCCTCGAGGGCGCCCTTCCAGTAGGCGACACCGCCCTTGGCCTCGAGCGCCCTCGCCCGGAGACGTGGCTCCCCGCCCTCCATGGCCAGCGCCTTGTCGATGCGCTGCTCGGCCTCGACGAGGTGACCTCGTATCTGCCAGAACCGCCACAGGTTGGCGACGAGACCCAGCGCCAGGTCGGCATCCCCGGCGTTCACCGCCCACTCGAGAGCGCTGCGAAGGTTGTCGTGATCGGCCGACAGGGTGTCGAGCCATGCGGTCTGACCGCTCGTCAGCAGGAACGGCGCAGCCCGCTCGGCGAGGCGGGCGAAGACCACGGCGTGGCGGCGGGCGATGAGGTCGTCCTCGCCTCTGACCACCAGTGCGGCGCGGGCGTACTCCCTGACGACCACGAGCATCTGGTAGCGCGGCTCCCCTTCGGTCACGGTCAGCCGGACAAGGCTCTGGTCGACGAGCACCTCGAGGCCGTCGAGGACGTCGGCGCCGAGTTCGTCAGCCGGGCCGCAGACCTCTTCCATGCGACTGAGCGTTGCGCCGCCCATGAACACGGAGCACCGCTCGAACAGCCGCCGGGCGGGCTCGCCGAGCAGGTCGTAGCTCCAGCCGATCGCATTTGTGATCGTTTGCTGGCGCGCCGGGGTGTCTGCGGTCGGTGCGGCGAGGAGGCGGTTGTCGAGTCGCTCGAGGATGGCGTCGAGCGTCAGGAGCTTGACCCGCGATGCCGCAAGCTCGATGGCGAGAGGCAGACCGTCCAGCCGGGTGGCGATCTGGGCGACCTTCCGAATGCTGTCATCCGTAAGCGCAAAGTCGGGGCGGACGGAGGCGGCACGCTCGGCAAACAGCGCAACCCCTTCGCAGCGGGCGAGGAAGTCGGTGTCGGCTGCTGCCGGGGCGTCCGGCACCGCAAGCGGTGCAACCGGGTACTCCTGCTCACCGGCGATGCGCAGCGGGGCTCGTGAGGTTCCGATCAGCTTCACGGCCGGGGCCGACTCGAGGATGCGGGCGGCGAGGTCGGCGCAGGAGAGGACCTGCTCGAGGTTGTCGAGCACGAGCAGCATCTGCTTGTCGCGCAGATACCCCAACAGGTGGTCGGCGGGGTCGACGCCGGCGACGGTGGTACGCAGGTCGAGCGCTTCGAGCATGGCAGGGGCGAGCAGTTCGGTGTCGGTGATCGTCTCCAGCGGGATGAAGAACACACCGTCGTGGAAGGACCGGGCGATCTTGCTGGCGACCTCGATCGAGAGCCGGGTCTTCCCCGTCCCGCCAGGGCCGGTGAGCGTGACCAGCCGGGATCGCCCGAGCAGATCGGCGATGTCGTCCACCTCGCGGCTCCTGCCGACGAAGCTGGTCAGTTGGACGGGCAGGTTGGCAGGGGCGATGTCGGCCGTGCGCAGCGGAGGAAAGTCTCGCGGCAGCCCCTCGACGTCGATCTCGTACAGACGCTCGGCTTGGGTGAGGTCGCGCAGCTGATGGGTCCCAAGCTCGCTGACGGTCACCGTGTTGGGGAGGTGCGTCGACACCAGTTCGGACGTCGACGCCGAGATGACGATCTGTCCGCCGTTTGCCGCGTCTGCGATCCGGGCCGACCGGTGCACGTCGAGCCCGATGTAGTCCTCGCCGCCGAGTATCCCGACACCGGTGTGGAGACCCATCCGTACCTTGACGACGGCGTCCTGCGGCCACGACGTCTCGGCGATGAGGCGCTGCATCGAGGCGGCGGCGCCGACGGCGGCAACGGGGTCGACGAACACGGCAAAGAACCCGTCGCCGATCGACTTGACCACGATGCCGCCGTCCTGGCTCACGGTCCGTCGCATCATCTCGTCATGGAGCCCAAGCAATGCGGCGAACGCCTCATGTCCCAGGCTCTGGAGGAGCTTGGTCGAGCCCTCGATGTCCGTGAACAGAAAGGTCACCGTGCCGGTGGGGAGGGTACGAGCCGGCTTGGTCGCAGTCACCGGCCGATTCTACGTGCATGGACAATTGCCGACGCCCGGATCCGGCGGGCCGGCAGTCGGTGAGGGCGCGTCGGTTGGTCGATGGCCGGCCGAACGCGTCGATGCGCGACCAGCGTGGGCCGCGCATCGAAGGTGCGGTGGTTGGTGCCGACGGACGGTCCGCTGTCGCCGGCGCCGGATGCGAATCTCACGACCCGCTGTGGGCCGACTTCCGTGCGGCAGGCGCCACCGCGGCAGGGAGCACGTAGACGCTGCATGGACACTGGGCAGGGTGCATCCGTCGGTGTCCCGGTGCTCGGTGCGGGGATGCCCGCAGTCGACGCAGCGTTGCCGTCCCCCGTCGATCTTTGGGGGGGGGTGCTGCCTTCAGCGCGAGCGCTCCTTGGCGATGTCCACTGTGAGGTCGCGGCCGTCGACGTTGCGGCCGTTGAGGGCATCGATGGCCGCCTTGGCGCCCTCGGCCGTTGCCATCTCGACGAAGCCAAAGCCACGGGACCGGCTCGTGTCGCGATCGGCGATCACCCGAGCCGGTCGGGACGCGCCGCCTTCCCGTCGTCGCCACGCCGGTCGGCCCGGCAGCGACGACGGGCGACGAGTTGACCGACCGTGCCGCTGCGGCGATCGCCGATCTCGGGCTCTTCCGGTTGGAGTGGGGAGTGAGGTCAGGCTGAGGATCCTCGAATGAGGTCAGGGGCCGTGCCATCGTCTGCGGCTGTAACGGCAGCAAGCGATGGAGGCCCCTGACGATGGGTGACGGTAATGG
>Ga0114938_1001957_pt1 | contig 13512 bp, 13 predicted proteins | sample AshMeaBigSpring_FD_88675 | JGI IMG/M metagenome (GOLD analysis project Ga0114938, IMG submission 88675) | Groundwater microbial communities from Big Spring, Nevada to study Microbial Dark Matter (Phase II) - Ash Meadows Big Spring | ecosystem: Environmental > Aquatic > Deep subsurface >...
CTGCAGCCCCAGCGAACGGGCGGCGGCCACCCCTTCCAGGCTGGCGATGCCGTTGTCCACCGTCACCAGCACCTGGGCACCGGTGGCGGCGACGCGCCGGGCAATGCCGAGTGTCAGCCCGTAGCCATCGGCCACGCGGTCGGGCACCAGGTAAGTGATGAGGCCAGGTTGCGCCGGCTGGCGGGCATGACTCGCCCAAGCCGCTTGCAGCATGCGCAGGCCACGCAGCGCGACGGCGCAAGCGGTGGCGCCATCGCAGTCGTAGTCGGCCACGATGCAGATGCGCAGCTGGTTCGCCAGCGCGTCGGCCAGCAGCCGGGCGGCCTCATCGGCGTGGGTCAGGGTGGCGGGTGGCAGCAGGCGGGCCAGGTTGTCGTCCAGTTCGGCCGGGTTCGACAGGCCGCGAGCGGCATACAGCCGTGCCAGCAAGGGGTGCACACCGGCCTGTTCCAGTGCCCAGGCGGCGCGGGGTGGGACTTCGCGGTTAACGATTTTCATAGTGAAGAAATCAATGAATACATGCGCTGAGGCGAAAAAATAGCTGAAATTTTGAGGTGCAGCCGTTGCCAGGCGGTGGTGGGCGAGTGGGTGATGTGCAGCCAACCTTGTTCACCGCACAGGTGGGTGTGCAGGGTGCGACCGGTGGCAGCCTGTGCCAGCCAGCCGGGCAGCACGTCGCGGTCGGTGTCGGCCCATGCCTGGGCCCAGCGTGCGGCATCCGCAGCCAGCGCAGCGTCGCGCAGGCTGTGCACCAGGGTCGGTGGGGGCGGAGCGCTGCTGGCGTGGGGCGCGGCAGGTGCAGCGCCCGCACCGCTGACCCAGAACGCGTTCACGGGTGCCTGACCGGCCGATGCACGTTCGTCGTGTGCAGGGTGGGTGTAGAACAGCATCTGTGCCTCCGATTGCAGGCGGCGCAGCAGGGGCGGCAGGGCATGCAGCCACGGGCCGATGGAGCGGCCCGCCACGCGGTCCAGCGACGCTGACTGCGCGCCCGCCAGCACGTTGCCAGTGGCCAGCCACCGGTCGGCTGCCACCCAGCGCAGGTGGATGCCGTCTTCCAGCGCCAGCGGTGCCAGGGCGGCCATCAGGGCGCGGGAATGGTCGTCGCTCAGTGCCAGGGCCTGTGGCGGCAACAGGCTCACGTGGTGGGCACCGATTTCCTGGTGGCAGGGGGTGAACCAGGCCGCCGGTGTCTGCGGTGTGGGCAGCAGGTGGGCGGCATCCCAGGCGGCCCAGGGCAGGCTGCGGTCGGCGGGCAGCACAAGGTCCGGGTTGTCTGCCGGGGTGGGTGGGTCGTCAGGTGCGGCGTCCAGTCCGGCCACGCCTGTCCGCCAGCCCTGCGCCCAGGCACACGCCCATTCGTGCGGCGGGGTCAGGCTGTCGGGCGGCACGCGCAGCAGCCGGTGCCCCGTGGCCGTGGCCAGCAGTTGCCGCAGGTGGGGCAGTGTGGCGGCGTCAGGCAGCGGGGCCAATGGCGGCTCGTCTTCGCCCCCGGTGTGGGCAAACGGGATGATCAGGTGCAAGGCGGCAGCCGGTGTGACCGGTGGTGTCGGCTCGTGGGCAGGTGGCAGAGTGGCGGACATGCGACGGATTGTGCGGGATGACACAATCCCGGGTATGAATCTTCCCTATGAACTGACCCTGGGCTGGCGCTACACGCGTGCGGGCAGGGCCACGCGCAAGAACGGTTTCATCTCGTTCATTTCCGGCGTGTCGATGCTGGGCATTGCCCTGGGTGTGGCGGCGCTCATCATTGTGCTGAGCGTGATGAACGGGTTCCAGAAGGAAGTGCGTGACCGCATGCTGGGCGTGCTGGCGCACATCGAGGTGTTTGCCCCCGGTGGTGCGGCCTTGCCCGATCTGGACCTGACGCTGAACGAAGTCAAGGCCCATCCCCAGGTGCTGGGTGCCGCGCCGTTCATTGCGGCGCAAGCCTTGCTGGCCCGGGGCGAGGACATCAAGGGTGCCCTGGTGAGGGGGGTGGACCCGGCGCTGGAAGGCGATGTGACCGACATTTTTGCTCCCCGTGCGGGCTTGCCGTCGGTGCTGCAGCGCCTGCAGCCCGGTGCGTTCGGGGTGGTGCTGGGCCTAGACCTGGCCCGCAACCTGGGTGTGCGCGAGGGCGACAACGTGACCCTCATTGCCCCCAGCGGGCAGGTGACGCCTGCAGGGGTGGTGCCGCGCCTGAAGCAGATGGTGGTGGTGGGCACCTTCGATTCCGGCCACTACGAGTACGACGCCGGGCTGGTGCTGCTGCACCAGGACGATGCGGCCCGCATCTTCCGCCTGGAAGGCCCCACCGGCATCCGGCTGAAGATTGCGAACCTGCACCAGGCGCGCGAGGTGGCCCAGCAACTGGCAGGCACGCTCAGCGGCGACCTGCTGCTGCGCGACTGGACTCGCACCAACCGCACCTGGTTTGCCGCCGTGCAGCTGGAAAAGCGCATGATGTTCATCATCCTCACCCTCATCGTGGCGGTGGCCGCGTTCAACCTGGTGTCCACGCTGGTGATGACCGTGACCGACAAGCGGGCCGACATCGCCATCCTGCGCACGCTGGGTGCCAGTCCGCGCAGCATCATGGGCGTGTTTGTGGTGCAGGGTGCCATGGTCGGCATCGTCGGCACCGTCAGTGGCTTGGTTCTGGGCCTGGGGGTGGCGTTCAACATCGACGTCATCGTGCCCGCGTTGGAGAACCTGCTGGGTGCCAGCTTCCTGCCACGCGATGTGTACCTGATCAGCCGCATGCCCTCTGACCCGCAGTCAACCGACATCGTGCCGATTGCCCTCATTTCACTGGTGCTGGCGTTCGTGGCCACCCTGTACCCCAGCTGGCGCGCCAGCCGCGTCAACCCGGCGGAGGCCCTGCGCTATGAGTGATGTTGCAAAAACAGGAGCTGTCAGTCCATACATTGAAAGCGCTAGAGACCAGAAAAAACCTGTTTTGCAGGCGCTGGGCTTGACCAAGCGTTTTGTCGAGGGTCGTCTGGACGTGACCGTGCTGCAAGGCGTGGACCTGACCGTCCGGTCCGGCGATACGCTGGCCATCGTCGGCGCGTCGGGCTCGGGCAAAAGCACCTTGCTGCACCTGCTGGGCGGTCTGGAAGCACCCACCCAAGGCACCGTGCAGTTGATGGGGCAGGTGCTGTCGGCCTTGAATGCGCGGCAGCAGGGCGAGCTGCGCAACCGTCACCTGGGTTTTGTGTACCAGTTCCACCACCTGCTGCCCGAGTTCAGCGCGCAGGACAACGTGGCCATGCCGCTGTGGATCCGCCGCATGGACCGCAGCCAGGCGGCAGCCGAAGCGGCGGCCATGCTGGCCCGTGTGGGCCTGGGTGAGCGCCTGCACCACCGGCCCGCCGAGCTGTCGGGCGGCGAGCGCCAGCGCGTGGCCATTGCCCGTGCGCTGGTGACCCAGCCTGCCTGCGTGCTGGCCGACGAACCCACCGGCAACCTGGACCGCGCCACCGCAGACGGTGTGTTCGAGCTGATGATGGAGCTGGCCCGCAGCCAGGGCACAGCGTTCGTGGTCGTCACGCACGACACCGCGCTGGCGCTGCGCTGCCGGCAACGCGTCAGCCTGGTGGGTGGCGTGCTCCACGTCCCTGAAGTGCCCGACACTGTGCAACCTTGAAACTGAAAGCCGAAACCAGATGACTCCCAACGGCATCAACACCCGAATCGTCCACGCAGACCGCAGCTTTGGTGTGGAGCACGGCGGCGTGCGCAAACCCATTCACACCTCCGTGCAATACGGCTTCCAGACCGTGGAAGAGCTCGTGGGCGTGTTCCAGGGCACGGTCAAGGGCTACAACTATGCCCGTCAGGGCACGCCGACCACGGCCGCGCTGGAATCGCGCATCAACCTGCTCGAAGGCGGCGTGGGCACCATCTGTTTTGCCACCGGCATGGCGGCCATCTGTGCGACGTTTTTCACGCTGCTCAAAGCGGGCGATCACATCGTGGTCAGCCAGTTTGTGTTTGGCAACACCAACAGCGTGCTGGGCACCCTGCGCGATTTTGGCGTGCAGGTGTCCACGGTCGATGCCACGCGTGTCAGCGAGGTGGCCGGTGCGCTGCAACCCAACACCCGCATGGTGTTCGTGGAAACCGTGGCCAACCCGGGTACGCAGGTGGCCGATCTGGCCGCCATCGGCCAGTTGTGCCAGGCGCATCGGCTGGTGTACGTGGTGGACAACACGGTGACGTCACCCGTGCTGTTCCAGCCGCGCAACGTGGGGGCCAGCCTGGTCATCAACTCCCTGACCAAAACCATCGGTGGCCACGGCACGGCATTGGGCGGCGCGATGACCGATACCGGGCTGTTCCCCTGGGCCGACTACCCCAACATCTTCGAGCCGTACCGCAAAGGCGATGCGCGGCAGTGGGGCCTGGCTCAAATCCGCAAGAAGGGGCTGCGCGACATGGGCGCAGCCCTGTCGTCAGAGCAGGCCCACACGCTGGGCAGTGGTGCCGAGACACTGACGCTGCGCCAGCGGCATGCCAGCGACACCGCACTGGCGTTGGCACAGTTTCTCGAGGCGCACCCCGCTGTGGCACGCGTGCACTACCCGTTCCTGCCATCGCACCCGCAGCACAGGTTGGCCCGGCAGTTGTTCACCGCTGGCTCCTGGTTGCTGGCGTTCGAACTGGCCGATGCCGACGATTGCCTGCCGTTCATCAACCGCCTGACCATCCCGACGGTGGGCACAGGGCTTGCGGACACGCGCAGCCTGGTCATTCCGGTGGCACACACCATTTTCTGGGAGGCCGGTGCCGAGGTGCGGGCCAAAATGGGGATTGCCGACGGGCTCATCCGCTTCTCGGTCGGGTTGGAAGACCTGGCCGACCTCCAGGCCGATCTGGCCCAGGCGCTGGGCTGACAGGCCGAGAGGCTGTCGGGTCGGGCGCACTCACCAGTGGCGTCAGCAGCTTTCCCGATGTGGATCGACACCCACTGCCACCTCGACGCGCCCGAGCTGGCGGCCTGGGGTGGCGGCATGACGCTGCTTCCAGCTGGTACCGGGCCGACTTGGGTCACGTCGCCTGACAGGGTGCCCACCCCCAGGCGGCTGGCGCGCGAACAGGGCGTGGCGCTGTGCGTGTTGCCCGCCGTGGAGGTGGGCAATTTCGATGCCGTGCGCCAGCTCGCGCACCGCAGCGGCGATGCCTATGCGCTGGGCATACACCCGCTCTGTGTGCCACGCATGCAGGCGGATGACCTGAAGCGGCTGGATGACGAGCTGACGGCGCACCGGGACGACCCGCGGCTGGTGGCTGTCGGTGAAATCGGCCTGGATTTTTTTGTGCCCGCGCTGTGCTCGGCGGAGATGAAGGAGCGGCAACACGCCGTTTATCGGGCGCAGCTGCAATTGGCCCGCAAGCACGGATTGCCCGTTTTGCTGCATGTGCGCAAAAGCGCCGATGGCTTGCTCAAACAACTGCGCGAGGTCTGGGGGTTGCGCAGCGGGCAACCGGTGCCGCCGGGCTGCGCCGGCATTGCCCATGCCTTCAACGGGAGCCCCGAGCAGGCTCGGGCTTTTCTGGCGCTGGGCTTCAAGCTGGGCATCGGCGGTGTGGTGACGTTCGACGGGGCGCATCGGTTGCGCCGTCTGGCCACTGACTTGCCGGCCGATGCCTGGGTGATGGAAACGGATGCGCCCGACATTCCCCCGCAATGGCTGTATGCCACCGCTGCTCAACGTGCGGCGGGACAGACCCAGGGCATCAACACGCCTGCCGAGTTGCCCCGCATCGGCGGCGTCATGGCTGGCCTGCGGGGTGTGCCGTTGGCCGATTGGGCTTCTCGCACCACCGCGAACGCGTTGGCCGCCCTGCCCAAGGTAGCGACTTTGCTGACGGATTTGGAAGGCATGCCGGGAGCCGTGTGATGCACGGTGGCCCACCCATACAGACGGTTGTTTCTGACGATATGGCCCGGTTGCCCGAACCCACATCCACATTCACCTCCACGTCTGCGCCGCGCCTGGTTGGTTTGCCACCGCTGGTCGATGCCCGCACGCGGGTGCTGGTGCTGGGCAGCTTTCCCGGCGTGGCCTCGCTGGCGGCGCAGCAGTACTACGGCCACCCTCGCAACCACTTCTGGCCGGTGATGGCGCATGTGTTTCAAGCTTTTTTCGGCTCTGGGGCTTATTCTGAAAGCACCAAAAGCTATCAGAAAAATGAACTCGGTGTGCCCCTGGCGTATGCCGACCGCTGTGCCTGGCTGCTGGCCCACGGTGTGGGTTTGTGGGATGTGTACGCCGCCTGCCAGCGCCCCGGCAGCCTGGATGCCGATATCCGCGCAGCGGAGCCCAACGATCTGTCAGGGCTGCTGGCGCAGTGCCCGCGCCTGAAGTTGGTGGCCCACAACGGCGGCGAGAGCGGCAAGCACATGCGCCAAATCCGTGCCCTGTTCGGCCCCAGGGGTGTGCAGGTGGTGCAGTTGCCCTCCACCAGCCCCGCCAATGCCAGCTGGAGCCTGGCCCGCAAGCAAGCCGCCTGGGGCGAGGCGCTGGGGCCCGCGCTGGTCAGCGGCTGACCGGAACAGGCCAGTGCCTGACCGGGCTTGGGGTCAAGCCCTGGCCCTTTAGTCAGATCAGCCCGACCAGCCGGATCAGCCGTATCAACCGATCGTGCGATGTGCCACCGGCGTTTCAGGGACCGGATAGCCCGCCGCGCCGAAGGTGCTGACCACTGCCTTGTGGGTGTCGAAGTAGACCTGCCAGTAGGTGTCGGTGTGGGTGTAGGGGCGCACGCACAGCAGGGGGCCTTCCGGGGTGAACTGCAGAATTTCCACGTCGGGTGCGGGGCTGGTTTTCACATTCGGAATGGCAGCCACGGCCGTGCGCAGGCGGGCGATGGCATCCTGCACGTCCACACTGTTGGCCACTTTGGCCACACAGTCCACCCGGCGGAAGGGCTCTGCGCTGTAGTTCTGGATGTTGTCCGAGAACACCTTGTTGTTGCCCACCACGGTGGTCACGTTGTCGGGGGTGAGGATTGTGGTGGCAAACAGTCCCAGTTCCTTCACGGTGCCTGTGGTGCCGCCCGCGCTGATGAAGTCGCCCACCTTGTAGGGGCGCAGCACCTGCAGGAACACCCCGGCCGCAAAGTGCGCCAGCAGCCCGCTCCAGGCCGCACCGATGGCCAGGCCCGCGCCGGCCAGCAGCGCAGCGAACGAGGTGGTCTTGACGCCGAAGATGTCCAGAATCGCCAGGATCAGCACCACCGTCAGCGCGACGCTGATGATGGATTTCAGGTAGCGGATCAGCGTCTGGTCGAGCTTCTTGGCCCGCTCCATGCCGCTGCCGATGAGACTCACGGCGAGGTTGATGAGCCAGCGGCCCACCACCCAGGCCGCGATGGCACCCAGAATCTTCAGGCCGAAGTCAGCCCCCTGGGTGGTCAGGAAGTTCCAGATCAGTTCCATGTTCATAATCGTTCCTTTCGAAAAAAGACGGACGCGAAGCCATGCAATCTTGGTTGGTATTGGGGTGGCAGACCCGGTTCACATGCAGCACGGAGCGGGCATGTGTGCGAAGTTGGCCGCCCGTGTGGCGCGCAGGCACGCGGGTGACGCAGCCGTGAGCACTATTGCACAGAAAAGTGTGCCCCGACGTCCTCGGGGACCCGCTACGCCGCTGCCCGAGGTCAATTTTTCGGACTACGGGAACGTTCGCTGCCTGCACCTGGGCACCGAGTGGGTACAGGGCAGCATGCTGATCGACCGGCCATACGACATCGAGCTGGAGTACGTGCAGCGCATGATGGCCTGGCTGCTCTTCAACGAGCCAACCAAGGTGGGCAAAAAGCACGCCATGCAATTGGGCCTGGGTGCGGCGGCGCTCACCAAGTTCTGCCGCAAGCAGTTGCGCATCAAGACGACGGCGGTGGAAATCAACCCGCAGGTCATTTCGGCCTGCCGCTTCTGGTTCAAACTGCCACCGGACGATGCCAAGCTGCTGGTGGTGCAGGCCGATGCCGAGGTGGAGGTGCGCAACCCGGTCTGGGCGGGCGATGTGGACGCGCTGCAGGTCGATCTGTACGACCACGAGGCCGCAGCCCCCGTGCTGGACAGCCTGGATTTCTACAGGGACTGCCGCCACACCCTGACCGAGGGTGGCTGCATGACCGTCAACCTGTTTGGCGAGCGCAACACCTACCCTGAAAGCGTCGAAAAAATTGCGGAGGCGTTCGGGCGCGAGGCCGTGTGGTGTTTCAAGCCCACCAAAGAGGGCAACACGGTGGTGCTGGCGCAGCGCACACCCGCGGCGCCTTCGCGCGAACAGCTTGCGGCCCGTGCTGCCGACATCCAGGCGCGCTGGGGCTTGCCAGCGCCAAAGTGGCTGAAGGTGTTCAAGCCGCTGGTTTGAGGTTCGCCCGATCGGTTCGCCGTGCGGGCCGAGGGCCTGCGTGCTGCATACGGCCTGCATGCTCTCTGCATGCTGCATACCTGTTGTCCGCACGTTGTCTGTAAACATGTGGACCGTGCTATCGTTTCGGCAAGCTTGGACAGCATCGGTCCGAGCGATTCCCCGTCAAAAGGACCTGACATGACTGTTACCAAGCACTTCTTGTATGTGACCTTGCTTCTGGGCACCGCCTGTGTGCAGGCTGGCCCACTGGAAGACCTGATGCTCAAAGGTGGCTGCGTGGCCTGCCATGCCACGGACAAAAAAATGGTGGGCCCTTCCTACAAGGACATCGCAGCCAAGTACAAAGGCCAGGATGTCGCGGCCAAACTGGCCGAAAAAGTCCGCAAGGGCAGCTCGGGCGTGTTCGGCACCGTCCCCATGACACCCACACCTGTCACCAAGTTGAATGATGCTGACCTGAAGACCGTGGTGGAAGCGATCCTGAAGCTGTGAAGACCTCTCTGCTGCTGCGCAAAGCCGCATTCCAGGGGCCACTGGAGTGGCGGGCGTTGGTCGACTGGCTGGCCCAGGATGGGGTCATCACCGCCGCCGAAGCCGAACGCACGGTGCAGCGCTGTTCGGCTGCGTCCAGTGCCCAGCCTCCCTTGCAGCGCCTGAGTGTTGTGGGCATGACCCGCGCCAGCGACGGTGCGTCGCTGACGCTGGACGGCCTGTCGGAATGGCTGGCTGGCCACCTGGGCATGGAGTTTGTGCGCATCGACCCCCTGAAGGTCGACGTGGGCAAAGTGGCCGATGCCATGTCGGCCGCCTATGCCGAGCGGCACAAGGTGCTGCCGTTGCAGGTGTCGCATGCCGAAGTGGTGGTGGCCACGTCCGAGCCCGGCCTGACCGATTGGGTGCCTGAAGTCGAACGGCAGAGCAAACGTTCGGTCAGGCTGGTGGTCGCAAACCCGCAAGACATCAAACGCTACACGGCCGAGTTTTTTGCCTTGGCCAAATCGGTGCGTGCCGCCACCAAGGCAGGGGTCGCATCGCAAGCCAGTTTCGAGCAGCTGGTGGAGTTGGGCCGCAGCAACCGTCAGCTCGATGCCAACGACCAGGGTGTGGTGCAGGTGGTCGACTGGTTGTGGCAGTACGCCTTCGACCAGCGTGCCAGCGACATTCACCTGGAGCCTCGGCGCGACCAGGGTGTGATCCGGTTCCGCATTGACGGCGTGTTGCACCCGGTCTACCAGCTGCCGGTGACGGTGCTGGCCGCCATGACGGCACGCATCAAGCTGTTGGGCCGCATGGATGTGGTCGAACGGCGCAGGCCGCAGGACGGCCGCATCAAGACCAAAGGCCCGCGTGGCGACGAGGTGGAAATGCGCCTGTCCACCCTGCCCACCGCCTTTGGCGAAAAAATGGTGATGCGGATTTTCGACCCCGACACCACTGTCAAGAACCTGGATGCGCTGGGGTTTTCGTCGCACGACGCGCGGCGCTGGGAGGCGCTGGTCAAACGGGCACACGGCATCATCCTGGTGACCGGGCCCACCGGATCGGGCAAAACCACAACCCTTTATTCGACACTCAAGCGCTTGGCCACCGAAGAGGTGAACGTCAACACGATTGAAGACCCGATCGAAATGATCGAGCCGTCTTTCAACCAGACGCAGGTCCAAACCAACATCGACTTTGATTTTGCGCAGGGCTTGCGTGCCCTGATGCGACAGGACCCCGATATCCTGATGGTGGGTGAGATCCGTGATCTGCCTACCGCAGACATGGCTGTGCAGGCCGCCCTGACGGGGCATCTGGTGTTCTCGACCCTGCACACCAACGATGCACCGAGTGCCATCATGCGGCTGATGGAGCTGGGGGTGCCGCCCTACCTCATCAATGCCACGGTGCTGGGTGTGTTGGGGCAACGACTGGTGCGCACTTTGTGTCCGCAGTGCAAGCAGCCCGATACAGCGGCCGAGCGTGCGGTGTTCGACGATGTGATCCGGCCCTGGCAGGCCAGCGGCAACTATGCACCCTACAAACCCGTGGGGTGCATCGACTGTCGCATGACCGGCTTCAAGGGTCGGATGGGGCTGTACGAACTCATGACGGTGAGCGAGGCGTTCAAGGAAAAAGTCAACCGCGAACCCGGCATGGAAGCTCTGCGCCGACAGGCGGTGCTGGATGGCATGCGCCCCTTGCGGGTGGCCGGTGCCATGCGCGTTGCCGAAGGATTGACCACGCTTGACGAGGTGCTGTCATGCACGCCGCCGCTGGTATGACCCGCCTTGCGTGGGAACCTTGTCAAGGCTTGGTAAGCTAATGGTCTCGAAACAACTCCCGACAAAGGCGATGACATGAATGCGCAGGTATGGGTGCAGGCACTCACACTGGGTTCCAGCCTCGCTGCCCTGGGCTGGGCCCTGACGGGCGGCCCGCTGCGCATTTCCAAGCGGGCATCGCGGCATTTCGTCGGTTTCAATGCGTTGGTGGCAGCGGGCTCGCTGACCTGGTGGGCCGGGTCGTGGCAGGCTTTCATGCCATTGGCCTACTGGCTGACGCTGGGCCTGGTGATGATTCTGGCGGCCCTGCAGTGGTTGTGTGTCGGTTTGCACCGCCTTCATGACATCAAGGCCAGTTATGTGGTGTCGCCATTGATGCTGCCGTTTCTGGCTGTGCTGATGGCCGTCATTGCCTGGCTGGATGCGGGGGGGTACGGTGCGCTGCTGGCCAGCTACAGCGCTTCAATGTGGATGCTCGGTGTCACCGTGCAGCAGGGTTTCCCATCCATGTCGGCCCAGGCGGGCAAAAAAGTGGCGCGTTGGGCGCTGGCGCCTTTTTTTGCCGCTGTCGTGGTGTGGCTGGTTGGCATGGGCCGGACAGTCTGGACCTTGGTGGCCGGCCCGTCAGAAGCGGAAGTGGGCCTGCAGGTGCTGCCTGCATGGGCCGATGCCATCAGCCTGCTGTTGGGGTGGGCCCTTGTCAACGGGGGACTGGTGTGCCTGGTCATGATGAAGCTGGTCGACAAAATCCGCGATCTCAGCACCGAAGATGACCTGACCGGTGCCATGAACATGCGCACCTTCATGGCACTGCTCAAAGACGAGCGCGAGCGCATCCGCCGGGTACCTCTGGCGCAGACTTTGCTGGTGTGTGAAATTGACCAGTACCACGCACTCAACAAGCAATTGGGGTTTTCAGCCGGGGATGCCGCGTTGCGGCACGTCACCGGCATCATCGGGCGCGGCTTGCGCAAGACCGACCGCCTGGCAGCCGCCATGCAGGGCGAGTTGCTGCTGTTCCTCACAGGCACACCGGCAGTCGGTGCCACGCTGGTGGCCGAGCGCACGCAGGCGTCTGTCAAGGCCAACCCTTTTCTCTGGAAAGGCCAGGCCATCAACCTGACCCTGAGCATCGGCCTCAGCAGTCGTGAAGACGGCACCGTGCCCGACGAAACCCTGATCGAGCTGGCCAACCAGGCGGCACAGCGGGCGCGACGCGAGGGCGGGGCACGCATCCGCTTGTCGAACATGGACCCGGCCGCGCAGGAACTGGCCTTCGCGTCGACGGTGGCGATGCGTGCGGCCACACCACCGTCCGAGAGCCCATGATTCCGATCAAGCCTGAATCTGCCTGGCGAGGCACCGTGGATTGCCGCAAGTGTGGCATCCGCGACATGGTGTTGTTCGCCGACCTGACGGATGAGGATTTCAACCTCATTCATGCCCCGATCGATGACCTGGCCTTTGTGCCGGGCGACACCCTGTTGCACATGGGGCATGCGGCCAGCAGCCTGATGACGATCAAAGTGGGCATGGTCAAGCTGGTGCGCAACCTGCCGGACGGGCGCCAGCGCATCGTCCGCGTGTTGCGGGCGGGCGATGTGATCGGCCTGGAGGCCTTGTTCGCGCCGGTTTACGAAGCCGAGGCGGTGGCGCTGACCCCGGTCAGCGTGTGCCGCTTGCCGGTGGATGTGATACATCGCCTGAATCGGGAAACCCCGCGCCTGCACGAGAGGTTGATGGGCAAATGGCATCAGAGTCTGAAAGAAGCCGATGACTGGCTGGCCGACCTGAATTTTGGGAACGCCCGTCAACGACTGGCGGGGCTGATCCTGAAGATGCGCGCGAGCGACGCGGACGGGGCCGCTGCGGTGCAGGTCACCTTGTTTTCCCGCGAAGACATGGGTGCCATGCTCGATCTGAAGCTGGAAACCGTTAGCAGGACGCTTAACGCCTTCATTCGCGAAGGCGTGCTGGAGCCGACAGACAAATCGGGCCGACATTACCGCATCGTCGATCTGGACAGCCTGCGCGCCGCCTGACCCGCGCAGCGCTACGGCTCAGATTGCCCTGCAGCCAAGGGTAAACCCTGGGCATAAGCTATGTGTAATCCACATGGCGCGCAGCGGTTTGGCATTGCACAATCCATCGGTCGAAAGTTCCGAGGAGACACGTGTGTTGCTCAAAAGCCAGAAAGATTTTTTCTCCGGCCTGCTGTTTTTGACCGTCGGGTCGGCGTTTGCCTATGGTGCCACCACCTACCAGGTGGGCACCGGGGCGCGGATGGGGCCTGGATATTTCCCGTTGATGCTGGGCGTGATCCTGGCGCTCATGGGCGCGGTCATTGCCGTGCGGGCGCTCATCAGTGGGGCACCAGATGGTGACCGGATCGGCGCAATTGCCTGGCGGCCGTTGTTGCTGGTGCTGGGCGCGAACGTGACGTTTGGTGCGCTGATGATCGGGGTCCCAGCCATTGGCATCCCGCAGTTCGGACTGGTGGTGGCCATTTTTGCGCAGGTGGCGATCGCAAGCCTGGCGGGCGAAAAGTTCATCGTGAAAGAGGTGCTGGTGCTGTCGCTCATCCTGTCGGTGGGCAGCTACCTGGCGTTCGTGAAGTTGCTGGGCCTGCAGTTCCCGGTGTGGCCTGCGTTCATCGCGGGCTGATGCGCGGCCACCCCCACAGAACAAGGACGGACTGACATGGATCTGATCAACAACCTGACACTGGGTTTTGGCGTGGCCTTCACCGCGCAGAACCTCATGTACGCCTTCATCGGCTGTCTGCTGGGCACGCTGATTGGCGTGCTGCCCGGCATCGGTCCCGTGGCCACCATTGCCATGCTGCTGCCCGCCACCTATGCGCTGCC
>Ga0114938_1001959_pt1 | contig 13509 bp, 7 predicted proteins | sample AshMeaBigSpring_FD_88675 | JGI IMG/M metagenome (GOLD analysis project Ga0114938, IMG submission 88675) | Groundwater microbial communities from Big Spring, Nevada to study Microbial Dark Matter (Phase II) - Ash Meadows Big Spring | ecosystem: Environmental > Aquatic > Deep subsurface >...
GAGCGCGCCCTTGCCCGGCACGCGCGTCGCCTCGATGAACAGGATGTCGCCGCCGACCGGCGTCCAGGCGAGGCCGGTCGCGACGCCTGGGACGCTGACGCGCATCGCCACTTCGTTCTCGAAGCGCGGTGCGCCCAGGATCTCGCGCACGTCCGCCACCTCGATGCGGGCGGTTTCCGCCTTGCCTTCGGCGATCCGCACGGCGACGTTGCGCAGCACGGCGCCGATCTGGCGCTCGAGGCTGCGGCAGCCCGCCTCGCGCGTGTAGTCGCGCGCGATCTGCCGCAGCGCGTCGTCCGACACCGAAGCCTGCTCGGGCTTCAAGCCGTTGGCGTCGAGCTGCCTGCGCACGAGGTAGCGGCGCGCGATCTCGACCTTCTCTTCTTCCGTGTAGCCGGTGAGTTCGATGATCTCCATGCGGTCGCGCAGCGGCCCGGGGATGGTGTCGAGCTGGTTCGCGGTCGCGATGAACAGCACCTTCGACAGGTCGAAGGGCACGCCGAGGTAGTTGTCGCGGAACGTCGAGTTCTGCTCGGGATCGAGCACCTCGAGCAGCGCCGAGGCCGGGTCGCCCTGGATGCCGTGGCCGAGCTTGTCGATCTCGTCGAGCATCAGCACGGGATTGCGCGTGCCGGCCTTCTTCAGCGCCTGCACGACGTTGCCCGGCAGCGCGCCGATGTAGGTGCGGCGATGACCGCGGATCTCCGCCTCGTCGTGCACGCCGCCGAGGCTCGTCCGCTGGAACTTGAGCCCGAGCGAGCGGGCGATGCTCTGGCCGAGCGAAGTCTTGCCCACGCCCGGCGGGCCCACGAAGCAGAGGATCGGGCTGCGGCCCTCGGGATTGAGCTTGCGAACGGCGAGGTACTCGACGATGCGCTTCTTGATCTTCTCGAGGCCGTAGTGGTCGGCGTCGAGGATGCCGCGGGCCCGCTCGATGTCGATCGACTCGTCGTCGAGCTTCGACCACGGCAGCGCGATCAGCGTGTCGAGGTAGGTGCGCGCCATCGAGTACTCGCCGCTCGCCTCGTTCATGCGCTCGAGGCGCTTCAGCTCCTTGCGCGCGTGCTCCTCGATGTCGGCCGGCATGCCCGCCTTGCCGATCGCCCCGGCGAGCTCGGCGATCTCCTCGCCGCCGCCCTCGTCGCCGAGCTCCTTCTGGATCTGCTTCATCTGCTCGCGCAGCAGGATCTCGCGCTGGCGGTCGTCGATCGCCTCCTTGGTCTGCTGCTCGATCTGGCGCGAGAGCTTGAGCACCTCGACGCGACGGGTGAGGTGGCCTGCAACCGCCTCGAGGCGGTCGCGCACGTCCACGGTTTCCAGGATCGCCTGCTTTTCGGCGGGCTTCACGTCGAGGAAGCTGGCGATCGTGTCCGCCAGGGTCGAAGGCGACTCCATCGCCTGCACGCTGTTGGCGAGCTCGGCCGGTGCCTGCGGCAGCAGCGAGATCGCCTCGACGGCCTTCTGCTTGAGGTACAGGGTCCGCGCCTCGACCTCGGGGTGCGTCGTCCCGGTGTCGTGCAGGAACTCGACCCTGGCCACGAGGTACGGGAAGCCTCCGACCGCGTCGAGCACGCGGAAGCGCCGCTCGCCCTGGCAGACGAGGTGGTGTGTGCCGTCGGGCGCCGTGACGTAGCGGACGATCGAGGCGACGGTGCCGACCCGCTGCAGGTCGTCAAAGGTCGGGTCGTCGGTCTGCGGGTCCTTCTGCAGCAGGAACCCGACTTTGCTCTCGGTGCGCACGGCTTCCTGAGCGCCCGCCACCGTCTTGTCGCGCTTGATCGCCACAGGCAGCATCACGCCCGGGAACAGCACCATGTTCCGCACCGGGAGGATGATCAGCATGTCCGCGGGCAGGCCCGGGGCTCCGCGCTGTCCGCCGGCCGCCGGGGTCTCTTCGGTCTCGTTCGTGCTCATCCGTTTACCTCGGCCCGGTCAACGCCGGGCCAGCAGCAGCTGCAGGCAGCCGTTCGAAAATTCCTGCGCAACCAGGGTCCAGTCGCCCGCGGGCAACCCGAGACGCCGCTCGAACCGGCCGTAAGGGATCTCGAGGCGCTGGATGGCCGCAGACCCCTGCCGGACCGGCAGGCGTCGCTCCCCCCGGATGATCAGTTCGCCCGGCGCGCACACGAGCTCGACCCGGTCGGTCGGTACGCCCGGCAGGGCGACCTCGACGAGGATCTCTGCGTCACCGGCGTAGACGTCCACCGGCGGCTCCCAGCGCGGACGCTCCATGCCGCCGGCCAGCCGGAAGAACTGCCGCTGCAGCCGGTCCGCCCGCTCGAACAGGTCGGCCGCTTCAGCCCACAGCAAGGGTCCCCGGTTTCGTCGATACATCGGTCGTCATGCCCTGGTCACCCGATGGACCCGAGGTGGGGGCGGCGGCGCCTCGACTCAATGCCGGCGCCGGCGACAGCGGTGCGGCAATGGAGCCGGACCCCCGTGCCGTTGGGCCGCGAGGGACCGAAGCCGCGCTATCCGCAGCCTGGGTATTGACAATCTAACATTGACAAATCCGTTAAGGAACGAGGCACCAGAACAGATCCGTTCAGCTAAGCTTGCCGAATGAGACGCCCGCCCCTGGAGCGCTTCGGTGCCGAGTTTTACCGGCGGCATTATCGCGATCGCCGCACCCGGGTCGTCACGCCGGCCGAGATGCACCGCCGGGCCGACCTGGTCGCTGCTTTTGTTCGCCACGGCGAGCTTCGCGTGCGCTCGATCCTCGACGTCGGCTGCGGCCTCGGCCTGATGCGCGAGCAGCTGCTGCAACACTTTCCCGGTGCGCGATACACGGGCCTCGAGGCGAGCGGCTATCTCTGCCGGAAGCTTGGCTGGACTCAGGGCTCGGCGGCGACCTTCGACCCCGGCCGGCGCTTCGACCTCGTCATCTGCTACGACGTCCTGCAGTACCTCACGGCCCGGGACGCGGCGGCCGCGCTCCGCAACCTCGGGCGGCTCTGCCGGGGCGTGCTGCACTTCGGCGTCCTCACCCAGGAGGACTGGGACGTGTACTGCGACCAGAAGATCACGGACCGCGACGTCCACCTGCGGCCGGGTGGCTGGTATCGGCGGCGGCTGGCCCCGGCGTTCATCAATGCCGGCTCCGGCATGTTCGTCCGCCGCGGCGCGCCGTTTCACCTCTGGGAGCTCGACCGGATCGAGCTTTCGCCGACCCGGCGGACCCCGCTCCGCGTGTCGTGAGGCGCCCCGGGGACCGGCAGAGTGACTCGACCCGGCGCGCTCCACGGGGCTGTACAATCGCGCCTTTCGCAGGTACTCCCGGTCGAATCGATGCGCTTTACCCTGCTGCTGCCTCTGCTCCTGCTCACCCTCGCGGGCTGCAGCACCACGTCGCCCTGCGGCGACGACGAGGACTACGTGAAGGCCGTCGAGCGGCCCAGGCTGCAGCTGCCGCCCGACGTAATGGCGAGCGAGCGCATCTCGCCCGTCGTCATCCCGCCGATCGCACCGGACACCGACAAGCTGGACCCGGAACCGCGTTGCCTCGACTACCCTCCACCTTACTTCGCCCGCAAGACCGCGGTCGGCGACTCTGCCGAAGCGACGGTCCAGGCCTGGGCGGCCGCCTGGGCTGCCCGCAACGGTGATGCCGTGCTCAAGATGTACTCGCCGTCGTTCGAGGCGTCGGGCGAGGGCGGGTCGGCCTATCTCGACGAGCGCCGGCAGGAAGTGGCTTCCGGTCCCGCACCCTCGCCGCGCCTCGAGGACATGAAAGTGACCACGCTCGGAGCCGATCGCCGCACCGTGAGCTTCGTGCAGGTCTTCGGTGACGAACGGGTATCCCGCGAGCTGACGCTGGTCCGCGAAGGAGAGGCCTGGCGTATCGTCGCGGAACGCACGTTCTGAGCGGATCGGCCGCGTGACCCGATCCATTCGCCCGCCCGCAGGTCACCGAACGTGAGGAACACCTCGCTGCTGAGCGGCATCAGCCTCGCGCCTGGAACGCTGCGCGCGGTCCTGCTCGACCGCCTGACCCGTTCGCTGGGCAAGCACCCGGAAACCGCCACGCAGCGCGACATCTACGACGCGCTGTCCCTGGCCGTACGCGAGGAGCTCGCAGCCCGCTGGCTCGCGACGCAGCGGCGCGTGTCGCAGGCCGAGGTCAAGCGGATCTGCTACCTGTCGGTCGAATACCTGCTCGGCCGCAACCTCGTGAACGGCCTGTCGAGCCTCGACGGCGAGCTGGTGGACGAGGCGCGCGAGGCGCTGCTCGAGCTCGGCTTCGATCTCGACAAGGTCGCGCAGGAGGAGATCGACCCTGGACTCGGCAACGGGGGCCTGGGGCGGCTCGCCGCCTGTTACGTAGACTCGCTCGCCACCCTGCAGTACCCGGCCGTGGGCTACGGCATCCGCTACGACTACGGCATCTTCACGCAGGCAATCGACGAGGACGGGCGGCAGCGCGAGATCGCGAGCAGCTGGTTGAGGCAGCGCAATCCCTGGGAGATCCCGCGCGACGACGCGCGTTACGTGGTCCGTTTCGGCGGCCGCTGCGTGGCCGCGCAGGATGCGCAGGGCCGTACGCGCTACCGGTGGGTGGACACGCACAACATCTGGGCCGTGGGCTTCGACCTGCTGATCGCGGGAAACCGCAGTCCCACGGTCAACCACCTCCGTCTCTGGGCCGGACGCGCGATCGCGCCGTTCAACGTCGAGGTGTTCAACGCCGGCCGCCACGCCGAGGCGTCGGTCGAGGACGTGGACGCGAAGAACGTCTCGCGCATCCTGTACCCGGACGACACGACGCCGCAGGGCAAGGAGCTGCGCTTCAAGCAGCAGTACTTCTTCGTCAGCGCGAGCCTGCAGGACATGCTCGCTCAGCACCTGCTCGAAGGCCGGTCGCTCGAGGCGCTGCCCGACGCGATCGCCATCCAGCTGAACGACACGCACCCGGCGCTCGCGATTCCCGAGCTGATGCGCCTCCTCCTCGACGAGCACGAGATGGAGTGGGATCGCGCCTGGGACCTGACGCGACGCATCTTTGCGTACACCAACCACACCTTGCTGCCCGAGGCGCTCGAGGTCTGGCCGGTCACCTTCTTCGAGCGCATCCTGCCGCGCCACCTGCAGATCATCTACCTGATCAACCGGGCGCTGCTCGACGAGGTCTCCGCGCGACACCCGCACGACCACGACCGCAGGCAGCGCATGTCGCTGATCGACGAGAGCCACGGACGCAACGTGCGCATGGCGCACCTCGCGGTCGTGGCGAGCCACACGGTGAACGGAGTGGCGAAGCTGCACTCCGAGCTGATGAAGCGCACCATCTTCGCGGACTTCGCCGAGGTCTATCCGGACCGCTTCACGAACGTCACGAACGGCATCGCGGTGCGGCGCTGGCTGAAGCAGTCGAATCCGGGACTGTCGGCCCTGCTCACGGAGCGCCTCGGGCACGCCTGGGAGAACGACCTCGAGGAGCTCGAGCGGCTGCGCTGGGCGGCGGAAGACCCGGAGTTCCGGGCGCGCTTCGCGGCGGTGAAACTCGAGAACAAGAAACGGCTGGCGGAGACGATCCAGCGGCGAATCGGCATCGAGGTGGATCCGGCGTCGCTCTTCGACGTGCAGGTGAAGCGCATCCACGAATACAAGCGGCAGCTGCTCAACCTGCTGTACGTCGTGGCCCGCTACAACCGCATCCGCAACGATCCCGGCGGCGACTTCGTGCCGCGCACGGTGATCTTCGCCGGCAAGTCGGCGCCGGGCTACACCATGGCCAAGGCCATCATCAAGCTGATCAACAACGTCGCTGGCGTGGTGAACAACGATCGCATGATCGGCGGCCGCCTGCGGGTCGCGTTCCTGCCGGACTACGACGTCTCGCTCGCGCAGAGGATCATGCCTGCGGCGGACCTGTCCGAGCAGATCTCCACCGCCGGCATGGAAGCCTCGGGCACGGGCAACATGAAGCTGTCGCTGAACGGTGCGCTCACGATCGGCACGCTCGACGGCGCGAACATCGAGATCCGCGAGCAGGTCGGCGCGGAGAACATCTTCATATTCGGCCTGACCGCCGACGAGGTGGCGGCGCACCGGCAGCGCGGTTATTCGCCCTCGGAGTTCGCGCAGGCGAGTCCGGAGCTCCAGAAGACACTCGAGATGATCGACGCGGGCTACTTCACGCCCGGCAACCTGGCCGACGGCAAGCCGATCGTGGACCGGCTGCTGAGCGAGGGCGAACCCTTCTTCGTGCTCGCGGACTTCGTCGCCTACGCCGCGGCGCAGGACGCCGTGGACGCGCTGTACCATCGTCCCGAGGAATGGCAGCGGAAGGGTGTGCTCAACACGCTCAGCATGGGCATCTTCTCGAGCGACCGCAGCATCCGCGAGTACGCGCAGCGCATCTGGCGCATCAAGCCCGTCCTCTAGGAAGCGTCTCCCTGTCTGGATGGCGCGCAGCGGGTGCCACCCCTCTTTTTGCTAGACTGCCGACGTGCCCGGCAAACTCAAACTTTCAGCGGCCGAAGTCGATTCGCTGGTCCAGGCGCGCCACCCGGAGCCGCGGTCGCTGCTCGGTTACCACGAGTTTGCGCGCAGGAACGAGCAGCCCGCCTGCGTCGTCCGCGTGCTCGAGCCCGATGCCGAGGTCGTCGAGGCCGTCTGGGAGGACGACCTATCGACACGCACGCGGCTGCAGCGGCTCCACGAGGCGGGGCTGTTCGAGGGCCGGGTGCCGTACCGGCGGCCGCTCGAGCCCTACCGCCTCCACATCCGCTACCGCAACGGCAACGAGCTCACCAAGCACGACGCCTATTATTTTGCGCCGCAGCTCTCCGACTTCGACCTCTACCTGTTCGGCGAAGGCAACCACCACAGCATCTATTACAAGCTCGGCGCGCACCCCATGGTGCTCGACGGTCTCGCCGGCACGCTGTTCGCGGTATGGGCGCCGAACGCCGAGCGCGTCAGCATCGTCGGCCCGTTCAACCTCTGGGACGGACGCAAGCATGCGATGCAGGTGCGGGCGCTCTCGGGGATCTGGGAGCTCTTCATTCCCGGCATCGGTCCCGGCACGGCCTACAAGTACGAGGTCCGCACGCGCAACGGCCGCACGATCCTCAAGGCCGACCCGTACGGCTTCGCGATGCAGCTCAGGCCCGACAACTGCTCGATCGTGGCCTCGCTCGACGGCTACGAGTGGCACGACCAGGCGTGGATGGAACAGCGGCGGACGGCCGATCACACCAGGCGGCCGGTCAACATCTACGAGGTGCACCCCGGCTCGTGGAGGCGCATGCACGGGCGCACGCCCCCGTTCCAGAACTGGCGGGAGTTCGCCGACGGGCTGATCCCGTATCTGCTCGACCTCGGCTACACGCACGTCGAGCTGATGGGCGTCGCCGAGCATCCGTTCGACGGCTCGTGGGGCTACCAGGTGGTCGGCTACTACGCGCCGACCGCGCGCTTCGGCAGCCCGCAGGACTTCATGTACTTCGTCGATCGCTGCCACCAGGCCGGCATCGGCGTGATCATCGACTGGGTGCCGGCGCACTTCCCGCGCGACGAGCACGGTCTCGCATGGTTCGACGGTACCGCGCTCTACGAACACGAGGACCCTCGGCTCGGAGAGCACGCCGACTGGGGCACCAAGATCTTCAATTACGGTCGCCACGAGGTGCGCAACTTCCTCGTTGCAAACGCGCTCTACTGGCTCGACTACTACCACGTGGACGGGCTGCGCGTGGACGCGGTCGCATCCATGCTCTACCTCGACTACAGCCGCCGCGAGGGAGGGTGGGTGCCGAACCGCTACGGCGGGCGGGAGAACCTCGACGCCATCGGCTTCCTGCGGCAGCTCAACACCGCGGTCGGCCACTACTACCCCGGCGCGATGACGTTCGCCGAGGAGTCGACCGCCTTCCCGGCCGTCACGCAGCCCGCGCACCTCGGCGGGCTCGGCTTCCACTTCAAGTGGAACATGGGCTGGATGAACGACACGCTGCGTTACGCGGGCATGGACCCCGTGCACAGGCGCCATCACCACGAGCTCGTGACCTTCTCGTTCATGTATGCATGGTCCGAGAAATTCGTGCTGCCGATCTCGCACGACGAAGTCGTGCACGGCAAGGGCTCGCTGCTCGACCGCATGCCCGGGGACGAGTGGCAGAAGCGCGCCAACTACCGCCTGTTTCGCGCTTATATGACGGCGCACCCGGGCAAGAAGCTCCTGTTCATGGGCAGCGAGTTCGGCCAGTGGCGCGAGTGGCGCGAGGAGCACTCGATCGACTGGCACCTCCTCGACGACGCGCGGCACCGCGGGCTCCTCGACCTCAACCGCGACCTGAACCGCATGTATGCCGACCTGTCGGCGCTGCACGCGGGCGATGCGGACCCTGCGGGGTTCGGCTGGATCGAGCTGCACAACGCCGACCAGAGCGTGTTCGCGTTCCTGCGACGCGATCCCCGCCGCCCGGAGATCCCGCCGCTCGTCTGCGTCTTCAACTGCACGCCCGTGCCGCGCGACGACTACTGGATCGGCGTGCCCGAGAGCGGCACGTACGCGCGCATCCTCGACACCGACGATGCGCGCTACGGTGGCTCATCCTACAGCCGGCAGGAGCGGGTCGCGGCCGACGCGCATTCGAGCCACGAATTCCCGTTCCGCCTGCGACTGACCCTGCCGCCTCTTGCGGCACTCGTCCTGCGCCCGGAACGCTGAGAGCCCGGGGATGAGCGACTACGGACTGGCGCCCGGGACCGAGAGCGACACACACTACCTCGAGCACGGCTCGCCGCAACCGCTCGGCGCAAGCTGGTCGCGGCGCGGCACGAATTTCGCGGTCTTTTCCGCCAATGCCACGCGCGTCGAACTCTGCCTGTTCGATGCGACCGGGCAGGTCGAAATCGCGCGGATCGCGCTGCCGGCGCGTACCGGCGACATCTGGCACGGTTTCCTGCCGGCGCGCTTCGGCGGCCCGGGGACGCTGTACGGTTACCGGGTGGACGGGCCTCACCAGCCCGCGGAAGGGCACCGGTTCAATCCGGCCAAGCTGCTCGTGGACCCGTGTGCCGCGGCGCTCGCGGGGGACGTGCAGTGGCATCCGGCGTTGAACGGCAGCGAGCCGGGCAACGACTGGATCGCGGACGCGACGGACAGCGCTCCCTACGTGCCGAAGTGCCGGGTGATCGATCCGGCGTTCGACTGGGGCGGCGTCCGCGCGCCCAACGTCCCGTGGCGCGACACGATCCTCTACGAGGTCCACGTCAAGGGCTTCACGCAGCGGCACCCGGACATCCCCGAGCACCTGCGCGGCAAGTACCTTGGGCTCTCGCACCCGGCGGTGATCGACCACCTCAAGTGGATCGGCGTCACGACGATCGAGCTGATGCCCTGTCAGGCGTTCGTGAGCGAGAGCTTCCTGACCGAGCGCGGGCTCACCAACTACTGGGGCTACAACCCGCTCGCCTGGTTCGCGCCGGACGCGCGCTACGCGGTCGAAGACCCGGTGGTCGAGTTCAAAACCATGGTCCGTGACCTGCACGACGCCGGCTTCGAGGTCGTGCTCGACGTCGTGTTCAACCACACCGCCGAGGGAAACGAGCAGGGTCCGACGCTGAGCCTGCGCGGCTTCGACAACTCGGTGTACTACCGGCTGTTCCCGCACAACCGCGCGCACTACAAGAACTTCTCGGGCTGCGGCAACACGGTCAAGTTCGACAACCCCGAAGTGCGCGCACTCGTCATCGACTGCCTGCGCTACTGGACGGCCGAGATGCGCGTGGACGGCTTCCGCTTCGATCTCGCCCCGGTCGTCGGACGCGACGCGAGCGGCTACAGCCGCAACGCGCCCTTCTTCGCGGCGCTGCGCTCCGACCCCGTGCTCTCTTACGTGAAGCTCGTCGCTGAGCCGTGGGACGTGGGGCCGGGGGGTTACCAGCTCGGACACTTTCCAAGCGGCTGGTCCGAGTGGAACGACCGCTATCGCGACACCATGCGTGCGTTCTGGCGCGGCGACCGCCCCCTGATCGGCAACTTCGCCGAGCGGTTCGCCGGCTCGAGTGACCTGTTCCGCGAGCACGGCCGCAAGCCCACCGCGAGCGTGAACTTCATCACTTCGCACGACGGATTCACGTTGCACGACCTCGTCACCTACAACGAGCGGCACAACCAGGCGAACCTGGAGGACGGTGCCGACGGTCACTCCCACAACCTCAGCTGGAATTGCGGCGTCGAGGGGCCTACCGACGATCCGGCCGTGCTCGAACTGCGCAGTCGGCAGATGCGCAACCTGCTCGCGACGCTGTTTCTTTCCCAGGGCGTGCCGATGCTGCGGGCGGGCGACGAGATGGCACAGACTCAGCTCGGCAACAACAACGCGTATTGCCAGGACAACGAGGTGAGCTGGATCGACTGGAGCGAGGCGGATAAGCGCGATGAACTGATCGACTTCGTGAGCCGCCTCGCGGACGTGCGCCGGTCGCGCCTCTGGCTGCGCCGCGACACGTTCCTGAAGGGCGCGCGTCGCTCGGCGGCCGCGCCGGACGTCAGCTGGCTGCACCCGGCCGGGCGCGAGATGACCGAGGCCGACTGGCGGGACGGATTCCTGCGCTGCCTCGGTGTGCAGATGAGTGCGGCGGCGTATTCGAGCGGCCGCTCAATTTCCGAGGGCGACCTGCTCGCCGTGTTCAATGCTGACGAAGCACCGGTGGACCTGACGCTCCCGAAACCGACGCGCGGCGAGGAATGGCGCGTCTTGATGGACACGTCGCAGGCGACCGGCGTCACGAGCGCGGCGCCGCTCCGCCCCGCCAGCGTCCTGCGGCTCGAGGCGCGCAGTACGATCCTGCTCGAGTCCGTCGCCCGGGACGGCGCCGTGGCGGGTTCCTGACCGTGCTCGACTCGCTCCTCGACCAGCTGGCGCGCAGCCGGGGCATCGGCGACGCGTACTACGACTATCGGGGGGAGCTGAAGACGTTCACTGCTGCCACCAAGACGGCGATTCTCGCGGCAATGGGCTGTCAGGTGGACGACGCGGACGCCGTCGCCCGCGCGATCGCTGAGCTCGGTCACGAGCGCTGGCACCGGCTGCTGCCGCCGGTCGCCGTGGTCGGCGCAGGGCGCATGGGCGTGGTGCTGGCGCTGCCCGCGGAGGAGCTGGACCAGCCGCTCGACTGGAATCTCGTGCTCGCGGACGGGTCGGCGCGCGCCGGGTCCGTGCGGGCGAGCCACCTGACGGAGGGGGAGCGGTCCGAGCTCGAGGGTCGCTGGTTCACTCGGCGGCTGCTCGTGCTGCCGGACGACCTGCCGCTCGGATACCACGGGCTCGCCGTCCGGACCGCGAGAGGCCGCGCGGAGGAATGTGCGGTCATCGTTGCGCCAAGCCGCTGCTACGAGCCGCCGGCGCTGTCACGTGGCACCCGCGCCTGGGGTGTGGCCGTCCAGCTCTACACGCTGCGGTCGTTGACGAACTGGGGCATCGGCGACTTCGCGGATCTCGAGGAGGTCGTGCGGCGGTGCGCACCGCACGGCGCGTCCTTCGTCGGTCTGAATCCACTGCACGCGCTCTTTCCGGCGAATCCGGGACATTACAGCCCGTACAGTCCGTCCACGCGCCACTTTCTCAACGTGCTGTACATTGCCGTCGAGTCGCTGCCCGAGTTCGCCGAATGCGAGCGGGCTCGCGCACTCGTCGCCGGGGAGGATTTCCAGCACCAGCTGCGACGGCTGCGCGCGGCGGACAACGTGGATTACCCGGGAGTCGCGCGCGCGAAGCTGACGGTGCTGCGCCTCCTGCACGAGCATTTCCGTCGTGAGCACCTCGAGCAAGGCACGGCGCGTGCCGTGGCTTTCGGCGACTACCGGCGCGAGCGCGGCGAGCCACTGCGGCTGCACACCCTGCATGACGCGATCGACGAGCAGCTTCGGAGTCGCGATGCGGTCAAGTACTGGGGCTGGCCGTCGTGGCCGGACGAGCTGCGCGACCCGCGTCATCCCGGTGCGTACGAATTCGAGCGACAGCATCGGGTGACCGTGGAATTCCACGCCTGGCTGCAATGGGTTGCGGACGAGCAGCTCGGCGCCGTGCAGGCGCTGGCTCGCGAGCTCGGCCTGCCGCTCGGTCTCTACGGCGACTACGCGGTCGGCGTCAATCCCTGCGGCTCCGAGACCTGGTCGGACCAGGACGTTTATCGCATGGGCGCCGGCGTGGGCGCACCGCCCGATCCGCTGGCGCTCAAGGGACAGGACTGGGGGATTCCGCCGCAGGACCCGCACGCGCTGGTCCGCGAGCGGTACCGGCCTTTCCGCGACCTCGTCGCCGCCAACATGCGTCATTTCGGCGCGCTGAGACTCGACCACGTCATGGCTCTGTTCCGCCAGTGGTGGGTGCCGACGGGGCGCGGCGCGGCCGAGGGTGGGTACGTGCACTATCCACTCGACGACCTCATGTCCGTGCTCGCGCTCGAGAGTGCACGGCACCGCTGCCTCGTCGTCGGCGAGGATCTCGGCACCGTCCCCGACGAGGTGCGCCGGGCGATGGCCGAGTACGCGGTGTATTCATACAAGGTGCTGCTGTTCGAGAAACACGACGACGGCCGCTTCCGGCGTCCGGAGGAGTACGTGCACCGGGCGATCGCCACCGTCACGACGCACGACCTGCCGACGCTGCGGGGGTACTGGGAGGGCCGCGACCTCGAGCTGCGCGACCGGCTGAACCTGTTTCCGGGCGAGGAAATCCGGCGTCACGTGTACGAGGAGCGGGAGCGTGACCGCGCGCAACTGCTCGCTGCGCTCGACGGTACCGGCCTGCGGCCGGCGGGCGGCGAGGGTCTCGAGGCGCCCTTCGACGACGAGCTCGCAAAGGCGATCCAGCTCTACCTGGCGCGGAGCCATGCCGCACTCGTCGTGCTGCAGATCGAGGACCTGCTCGGCATGGCCGACCCCGTCAACGTGCCCGGCACCTCTGACGAGCACGCGAACTGGCAACGGAAGCTGACCGCCTCGGTGCGGGAAGCACTCGGCAGCGAGAGCTCCCTGCGTCTGTTTGCGGCCGTGCGGGCTGCGCGATCCTGACGGTCAGCGGCCGTGCGCGCTTCTCCATGCCGCTAGCGGCGCGTCAGCTGAGGTTCCGCCGCGAGTCTCCAGACTCCGTCGTCGCCCGCGCAGGCCGTGGTGCGGCCCTCGGTCAGGCCGAAGGCGCCGGTCGCGATCAGCTTGAACGCCCGGCAGCCGTCCTGGTCCACGTCCTGTCTTAGCGGCGTTAGCTGGTAGGACACGCCCGTCGTCGGGTTCGCCCACGACACGCGCTGTCCCTGTCCGGCGAGCTCGAGCGCATGGCCCGCACAGGAGCGGTCGGTCTCGTCCATGCGCCGGCCGATTTCCGCGCCGATCGCCGCGCCGATCACCGTGCCGACGACGATCGCGACGGTGCGGCCGTCGCCTTTGCCGACCTGCGAGCCCGCCACCCCGCCGGCGATGCCGCCCATGACCGCACCGATCTCGGCGCGGTTGCAGCTGCCCGCCCTCACACCGTAGTCGTGGTCCCAGGACTTGGC
>Ga0114938_1001960_pt1 | contig 13493 bp, 14 predicted proteins | sample AshMeaBigSpring_FD_88675 | JGI IMG/M metagenome (GOLD analysis project Ga0114938, IMG submission 88675) | Groundwater microbial communities from Big Spring, Nevada to study Microbial Dark Matter (Phase II) - Ash Meadows Big Spring | ecosystem: Environmental > Aquatic > Deep subsurface >...
CCTCCCGCACCTCCCGCGCCTCCCGCGCCTCCCGCGCCTCCCGCGCCTCCCGCGCCTCCCGCGCCGCTCGCACCGCTCGCACCGCTCGCGCCGCTCGCACCGCTCGCACCGCTCGCGCCGTCCGCGCCGTCCGCACCGCCCGCGCCGTCCGCATCTCCTGTGCTACTTCCTACGTCGCCACTGACGGAAAATCATTCGACTTCAACCACTCTGAGCTCGCTGACACCAGAAATGAAGACGTGGATGATCGCCAACAAGGGGCAATATGAGTTCTACCTGTTGCACGCCATCCTGCACGATCCCCAGCTCCGGTCCACGCTGATGACAACGCCACTGTCCACCGACGATTTCAATGAGGACAATCACGCTCTCATCTTCGGGGCGATGATACAGGCGGCCAAGGTCATGCCCGAGTTAGGCCAGTCCTTACCCACTCCGCCGTCCCCGGAGTTTCTGCGCACCTTCATTGACTCGGCCGCTCGGGAGCTGGAAGTCACTGATGCCGGCTTCCCTAGTAATGACGCGATCAAGGAAGCCATGGTGGTGGTGCAAGAGCTGCAAGATCCCAAGTATAAAGTTCACCACTACTGCGTCGTGCCCTATTTTGAGGTCTGGTTTGCCAATGGCCGCACCAAGCGTGCCGCCCGGAAAATCCAAATGTACCATTATCCGGATGTCAGCGCCATATGGAAGGAACTCGAAGCTGAAATCGCTCCAGTCAGAGAGATCGGAGCGAATCAGGGCTCGCGTGAATTCAATTTTGACAAACCTCCCGCCCCCCCCGCGCCGATCCTCATGCTCGGCGAGCATACCATTTGCACTCCCGGCAACATTTCAAACATCCAGGGGCCGCCGAAAGCCGCCAAGTCCGCAGTGGTGGGAGCGATCCTAGCTGCGGCCATGCGCGTGCCCGGGCTGGAAGTGGACACCCTCGGCTTCACTGCTGGGAATCCGGAAGGTGCGGCTGTCATACACGTCGATACCGAGCAGTCCGCCAACGATCATGATTCACTGGTGCGCCGTGCCTACAAGCGCGCCAACCAGACCGAAAAGGCGGATTGGCTGCACTCCTACTGTCTTACCGGTATGGAGCCTGCGATGAGCTGGGATTTTCTCGAGCGTGAGACCAGGAAAGCCGCCGATAAGCACAATGGTGTCAAAATGGTAATCATTGATGGGATCGCGGATCTTTGTAGCGACCCCAACGATGCGAAGGAGTGCTTCGAACTGGTGCGCAAACTCCACAAACTCGCTCTTGATCATCAATGTGTCATCCTGACCGTGCTTCACGAGAATCCAGGTAGTGCGTCAGGCAAGACCCGGGGACACCTTGGCAGCCAACTAGACCGAAAGGCGGAAACCTCCCTGCGGCTCATGAAACATGAGCAAACAGGATCAGTCACCATGTGGGCTGAACGTGCGCGACACTGTTTCATGTCGAGGAAGTCAGGCTTGCAGTTCCACTGGTGCGACAAAGCCAAGATGCACGTCACCCTCACGGAGGGTGATGAGGCCCATGTCCAAGCCAAGCCCGACAAGCAAGCCAAGTATGCAAGTGAGGTGACGAAGGCATTCGGACAGCATGAGGTTCTCTCTTACACGGAACTGGTAAAGGGAATCATGAGCGCAGCCGGTATCGTTGAATCCACTGCAAAAACCCGCGTGCCGCAATATGAGAAGCTGGGTCAAATCGAGAAGACCGCCGACGGCAAATACCGGGTCATTCAAAACCGTTGTGCAGCATGACTCCATGGCTCTCTAGCGCCCTTCCGTGCAACCTCCAACTTAACCATACCATCATGTATCAAGAATCATCATCGCCCGCATCGCTGTCTGATGCGGTCGGGTCTCTCAGCGTTATCGCGCCAGAGACTAGTGGTCTGCGGGACACGCTGGAAGTCGCATCATCCGTCTCCACACTCTCTTTATCCCGAACTCCGAAGTTGAATCGTAGCAGAGCTACGCGGCGCGGTGTTTTTCCTCAGTTGATCTGCCTGTCGGATCCTCTCCGGTTGGCTCAGGTGGCAACTTCGGCGAAGTTGGAACCGGCCAGTGCAGTATGTTGTCGATGAGTGGCTTGTGCTTGCGCATGCCGCCCCAGCTTTCGGCGATGTGGAGCACGGGTTTACGGCTCCGCGTGCCCAGGATCGCGCCGCCGATGAACACCGCCGCCCGCAGCGTGGCCGGGCTCCGGAAGCCGCTCTTCCTGCGTTCGGGCGAGGCGGCGTGCTGGTAGAGGCTCAGCAGGTTGCAGGTGAAGCAGACGCTCAAAAACGCGCACTCGGTGGCGAAGAAGTCGCGCATGCAGAAGCCGTCTGCCTGCAGGTCGTTCTTGAGCTCTTCGATGTGCTGCTCAACGCACGCGCGTTGGTTGTAGTCGCGCCACAGTTGCGCAGCGTCGCCTTGCCGGTTGGTGGCGAAGACACGGAAGGTGTATCCGTCCACATCGATGAGCTTGCGGCCCACCGCCCCCTTGTTTTCACGGACCCGTTCGCGAATGGCGAAGAACTCGCGCGGTTCGGCCCAGCCGTGGAGTTTGAGCGAAAAGCGTGCCCACGCGTAGTTGCTATCGATGGGTGTCCATTGCGCCAGCTCGGCTGTCGGTCACGGTCTGTTTTGCAAGTGGCGTGACGCCAAAGCGGGCGAACTAGGCATCTCCGTACGGAAGGCCCAGCAATGGATGAAGCTCGCCAAGGACTGCTGGGATGTCCAGGCGCTGCCTGTTGCGGGAGCGACCCTCACCGGGGCCGACCGCGCCACCGGTGTTCTACCCGAGCCGGCTCCCGTCCCTCCACCTGGTGAGGATGATGAAGCTGCGAACGGCGATCCGCGATCACTCGAACCTCAACGTCCGTACGCTCACACGCAGTCCGATGGCGCTGGAGGACTTCGACATCTTCCAGTCGTTCGGCGACCGGTTGCCGCTAGGCACCAGCCTGCCGACGCTAAACCCGAAGATCAGCGACATCCATGAGCCCAAGGTCGCGGCACCTCGACACCGCCTCAAGTTGCTCACCGACGCGGATGCTGCCGGGATCCACACCTACGTGGCAGTCGCCCCGGTGTATCCCGAGGTTGGCTGCGACGGAATGCTTGAAGTCTTCGAGGCGGTGAAGGCCGCCAATCCATGCACAGTGTTTGCCGAGCCAGTGAACCTGCGGTTGGAGATTGCCGAGAGGGTGCGGAGCGAGTCCCGTCGCCAAGCCCGACGCCGGAGACACGAGGAGGGGAACGATTTGGACGTCAGTGAATTCGACATCGACATGACGCCCTACTCCGACAGCGAGGCGTGGGTGGAATATGCGGTCCGAACTCTTCGCGACGCCGAACGGGCAGCTGAGAAGGCAGACTTATCGGAGCGGTTCCATCTCTGGCCCGACCATCAAGCGCTGGGGCGTAATTCCGTCATCAACCGGCAGCCCGACCCTGAGGCGTTTCGTGCATGGCTTCGCCGTTGGTGGGACCGGGTCAGTGAGTGGCCGGACAAAACAGGTTGCTGATGTGGAACGTGACCTGAAAAACGCAATTACTTGCGTATTTCTCAACCGCACCGGACCGGCACTTTGTCCACCGGGTATGGTTGTGTCCGGGTATGTGGTATGGCGGCACAGCTCGGTATGGATTCGGTACAGCAATATCTCCGGGTGTGTCGGTATCCGGGTGTATGGTATGATGGTACATTTTTGTACGGATTCGGTACAGCAATACCAGCGAGGGTGTGAAGGTATTGGTGCAGCTGCCCATATAGGCAGCTGCACCAATACCACCCCCTCACCCCACGAGCTACCCGGAGAAGAGAATGGGAGCTGACTCTACCCGGCCAAAATAGCATGAAACGCACACTCTCCGCCGCACACTCGCCCTTGCCGGTTTCATCGCCGCCACCTTCTGCGCGCCACTGTCCGGCGTGTTCTCTCCACCGGGCGACTGGTATGGGGCGCTCGCCAAGTCCGAGTGGAACCCACCATCATTGATCTTCGGCCCGGTGTGGATGCCGCTTAACCTGCTGATGGCGGTGGCCGTCGCGGCTCTACATTGTGCAACTGGCGCTCAATGCCGCATGGCCGCCAGGTTCTGGGGTTTAAGAAGCTGCTGCATGCCCCGGTATGCGGGATTCTTCCTCAGTTGCAACGGGTATTTCTGCCCGGCCTCTGCATTGCCGCTGCTGTGATGAATGCTCCGGCCAGCTTCATCTGGGCGCGCCAGCCTCGTGACGGTGCATCGGCCTGCACAGCGAGACCGCAAGGCAGCCAAGGCGGTGCACGGGCAAGACATAGAAGCGGGAGTGGAGGTAGAGGAGGGTCAAAATCGCGGTTCTGTGCGTGATCGGTGTAGGCGAGTCTCTCCCGGCTAAAACAACTCTCCCTGCCGCGGCTCCACACCCGGCCGCCTCGCCAGCGGGCTCTCGCACGGCGTGACCACCAGCGGCCCGGAGAACGGCCGGAAATCCCACCTGCCGTTCCCGGCCAGCCACTCGGCCATCTCCTCCGGCCGCAGCAGTGCCGGCATCCGGTCATGGATCGGTGACATCAACGGCGAGGAGGCGGTGGTGACCATGGTGTAGCAGGGGCCGAGTTCCCGGCTTTCCTCCCAGATTCCGGCGGCCCACAGGTGGTCGTCCTCGGGATCGCGGAACTCGTGCGCCTGCTTCCGTCCGCCACTGCCCGGCCCCCACTCGTAGAAGAGGGTCATCGGAATGACACAGCGGCGCTCGTGAAACGCCTCCTGCCACATGCCGCCCTCCAGCTTGTCGGAGCGTGCGTTGTTGATCGCTGGGTTGAATTCCCGGTGGAACCCCCAGCGCATCACCTCCACCCGGCCGTCGGCGCGGACCACCACACCGGGATCGGACTTGCGGACCAGCTCGGAAGCCAGCTTCGCCGTCGCCTCGCCGACACGCTGTGCCAAGCTCTGGGCACCGCGCTTCGGCCGGATCACGTAGGTGTTGCACATGAGGGACAGTCTGCCAGCGCCGATGCACTCGGCAACGGGAATCCGGTCAGTTGCTGACGCCCTAAAGACCGTTCGTATGAACACTTTGGCGTTGACCCCTGCGGCACCCGGATGCTTCCCTTCCCGCCGTGTCGAAACCGCTCACCGCCCTGTTCGTCGATTGCGATTCCTACTTTGCGTCGGTCGAGCAGCACCTGGATCTGTCCCTGCGTGGCAGGCCGGTGGGCGTGGCCCCGGTGATGGCGGAGAGTTCCTGCTGCATCGCCGCCAGCTACGAGGCCAAGGCGTTCGGGGTGAAAACCGGCACGCGGATCAGCGAGGCGCGCATCCTCTGCCCGGGCATCGCCATCGTGGAGTCCAAGCCGGCGGAATACGTCCGCTACCACCACCTGATCGTCGAGGCGGTCGAGGACTGCATCCACGTCGAGGCGGTGCTCTCCATCGACGAGATGTGGGCCTGGCTCCCCTACAACCTGCGCGAGCCTGCCACCGTCGAGGCCATCGGCCGCCGGATCAAGGAGACCGTGGCGCGGGATGTGTCCCCTGTCATCAAGGTGAGCGTCGGTGCTGGACCGAACCGCTACCTGGCCAAGACCGCGAGCAAGATCAAGAAACCGGACGGCCTGTTCATCATTGAGCATCACGATCTGCCGCAAGTGCTCCACCCGCTCAAGCTGCGCGACCTCAACGGCATCGCCCGCAGCATGGAGACGCGCCTGCACGCCCACGGCGTCCACACGGTGGCCGAGTTGTGCGCGGCCTCCAAACCGCTGCTGCACCGGGTGTGGGGAGGCGTCCTGGGCGACCGGCTGTGGCATCTGCTGCGCGGCGACGAAATCCCGGATCTGGTATCAGCCCGGAAGACCATCGGTCACAGCCATGTGCTGCCGCCGGAATCCCGCCACCCGGACAAGGCGTGGCCGATCCTCTGCAAGCTGCTGCACAAGGCGTGCGAACGTCTGCGCTCGCACGGCCTGCTTGCCGGGTCGCTCACCATGCAGCTCGCGTTCCTGCGCGGTGTCTCCTGGGCGGCCGAGGCGCGGACGGAGGAAGCCGACTCGACCTTGATCTTCATGCGGCTGCTCGACCGCCTGTGGCGCGACCGCCCCGAGCCGCGCTGCCAACTGCTACAGGTCGGCGTGGTGCTGACCCGGTTGTATGAGCGGAGCAACCACACGCCGTCCCTGTTCCAGACTGTCGCCGACACCATGGCCTCGTTCGACACAGACAAGCAGCGGCGACTGGACGAGGCCATCGACAAGCTGCGCGCCCGTTACGGCCGCAAGGTGGTGTACTTCGGCAGCGTGCAGGACAGCCGGGAGACCGCGCCGATGCGCATCAGCTTCACCCACATCCCGGACCTGGAGTTGGAACAGGATTGAGAAAGTGCCCCGTCCAACTTGCCCCGCAACAGGAACCACCGCTACAACCTCCGTCCACCCATGCAGCACCGTCTCCATATCCAGCCCGTCTGGACCTGCGCCAGCAAGCCCACGCCGACGCGTGCGCGGAGCCGGCTACTGTATGCACTGCTGGCAGTCGCCGTGGTGGCGGCCGGTTTGTTCTGGCGCTCCGGCCTCATCCCGCTGCCGTATTGGCTGTCGAACAACGGCGGCGATGCGTTGTGGGCGCTGATGGTGTTTGTCGGCTGCGGGTTCCTGCTACCCCGGGCATCGAGGTTCCTGGTCGCCCTGCTGGCGCTGACCTTCGCCTGGGCCGTGGAGTTTTCCCAGCTTTACCACGCGCCGTGGCTCGACGCGGTGCGCGCCACGATCCCGGGCAGGCTCGTGTTGGGGACCACCTTCAACTGGCCGGACCTGCCGGCATACGCCGTGGGGATTGCGCTTGGTGCGCTGGCGGAGTGGCGGTGGCGGATTGCACGCCGGGATTGAGCAAGGAGTAGTGCTCAGCCATGCTGCCCTCCGCCAGGCCGCCACTACCTCTCTCCCATGCCGAAGTTTCCCGCCAGAGTGCATCCGATCCTTGCCCGCAGCGCCAACACCGCCGTGATCATTCGCCGCGGCCCGTCGAAGTCGGTGTGCACCATGCTGTGGGACCGACGGAACGATACGTTCAAGCTCGGACAATGGCTACGCGGTCGGATCTACGAGCGCCGCAGCGACCTGTCTCCCGACGGCAAGCACTTCATCTACTTCGCCATGAACGGTAAGTGGAGCGGCCCGATGAAGGGATCGTGGTCGGCCATTTCCCGCGCGCCCTACCTCAAGGCTCTGGCCCTGTGGCCATGGGGTGATTGCTGGAACGGCGGCGGACTGTTCCTGACGGACAGCAGGTTCTGGCTGAACAATCACTGGTACAACGAAGCTGCGGAAACCGTCGGCAGGTTGCGGAAGAAGCTCGTTCAAGAACCGGGCTATCCCTTCGAGGAGAACTACGGCGGCGAATGCCCCGGCGTGTATTACCACCGCCTCCAGCGCGATGGCTGGAAGCTCGTGCGTCGCGAGTCGCCCTCACCGGAGAGACGCATCGTCGTGTTCGAAAAACCCCTGCCGAAGGGCTGGGTGTTGGAGAAGTCGGCGCACGTATCGATCGATTCTCCGGTGGGCAGTGGCTGCTACTACGACACCCACCGCCTGCTTCACTCGGAATGCGGCACTATCCTCGATCACCCGGAGTGGGAGTGGGCAGACCTAGACCGCAAGCGCCTCGTTTGGGTGACCAAGGGAGTGCTCTACGCCGCGAAGATCCACGGCAAGGACCTGGGGGATGAGAAGGTGCTGCATGATTTCAACGACATGACCTTCGAGGCGGTTGCGGCACCATACTGAAAGCGGTGGTGAGCGGCAAGATGGCGGGCATCATGGGTTTTGGTGGCGTTTAGCGCAAATTTATCACGCGTGAGAAGACCCCCTCGAAACGGCTCCTTCTTCCGCCGCCTCACGCCCGGCCGCTTCGCCTGCCATGTCTCACGCGCTGACACGGCGCTCGATCCACGCATCCAGGCTGCGCATGTCAACCAGGCGTCGTCCACGCCTGTTGTCTGCGCCGGGGCACGTGGCGGTTCGGATGCGTCCTTGCTTGGCGGCGTCCCGCACAGGCGTCTGGATAACCCGGAGTAAGCGGCAGCGCCCACCGTGTTCGCGCTAACGATTCGAGCCGTCAAAGGGCTTGAATCGTTTCCGATATTCCCCATGATTACCAATAAATGCCCAACGCGATATTTATTCTAACCATCACGCTATCATTCCTGTTTGGGACCGGCCTCAATCATGCCCAGGTTTCACAGGAACCATCCACCACGGCAGACGCCCAGCCCGGAGCCGGCCATTTGATCGGAAAATGGATCTGCAACAATGATCCCGCGGACGTCTACGACATCAACCCTGACAAAACCGCCCAGCATTTCCACGACAAGGGCAGCTGGCAGATTGCCGAAAACCTCCTGACCATCGCATGGGAAAACGGTTACCGGCTGAGTTTTGATACCACCCAGGGAGGCCCTAGGTTCATCGGCCTGAGCTACCCGCCCGGAAAAACCGACCCCGACAAACTCATATTCACCCGAGAAAACACCCCAGCTCCCCCGGTTTTGGAACCCCTGAACCCCGCCGTCACCCTGCCTGCCGAGCGCACGCTCACCTCCGCGGATGGCCGTCAAATGGCCGGCACCGTGCTCGCGAAGACTGACGCCGGCATCAAGTTCCGCCGCGCTTCGGACGGCAGAGCAATCGACATCCCTCTCGACAAACTGTCGGCAGACGACCGCTCATGGGTGGATAAATCAAAAAACAAGCCGGTCGCCAAGGCCCTGCTGTATAAACTCGCCAAAGAACCCGACCTCACCAGGCTCATCGACTACATGGAATCCAAAGAAATCGAGGTGACACTGATGGCGCAAGAACCCTCAAGAAATGATACCCCCCGGGCATTCTTGGACAATAACCCCGAACGTCCATGGGTGCATTATGACGAGATCAACCCGGCCGATTACGACATCGCGATCCTGGGTGGCTCCCCGCACTATAAACGATACGACCGTGTGGGCATGATCATCGCCTACAACAGCTTCCATACAAAAAAAGAAGACCTCCTGGCCGGGAAGGACGAGGAATTCGATGAAAACTTGGTCAAACGCCCCAGATTGACGGTCAGTGAAAATTTCATTTTCTACCATTGTTACAATGCCACCCGCGAGAAAGAAAATGATCAGGTTTTCGAGCACCATTTCAAAGTTGTCGATACCGCGCTCGAACTTGCGCTTCGGAGGAAACCTGCCGGCCGATGACCCTCTGCGGACAACGCCGCCTGGCAGGTGGACGCTTCGCCAGATGGCTCTCGCACGACTCCACCACTAGCGGCCGGGAGAACGGATGGACAGCCACGGCAAGCTCCCCCGCACCATCCGGGCCATCGGTTTCATCCGTTCAGCAGCGAGGAGTGTCTTGAGGTCCTCACGCCTCGCCGCGCCGTGCTTGTGCAGCATTTCATACAGCCGGACGACGTATTCGTCTCCGAGCGCCAGCAGCGTGTCCCTGACCACTCGCACCTCGTTGCGGTCGAGGTCAGGGATCCAGCGGGCACCCTGCAACACGAGCGATTCGACGGCCCGCAGGAACGCATCCGCTTGAACCTGGGAATAACGTGGTGGCTCACGTCGACGCCAGGAATCCGGCAGCGGCGTGTGGTGCTTGAGCGTGCGGCCTCCGATCAGTTCGTCGAGCGCCGGCGAGCCGCCGTTGGGCTTGCAGTTGAGCGTGAAGCCGGCAGACAGCAGCACCGCGAGCATCTTGTCATTGCCGAGGAATACGGCCCTGCCAACCAGCTCAACGGCATCGTCCTTGTCCGGGCTGGGTTTGAGCGACGCGAAGAACCCAGGTTTGTCGGAGAACATCGACGCCGACACGGCCGACTCCTCGCCTCCCTCGCGCCCATTTGCGTCCAGGCAGGAGCATACCCGGTGGGGGTCCAAACCAGCGCGCAAAAGACACATCACGCCGGACACGTGGCCAAGGTGGGCGTGGGTGACCATTGCCGAGTGGAGCTGGCCCTCAACTGCATCCATCTTGATTTCGAGATACCTCACGGCTGTCATGGTTCCGTGGGCGCTCCTGACGGCCGCCTGCAGGATCGTGTCCCCGGCCGTGAAATCGGTGCCGGCATCGTGGAGTTTCTGGATCAGCTCCAGGTCGCCGGTAGCGAGCGCCTCCACCGGGTCGATGGGCGCGGACCAGCTGGACGAGCGCAGGATCAACCCGGCCAAATCAGGTCGATGCCGCCATTTGGCAGCCCTGTAACCCTTTTCGAGATCCCACTGGGCATGGTCATAGCGGAGCAGCAGCTCGACCAGGCTGTGGAAGCCCCGGTCAACGGCCGTGAGTAGCGGCGTCCATTTGCGCGTCTTGCGGAGATTAGCCGTTCCAACCTCTTCAAGCAGCCGCTGGGCGTCGAAGAGCCGGCCGACCTTGCAGAATGCTTTCAGGCGGTCGCGGGTGCTGGCATCCATATGATCTGGCATGGCGGCTGCGGACCATAGCCATGGTGGCATCACGGTCCAAGCACTCAGAATGAAGGCCTGCGTGATGGCGTGGAAGATGTAGCGGGATAGTGGCGGTGAGGCTCCATTTTCAGATGACTTCAGGGGTTGTCATCACGACGGAATCGACTGGAGATTCGGGGCCGAATTTCGTCCAATTCCTTCATGAAAAACAAGTTGCATGGCTGGAAACTGATCGAAGGAAGCATCGGTATGTTGGAGACCAGGAACCCCTCGGTTTCAGAGGTGGTCGCGGCCTTGGAAGCCATCAGCCCCGAGATGATCGACCCCTTCATGATTCTGGAGGCGCGGGCTTCCGGCAAGGGTGGGTATCCCAACTACTGTCAGGCTTTTGCGGACGAAGCGGGTTATGTGTGCGAGATCCGGACCCACGCCGGCAACGGGTTTCGCCACTGCCGGTCTTTCCTGCGCGATGCCCAAGGCAACCTCGGAGAAACGGACGATCCACAGTTCCCCAACCTGAGCCAGGCGATCCGGATCTTCATGCAGTTCATTGGCGATCCGGATGCATTCCCGGTGGTGGAGCCGGTCGAGTGGCTCGATGTGAGCGAGGAGTTTGAACCCGAGCCCGCGTGAGGGGCGGCTTCGGATAACGGCTTACACGTCCCGCAGGAAAATCCGGGCGGAAACGTGGAGCCAATCGCCTTGCCACTCCTTGGCTTCGAGGCGGGCGAAGAGGAATTTTCCGGCGTCCATCAGCCGGGCGAGCACCTCGTTGCGGTCGCGCGGAATGTAGCCGAGTTTCTCGCCACCTTCCGTGAGGATGAGGATGGCAAGTTCGTCATGCGGGTTGTCGGTCTCGCGGCGCAGGACGAGCGAGCCGCCGGGAACGAGGGTTGGCTCGATCTGCCGCACCGGCACGTGCGAGGTGCCGGCGACGTGGGTTTCGATGAGGAAAATTTCCTTGGCGAAGGGCGCGGACAATCCGCCGCCGGCCTGAAGGTGGGCGTGGAGCAGTGCGAGTTGGTTTTGCTCGTAGGGAGTGAGGGCGAATTCGCTCATGGCGCTCAGTGGTCGAGGAGTTGGTTGAGCCATTGCTTGCGTTCGTCACGCGTGGCCTCGGTGGCAACAATCCGTGCGTCGAGTTCCGCCTGGCGGGCGGCGATAGCCGCGGGATCGTCGAGCACCGGCAACTGGTCGAAGGGCCACTCCTTGCGCTGCCTGCCGAACCGAACGAGCAAGACGTCGAGCTGGTCCCGGAGTTTCTTCAGGGATGCGCGCAGGACATCCATGGAGTCCGGCAGCGGCACGGAATCCACGTCGCGGGTGAGAAGCTCCAGGGCTTCGAGTTCGTCGAGGTCCTGGGCCTCGTAGGCGGCGGTGACTCAGTGCCAGAGTTCCGCCTGGGCGGGCGACTGCGACGGATTCAGGTCCGGGTGAAGCCGGCGGGCCAACATGCGGAACCGGTCGCGGAGCTTGCTGGCGTATGCCGGATCCAGAAATTCCGAAGTTTCGAACATTCCCCAGTGGTGGGTGAGGTCGTCGATTTCCTCGACCAGTCTCGCCTGCCACTCGGCGAACTCCGCCTCAAGCGTGGCCTGGATTTGCTCGTAGTCCAGCTCCCGGCCGGAGTTGAAGGCGGCCTGCACCAGTTCGATCTCGCGCTTCAGCCGGGCGGCTTCGATCTCGGTTTCATGCAGGCGCATCAGACGTGTGGCGAACGCCGCGGCGTAGCGGCCGATCACCACCGGCTTGGTGTCAGCCAGCGAGTGGAGGTCGGTCAGCACCGCGGCGATTTGCGACTGCAAGGCGTCGCGTTTCCGGAGCAATTCGTTCCATTCGGGATGGGGGGCGGGGAGGGGTTTTGACATGGGAAATTCAAGCGTTTCCGGGCACCCACGGCAAGCCTCGCCTTGGGTGATGACAACCTCCGAAACGAGGAATTGATGACAACCCGAACCAAGGAATTGCCTTGTATCCACGGTCCGATTCGGTAATCTCCCGCCGACATCGCGAGAGTCCGTGTGACAAGCACAGACCGGCAACCTGGCAGAGACGCCAAGGTGCTATCCGGTAACCAATCCGGCATGTGGGAGCAGGACCAGACAGACCTGCCCAACGAAAGTCTCACCGGAAGCTTCCGACGCCCGCTCTGATGTCATTCAGAACGGGCGTTTGGTTTTTCCGGATCCCGCGATGTCGTGAACCAAACCACGACATCAGCATGAATCCCGCCACACCGATCGTTTCCCGCCGCCAGAAAACCACCCACCCCAACCACCACCTTTGGAACAACAACGGCACCTGGTGGCTGCATTGCACCATTCACCTGCAGGACTTCACCAAGTGGCGGCTCCGGAAAAACCTCCGCACCACCGATGTGCGGGAGGCTCGCCAACTCCGCGACCACATCCTCTCAGGCAATCCCGCGGATCTCGCCACCCTCTGAGCAGCGCGTTTCAAAACCCCAGCCTCCACCGTTTCATGAGAACCAACATCCATCATTCGCCTACCGGCATCGGTGCCGTCTCCGCCCGGGAATCACCGCCCTACGTCGTGTTCCACATCCAGACACCGACAGGCCGCCGCTATCAGATCGACGGCGAAGGATTCGTAACGCCGGATCCCGACGAAGCCACCCGCTACCATGTCAGTGAGAAAATCCGGCATTTCCACCTCAAAGGCGTGCCCATTGGAACCCGGAGCGTTCATTGTAGCGCGCCCCTTTTGATCACGACCACCTCGGCCGACCAGGTGGAGGTTTACTGGGGAAGACGCCGACTTCTGCTTTGTCCGGATCATCTGGTCGCGCAGGCCGGGCGTCTGGTGTGGGCGGAACTCGAACACTTTTATCAGGGAGGCTATCCGTTCGGCCCGGTCGTCCGCATCGTCACTGATGAACCGGAACACAAAATCGCCATCTTCAACATTGAAATTCATCCGCCGCCGGGGCAGTTGGGTTTCCTCCATCAGGCTCCTGCCGATTGGGACGCCACGCCGCGGAAGATCATGACCCACCTCGGCATCCTGGGGTTCTCCAGCGCCAGCAGCTGGACCAAAGGAGACACCAACACGATCTGGTGCC
>Ga0114938_1001961_pt1 | contig 13490 bp, 19 predicted proteins | sample AshMeaBigSpring_FD_88675 | JGI IMG/M metagenome (GOLD analysis project Ga0114938, IMG submission 88675) | Groundwater microbial communities from Big Spring, Nevada to study Microbial Dark Matter (Phase II) - Ash Meadows Big Spring | ecosystem: Environmental > Aquatic > Deep subsurface >...
AAACCATGCTGCTCGTCGAATGGCAGGAGGGATTGCAATGCCAGATTTTCCTGATAAAGAAGAGACATTTCATATCGCTTTCCCCTACAAACACACAGCAGACCAAGAGAGTGCCATTCGTGATATTATGACAGATATGAATAGCGAGCATCCGATGGATAGACTCCTCTCAGGGGATGTCGGATTTGGTAAAACAGAAGTGGCACTGCATGCCGTGTATCGCGCATTTCTCAATCACAAACAAACTATTTTCCTCTCCCCTCTTGTCGTCCTCGCCTATGAACATTTTGAGGAGATTTCAAAGCGCGTAAAATCGTTTGGTATAAATGTCGCGCTGCTGACTCGTATGAGTACCGCCAAAGAAGAAAAAGAAGTATTGAAAGGTCTCAAAGACGGCTCGATTCACTGTGTTATCGGGACACATCGTCTCCTCTCTCCAGATATTAAATTCGCTGACCTCTGACTCGTCGTCGTGGACGAAGAACACAAATTCGGAGTGACCGATAAAGAAAAAATATTGCACCTCAAGGCTGGCGTCGATACGCTCGCACTCTCGGCAACTCCAATTCCGAGAAGTTTGAATCTCGCACTCTCTGGCGTAAAACATTTCTCTATTCTCGCAACACCTCCCGTTGGTAAAACTCCGATTCAGACAGTGGTCGGACACTATGAGACGACGATTATCAAAAAAGCGATAGAAGAAGAGCTCACTCGTGGAGGCAAAGTATTTTTTGTTCACAATACGATTGAATCACTCCCCATTATCAAAAAAGAAATTGAGTCCCTCGTGCCAAAAGCCAAGGTAGTTATCACCAATGGACAACTGCCCGGTGATCAACTGGAAGATAGAATCATGGAATTCAAACTCGGCATGCACAATGTCCTCCTCACGACAACAGTCATCGAAAATGGGATTAATTTTCTGGATACCAATACCATCATCATCGATGAAGCAGAAGACTTCGGTCTTGCACAGCTTCATCAGCTCCGTGGACGAGTTGGTCGAGGAAAGGTTTCAGGTATTTGCTATCTCCTCTATCGAAACAATGAACTCAAGGATGATGCTCGTGAACGACTAATGACCATAGCTAATCATACGCATCTCGGTGCAGGATTTGAAATTGCTCTCCGTGATATGGAAATCCGATGAGTGGGCGATGTCCTCGGTGTGCGACAATCTGGTAAGACACGAGATGTCGGTGTGAGTTTTTATCTTAAACTCCTGGAAGAAAAAATCGAAGAACTCCAATCAGGGAAAAAAGTCGCCAAAGTCGATACCGTGATTGACCTCCCTATCACTGCGTATATTCCTGATGAAGCGTTTAGTTCTGATGTAGAAAAGATTCACTTCTATCGTGAACTCGAGAGTGTGCGAACTGAAGAAGAACTTACTGAGATTATCGAGGCACTCAAAAATCGTATCGATATTACCCAATCTGCTATTGCTCATCTCTTTCTCCTCATACGAGCACGCCTTTACTGCTCAGAACTCAGTATCCGTCGCATCAATATTCAGCTGGGAAAATATACCCTCGAATGGGCAAAAGAAGGCACGGAAACGCTCGAAACCATGAAAGTTATCATAAAGAACGATAGCAAACAGGTAGCAGAAGTAGTATCTGGTAAGAAGATTTGCTTTCCCAAAAAAGGCTTTCTTAATCATGGAAAATTTTTGGAATATCTACTCATTGACAAAAAAATATTATCACAATAATGACAAATTATTTTTACTATTGAATATGAGTCGAGAAAGTCAGACACGCCACATCAAGAGTCAGCGAGTGGTAGAATCATGGCATATCGCAGGAGACGGTCATAACATTCAAGAGCGTGAAATTCAAAATGATCCTCTCGGAGAATTATGTAGTCTTACAAAATTACACACATGTATAGTATTGGATAAAAGATACCGTAAAGAAGTAGTCACTACAAGTGCGATACCTATTGAAAAAAAATTTTGGAAAACAAGCGGATCATGAGATTAACTTCAAAAAAATACCTCCCAAACATTGAGAGGTATTTTTAGATGAAAGTTTTTTATCGTTCTCCAGCTTTGACGAAAGTAATCGCCTTCCCAGTTTTACCAGCACGACCAGTACGACCGATACGATGAATATAATCCTCTCTATTCGCTGGTTCACCATAGTTGATCACGCAAGTAACATCTGGAATATCAAGTCCTCGTGCTGCGACATCTGTTGCAATCAAAATACTGATTTTATTTTCCCTGAATTTTCGAGTAATCTTTTGTCGAAGAAACTGTGATTTATCACCATGGAGAGCATCCACAGGAGCTCCTAACGCCTTGAGATCATCACAGAGGACATCGGCATCAATCTTTGTACGTGTAAAGATGAGAAATTTACCAGTCTTGTCATTTTGGAGAATCTCGTGAATCTTATTTCGTTTATCAGATGGAGTTGTATAAAACATAACCTCTTGAAGAATACGTTCCCCCACTGCTTCACTCTTTATCTGAATTCTTTCAGGATTTTGAAGTATAGCATCAACATGTTTTTCTATATCACGAGACATCGTCGCAGAAAAGAGGAGTGATTGGCGTTCAGTAGGAAGTAAGGCAATAATTTCTTTGATATCATTTACAAAACCCATATCAAGCATTCGATCAAACTCATCGAGGACAAGTTGATGAAAATCAGAGAAATCAATCACGCCACGATCATAGAGATCCTTGAGTCGTCACGGAGTCGCTATAATACAATGTGTTCCTCGGCGGATATCATTTATCTGATGATAAGCATTTGCGCCACCTACGACAACAGTCGAGCGGAGAAATGATCCTTGTGCAATCCATTGAAATTCTGTTTTTACTTGATCAGCAAGTTCACGAGTTGGTACCATGACCAATGTTTTTCGCTTAGGATCAGTAAACATTTTATGAATCAAAGGAATCAGAAAAGCCGCTGTTTTACCAGAACCTGTATTGGCAAGACCGAGAACATCACGACCTGCAAGAATAGAATCAATTGTTTTCTCCTGAATCTCTGTAGGTTTTTCGTATCATTTTTTATCAATATTCTTGATAAGTCCTGGATGAAGTGGAAAATCATGAAATTTCTTGAGTACTTCATATGTCGAGATCTTTTCTGTTACCTCAGTATCAGAAGGCGTATACATATATTGTTTATAACTTGGTTGTTGTGGTACAAACCGTCCTCCTCCACGACCTCCACGATGAAAACCACCTCATCCACCAGCATTTCGACGACCGTATCCGCCTCTACCACCTGACGACCTACCACTAAATCCACGTCATGGTCTATTAAAATCTGCATGACCAAAACCAGATCGCTCCTCTGGAGCACCTGCATCACGATCTCCATGGCGACCACCGCCAGATCGACCACCACCGTATCCACGACCACTACGCCCTGGAGCAAAACCACCACGACCTCGACCATGGCTTGAGCCACGATCACTGGAAGAACCTGAAAAATCTCACATAAAAAAAGAGAAAGAAAATAGAACCGCTGTGAGATGCGGTCCTAAATGCTACGAAACAGTATTAGAACTTCAGCTCAGAAAGCGAACAAACGAAACGTTGTAGGTAATGTTGTGGAGTGAAGTATATGAACTTTTTTCTTTTGACAAGTAAAAATTTTATTCTTATATAAATAATATCTTCTCTTGGTTGTCAATATTTTGTTTATTAAAATGAGGGTGATCGTGGAAAATAACTATTTAATTCCAAAAGCTCACATAATCATAATTTAATCTTTAAAATCAGTCCTGTCTCGGGTAAATCGTAGACAGAACCATATGCACTTACTGAAAATTTACCTAATATATTCTCTATTTTTTCTTCCATTTCTTTGAGAGTAAGCTGATTTCAATGAACTCATACACAAAATTCATGTATATACTTTTTTACCTTATCAATAATGAGTTGAAAAAAATCATTCAAGGTTCTTGGTAGCCCCATAATATGATTTATACTATCTGGATAATGCAGAGTATCGAGAGAGAAAACAATACTTTTAGCATCTGCAAAACTCATTCAAAAATTACTTTGAAACCAGTCTTGAATAAAACAATAATCTCCTTCAAAAACAGTATTTCAATTCTCAGAAATCCGAATTTCCTTTTGAAGTCTCTCAGCAGTAATCAGAGAGAGTATTTCATCTTCCCAGGCAATCAATCATTGATTATATCTATCAACACGTTCACTTTCGCGAGAGATATTTCTTATTGAGTTAAGATACATCGTCCATCGCTGAGCCGACATCGCTTCTAACATTCTATTCTCTCAACAATGCCTAAAAATATTTGGATCCCTCAAAATATCATCACAAAATCAGCGAACAGTTTCAATGGCATCACGGGTTGTTGGTGAAATGCGAGAATACGAAATAGCGATGATATGGAGCCTAGCAAGGTAGATACGAATATTTTGGCATACAAAATCAACATTGGTGTTTGTGCCGGTATGAATAATGCTCGTACTTTCAGAAGAAACTCCATAACTCTTTTCACCAACAATAACTCAATATGCATCTTCAAGAAAATAACGAACAAGCAAATCCTCTTCTGAAATAAAGGGCAAAACTTCACTTTCTGAAATACCTATTTCTTTGATAATTTTCATATTTTTATGGTATAAAATTTATTCATAAATCAATAGAGAGGTTCTTGATTGCTACAAACCAGGATTTGCGAAAATCTCATTTTCGATACAATAGTGCAATATGAAAACTGTCTACCTCGACTACGCTGCAACAGCTCCTAGAAATCCTGATATAGTCAATAAAACAGCAACTTTTTCACTCTCTCGATATGCAAATATTGGACGAGGATTATACACACTGTCTGAAGAAGCACAATCTCTCTATCGAGAATCAAAAAAGACTGTCGCTCAGTGGGTCTGATGTGATCCTGTTGAGGTAATATACACATATTCTACTACCTACGCTATCAATCTTGTCACTCTCGCTCTCGAACACAACGATATACTTGGCAAGTGAGATGTGATCCTGCTCTCTCAATCTGAGCATCATGCAAATATAGTTCCATGGCAAATACTTGCCGAAAGGGTTGGAGCAGTCATCAAATTTGTCCAGTTAGACGCATATTTTCAGATCGATATGGATCACCTCAAGACTCTGTTTGATAGCCATGTCAAAGTAGTCAGTTTGCAATATGCTAGCAATGTAACTGGAGCTCTCCATCCACTTGAGAAAGTGCGAGATATTATCGGGAGAGATGTGCTGTTTTTCGTTGATGCAGCGCAAGTGGTGATGCATTGACCGATAGACATGCGATGAATTGGTGCCGATGGGGTCGTCTTTTCTGGACACAAAATCATGGCAGACACCTGAATTGGTGTACTCACACTCTGGAAAGTACTTCAAAAAGCATGGCAATGTCCTCTTGGTGGAGGTGGCGCAATAAATTTTGTCACAGAAAAATGACATGAACAAGCGGGTTTGCCAGAAAAATGGGAACCAGGCACACCACATATTACAGGCGCTATCAGTCTCAAACATGCAATCGATGTACTCACAAATACAGGTCCAGAAAAACATCAAAAATATAGAGAGCTTGTACACTCTACCACTGATCGTTTTCGTTCACTAGAACAGCAAAAAATCCTCCGACTATTTCATTCAGATACTCCTCATGCACTTGGAATATGGTCTTTTGCACTCCCAAATATCCACTGTCATAATATCGCAGAATCATTGGACAAATACCATATCTGCGTCCGAAGTGGCCATCACTGCTGTGAACCACTTCACCTGAGTTGGTGAACCCCTGGAACAGTCCGAGTCAGTATTGGTTTTGAGACAACGCAAGAAGAAATAGATGCATTTTTTACCTCTCTTCAAAAAATTATTGTTTCCTAGTTATTTCCTATGATTGCTACTACCAAAGAACATAAAGATATCGATTATCCCTTATTTTTTGCCATTATTTGGCTTGTTATTTTTTGATCTATCATGATTAGCTCCGTGAGTGTCTATGACTCATATCGTATTACTCGAAAACTCGTCGAATCTGGCACACTTGAAGCTCCAAATAACTGGCGCTTTATTGTCAGAAACCTCATTCAGATGGCAATAGGACTCGCTGCCATGATAGTAGCTATAAAAATTCCCTATCTTTGGTGGAAAAAATATACAAAACCATTTTCTGTTATAGTTATCCTGCTTCTTGTTCTGGTATTAATTTTTGGTATCGAGATCAATGGAGCAAAAGGTTGGTTTGATATTCCTTGAGTACCATTTGCTCTGCAACCAACAGAATTTCTCAAACTCTCGATCATCCTCACCGTAGCATGATTCTGTGCCAGAAATAAATATTCCCTCTCGAACACTCAACAAGGTTTTATACCCTTTATGGCTTCTATCATCATTCCCATCATACTTGTATTTCTACAACCAGACTTGGGTGCACTCTTAATTATTATTCCTATTGCTGTTTCTATATTTTTTGTTGCAGGAGGAAATATACGTATTCTAGCATTACTACTGGGAATAGGATTTGTGATTGCTTCGCTCTTTTACGTGCTTGGCAGTTATAGTACTCCTGAAGAGAGAACACGATTCTCCTATATCCATGATCGAGTGAATTCTTTTTTTGCTGGTAATAAAGAAGCAATCGAGAATAATACTATGCATCATCAGAATAAACAAGCACTCATAGCGATTGGAAGTGGAGGGTTTCTCGGTTTATGATTTGGAAATTCGATACAGAAGTTCGGCTATCTTCCTGAACCTCAGTGAGATTTTGTCTTCTCAGTTATTACAGAAGAGCTGGGCTTTATCGGATCTCTTGCTGTTATTTTAGTGTATTTATTTATTGCATATAGAGGTTTTTTGATTGTACTCGCTTGTGAGGATGACTTTGGAAAATTTGTCTCCTTTGGAATTGTAGTATGGATCCTATGGCAAATGATCGTAAATATAAGTGTTAATATGAGCATTTTTCCGAATACTGGTCTTACGCTTCCATTTGTCAGCTATGGTGGATCATCATTGCTTTCTACATTGACCGCTGCAGGCATACTCCTCGCTATATCTCGCGAAAAACATGGTAAACCATATATTTCTAACTTTCTGCCTCATATATTCTGAAGATGAAGAATTCAATCAAGTCGAAAAAGTGTATTGAATAATGTTTCCACATTTGTCTAGATGAAATATTTGCAAAGTTCTCTGATATAGTGTATACTCATGAGGTGTTTAATTTTTAATACTCTTCTATGAACACAGTTAAGCAATATATATACGCTGGAATTGGTACAATTGTTACAGCTCGTTCTGCTCTTGCTATAGACCCGTTTGGAAATAATGAAGTAGATACAGATTTACGATGAGTGGGTGCTGAAGGTAGCCCTATTGATGCTATTCAGAATTTTATTATAGGTCTCCTCACATTCCTCGGTCTTATTATGGTGGTTATGGCTCTTTGGGGTGGTTGGAAAATTCTTACTTCAGGTGCTGAAGATGAAGGCAAAGAAGCTGGTAAAAAGATTATCATCAATGCAGTCATTGGTATCGTGATTATTTTCTTCGCATGGACTATTACTAGTCTTGTATTTGGCATACTAACGGGGGGTGGTAAAATTGAATAATGTTTTTACATCTTTTACATAAAAAAAAACTTCCTCCAGAAATGGAGGATTTTTTATATTCATATAAATATTGACATATAGATATTATTTGTAGAATTGTATATTATGAAGAAGCATTTTCTCTCTCATTTGAAACGATTCTTTTCTATTCTTATTTTAGACAAGGATATTCTGGTAGCAGAAAGGCCCGTAGCAATCGAACAAAAAACTCAAGACACTCTTCACCCACTCTTTACGACTCCTCATGCAACAGAACATACATCTATTTCCATACAACCCGAAGAAATCGGTGAAAAAGAACATATCAATACACGAGTTTATGATGATACTTTCAGTGGTGATAACGAGAGTGTTGCTCCTCTTCTTACAGAAGAAGCTTATTCAATTCCTTTATCAACACAAGAGCCCCAAGAATCATATAACAAGCAATCAGCTGAAGAAGAGTTTTATGACTATGCAATGAGTGATATACCAAACTCTATTATAGAACCAGAAAAAACATTACCTCATGATGAAGAACCAGTAAGAAAAAGTGAAAAATTTGTCAGTCTCCGAGATGTCCTGGTTGAAAGAGGAAATTTTTGGCAAGATAAAAATAAAAAAGTAGAGAATATCTGGGAACGCGATCAAGAAATACCAGAAGAAGAGATACATATCAAAGATGGTATGCTCGTATGAGATGTGCTTCCAACAACTCACGAAGAGCAGAAAAAAACAGCCACCGATATCACTCATCCACGTGAACCTGCAGCTCTCCTTGGTATATCTGAGGATGGACGCGATATTATTACAATAGAACAAGAATCTCTCAGACGCCATACACTCATCGTCGGACAAACTGGAAGTGGAAAATCAACTCTTATGGAACGCATGATTTTACAGGATATTGATGCTGGCCGATGAGTTGGTTTGATAGATCCTCATGGTGATCTCTATGATCGTATCATTCATAGGATACCAAAATCACGAAGTAATGACGTTGTTCTTTTTGATCTTGCTGATATCGAGTACCCTATCGGATTTAACATCCTAGAAAACACCCATGAACAATTCCCTTCTCTTGTTGCCAGTTCTATCGTGGGGGTCTTTAAAAAAATATTTGGTTATAGTTGGTGACCACGTCTCGAGTATATTCTCCGAAATGCTACTCTGACGCTCCTCGAAAAGCCAGGTAGTACCTTGCTTGATCTCACTTTACTTCTTACTGATGAGGATTTTCGTGAAAAATATCTCAAAAATATCAAAAATCCTTTTTTGCAAAAATTTTGGTTGATAGAATTTGGTTCTCTTTCTCAGGCGAGACAAGCAGAAGTCGTCAGTCCTATTCTCAATAAAGTAGGACAGTTTCTCTCAGTACCTCTGATACGCAATATAGTCAGTCAACCCCAATCATGATTCTCACCACGATGGGTGATGGATAATCGAAAAATATTTCTCGCAAATCTCTCAAAGGGAAAAATCGGCGAAGATGTCAGTGATATGTTTGGCTCTATGCTTGTGAGTAAATTCCAGCTTGATGTGATGAGTCGAGCAACAATCGAACCAGAAAAACGTATCCCATTTCGTCTCTATGTTGATGAATTCCAAAATTTTGCCACTGAAAGCTTTGCAGATATTTTTTCTGAAGCCAGAAAATACAATCTTGAACTTATCATAGCACACCAATATCTCGGTCAGGTCGACAAAAAACTTATTGAGGCAATACTTGGTAACGTCGGCAATATCATCGCATTTCACACGAGCAATGAAGATGCAAAGATATTAGCACCGAATATGAGTAAAAATCTTGACATATCTCTCCTCACCGAACAGCAGAGTTTCTCATTTGTCCTCAAAACAGTCAAAGATGGGAAAAAGGAAGTAGAAACTGGTGAACTCATCGCTCCAGCCCTTGTAGCAACACATACTGGTGCTCAAAATCCAGAGAAACTTCAAACCCTTGTCCGAGAGAAGTTTGCTAAAAAGCGAGAGTTTGTGGAGGGGAAACTCAGCAATAAAATTGAGCAGTAATTCCTTTTCACTTAAAAAACCTCTCCAACTGGGAGAGGTTTTTTAGTTTCTAAAGAAAAAAATATTACACCTTCACAGAAATACCAGGCCCCATAGAGGTACAAACAGAAATTGACTTAATAAATGTTGCATTTGCCTTGAGACCAGCTGGTCGAGCTTCTTGGACATTATGGATGAAAGCCTGGAGATTATCAGCGAGCTTTTTAGCGCCAAATGAGAGTTTCCCCACCATACCATGGATATCGCCTTGTTTATCATTTTTGACTTCAAATTTACCACCTTTGAGTTCTTGGATAATTGCAAGGAGATCATCACCTACTGTTCCAGATTTTGGATTTGGCATGAGACCTTTTGGACCGAGAACCTTTGCTATCTTACCCATCTTACGCATCATAGCGGGAGTTGCGATAGCAATATCAAAATTAATTGGTGTAGAACCAGCCTCAATACCTGAGATCAGATCATCACCACCAGCGGCAACAGCACCAGCTCCAATAAGAGCTTTCTCATCACCAGCATCACTAAATGCAGCAATTTTTACAGTCTTACCAGTTCCATGTGGAAGTGTCATACCCATACGAACCATCTGGTCAGCACGAGTTGCGTTGATACCGAGGTGAAAATGGATTTCAACCGTTGGATCAAACTTAACGAAATTTGTCTTCTCGAGAAGAGCAATTGCTTCTTCTATAGAGTAAACCTTATTTGGCTCAATGAACTTGAGCGCAGCAGTATATTTTTTGCCTCGTGGCATAAAAAGAAAAATAAAGAAATATTGGTGCGAGCGTACGCGTAGGCGCACTCCCAACGAGCGACATTGTATGAGATATTTGCATTTTGCAAATTTTTTCTATGATATGTAGACAATAATATTTTTTTATGTCCGAAGAATTTCCAAACGAGCATCAAAGTAATGAACATAACGAATGAAGTCATTATAGTAAAGAGCTCGAAAAACTCCTCTCAAAACAACCAGAACTTCAACAATGGAGAGATGAGATCATCTCTGCACAAACAGAGCAAGGTCGAGAAAATGAGCAACAATATTCAAGTCTCTCAATACCTGAAAGTATCTCACGTTTTTTTGCTTCACTTCCACACAATGTCACGGGATGGATGATACGTGCTCTGAGTCCAGAAAATGCACTTCTACGGGTAAATGCAAATAAATTTAGAGAAGTAGAACAACGTCCTTATGTTGTGATTGACCCTTTTCGTATTGGAAACCTCTGAAGACAACATGATTCTATCGCACTCAAAGACGTAAAAAATAAAGATGATATGTCTCAAATGATTGCATCAGTTCAGAATTGGCTCTTGACAGCACAACCTATCATTTCTGGAAGAGTGGTGTTGGGCACTGATGGACGCCTCGGTCGTTTTCAGGAAATCAAAAGACCACAAATTGGGAGAAAATCACAAAAAAATCCTAAACTCGTCCCAAGTAATAGGGCTTATCTCACAACACATCAGGATATTTATGGACTCCTCAATTCTCAACAATATGCTGCGAATCATCTTGAGCATGGGAGACAAACTGTCGAGCAAATAACTGATGATGTTGCTCAATTAATCGCTCATTGCCTCGAAAAAAAACCTATCTCTCCAGAAATATCGGATAACAAAGATACTATTCAAACCCTTATTTACAACATTCAGTCTCGAGTAAAAATAAGATGATCATTCTTTTATTTAGAAAAATTTTTGATAGATTATTTACTTAAACTGGATGGTGGTCATCATGATAGCACACGAGTCTATTGGGCTGCAAAAACACTCCAAGCATGACTCAAAGATAGAATTGGAAAGAGTGGGGGCATAAAAGAACAAGTCATCTTGCTCGAGCTCGGGAAAAATGTCGAACTCTACCATTGGAAACATAAGATTCTTGGCGCTAAAACCGGTAAAGTTGATATTTTTGGAGTACTCGAGGATATTACACATGATTTTCCCGCATTTCAAGAAAGAATCAAACAATATACCCCCTCACAAAAAACACCTGTTATGAACCCATTTTCAACATTCTATCGTGAATGGGGCTCATTTTCAAATCATGCAACAAAAGATCCTCTCGAAGCACAAAAAAAAGTAGCGAGACAATATATCTTCGTGACACTCCAGGAAATCAAGACTCGTTATGCCTATCAGCAAGGATCAACACCTGGAGAAATATCATCACTTAAGAAACGCATCGAAATACTCAACCAACTCCGTATACAATTCTTCGCAGAAAAACCAGAAATAACTATCGACTTTTGAGCTGAAAGAGATACAATTAATGTAACCCTTAAAAAAGAAATTACTCGTTATAAATAAAAGATATTCTATGATCACTCTCAAACTCCGAGATCCATCTGGCAATTGGCATACCTTTGTCGGTGAAGATAAAGGATCTATTACAGACCAATGCGAAAAACACGGCATTGACTCCCCTTTTGCCTGCCGAGCAGGTGCCTGCACGACCTGTGCCTGCAAGATCGTCTCATGAAGCGAACACCTGGTACAAAATAAATTCTGAGAAAAACTCATCGATACTGATGATAATCAATTTCTTACCTGTATCGGAGGACTCCATGAAGGACATATCAATTCCGCTGAGAACTATGAAGTCGTGCTTGATTTCCTTGGTTAGTTCTTATCTACCGACTGAATCCAAGAAACTATCCTCTCTGCGAGGATTTTTTCATATCCATCAAAGCTATGATTTGCATATGGAATAGTATCGTATACAGCACTTGGATTATGAGTTTTTAGTAGTGCAATAAGTTTATCCATTGGAAAATGAACATATTCGTCTAGTGCTCCATAGATAACCAATGTCGGTATGTTGAGTGATGCAAATTCCTGAAAGAGTTTTTTGGTTCCAAGTCGCTTCTGAAATACCTCATAAAAAGGAAAGCAATTATATGAACCATCAGGATTGAGAATATTCGCAGCTGATTGGTACGAGAAATCCTCGAGGAAACATCGGCGGACAGTTGGTCGCTCCTCTCCCCTATTTTCTTCTATAGCTTTCTGAGCATTTGAGAGAACATCGTGAAAAAGCTCTGCTCCCATATCTTCATACCACAAACCGACATCATCTCCTCCTGAGAGCAGAATATAGCCAGCAAATGGTGTTTGTTTTCATTGGTTTTGAAGCGTCTCATGATACACGCAAATTTTATTGGCTCCAGTCGATTTCCCCATCAAAAAGAATCGTTCATAGCCAAGATTTTTCAAATACTCAACGACCCCATCAATATCATAGACACACTCCTCTATTTTTTCATACCAGACTCCGGCATTTGTTTTTCATACAACACCATCCTCATCGTGTACATCGAGTGTAGCCATGAGCATACCACCACGATTATTAAACGTACAGTAAGCAATACTCTCTTGAACAAAAGTATCTGAAATAATTCTATTCCATTCGTGTGCATAAAAAATACCCTTGCTCCCATTTCAGTGGAGATAGATAATGGCCGTTTTTGGTGTACATGAAGATTCTGTTTGAAAAAGAAGTCCAGAGAGCTGAAGACCATCAGTCGAACGAGGATCTATCACAAGAGAAGAAAGTGGCTGCATGCTACAAATTATAGAAATCATTCTCGTTAATCAATGTTTGATAAAATCAGAATTTGAGTATTATCACCCCATGCACCACCTTATTCTCCCCTCTTACCCTGACTATGAACTCCTAGATTCTGGTAATGGTATGAAATTTGAACGCTATGGTGATTTTACTATGGTGAGACCGGAGTCCCAAGCCCTCTGGAGCCCAGAGCAAGCAGAATGGAATTATGATGCCTATTTTGATAAAAGTGGTGGTGGGCAAGGACGATGGACAAAGATACCACACAATGTGAGTGATTGGACGATGTCATACAGTGATCTCACATGG
>Ga0114938_1001962_pt1 | contig 13486 bp, 11 predicted proteins | sample AshMeaBigSpring_FD_88675 | JGI IMG/M metagenome (GOLD analysis project Ga0114938, IMG submission 88675) | Groundwater microbial communities from Big Spring, Nevada to study Microbial Dark Matter (Phase II) - Ash Meadows Big Spring | ecosystem: Environmental > Aquatic > Deep subsurface >...
GCCATCGCGTCGCACTTTGGCGGCGTCGACATCATTGTCAACAGCGCCAGCGACTTTGGCCAGATCACGCTCCCCACGACTGACTATGCGACTTGGCAGCGCGTGACGCGCGTCTCGCTCGATGGCACTTTCTTTGTTGTCAATACCCTGGCGCCGACGATGTTGACGCGCGGCGGCGGCGCCATCGTCAACGTGATCGACCTCTCGGCCTGGCAACCGTGGCCAAAGTTTACGGCGCATGCCGTCGGCAAGGCGGGGATGTTGGCGCTGACCCGCCAGTTTGCCCTTGAACTGGCGCCGACGATTCGCGTCAACGCCGTGGCGCCAGGGCCGGTGCTCCCGCCCGATGTCCATCACCCTGAGGATACGCAGCGCGTGGCGGAGAAGACGCTGCTCAAACGGTGGGGCGAGCCTGCCGACGCCGCCAAAGCTGTGCGCTATCTGATCGATGCGGAGTTTGTCACCGGTTCGGTGCTGGTGGTGGATGGAGGCGAGCAACTGTTGTAGAAAGGGAGAGCGACCAATGATCATAACTGCACAGGAACTGCGGGAACGTGAACGCCTCGCACTGGCGCCCTATGCCATGCACAACAGCGCCAGTCGTGGGCGGCGCTATCCTGAAACGCCGCATCCCTACCGGCTTGACTATCAGCGCGACCGCGACCGCATCATCCACACAACCGCCTTCCGCCGCCTGGAATACAAGACACAGGTCTTCGTTTACTCCGAAGGCGACCACTACCGCAACCGCCTGACGCACAGCATCGAGGTTGCCCAGATTGGGCGCACGCTGGCGCGCGCACTTGGCTGCAACGAAGACTTGACCGAGGCGATCTGTCTGGCGCACGACCTGGGGCATCCACCCTTTGGTCACGTCGGCGAGGAGACGCTCAACCACCTGATGCGTCAGCATGGCGGCTTTGACCATCAGCGCCAGACCTACCGCATCCTTACCGAGTTGGAGCATCGCTACCCCGATCACCCTGGTCTTAACCTGACCTACGAGGTGCTGGAGGGCGTGGTCAAACATGACACGGATTACGACGTGGTGGACGCGCGCGACTATCACCCGGAAGAGCGCGGCACGCTCGAATGCCAGTTGAGCAACCTGGCCGACGAGATCGCCTACAACACCAGCGACCTGGACGACGGGCTGCGCAGCGGCATCCTTGACCCCGAACAGGTGCGCAAACTGACGATTGCGCAGCGTGCGCTGACGTCGTTGGGGCTGGAAGCTGATGTTGATCTGCGCAACGATCTGGTGCGCTACCGTTTTATCCGGCGGCTGGTGGGCATCGAGGTGAGCGACGTGATCACAGCCACGTCACAGGCAGTTGCCCACGCTGGCGTCGGTTCATTGGCGGATTTGCGCGCCTTGCCCGTTAATGTCGCCGGCTATTCCGCCGACCGCAGCGAGGAGAATCGAGAGTTGAAGCGGTTTCTCTTTCAACATTTCTATCGCCACTATCGCGTCGTGCGCATGGCGGTGAAGGCGGCGCGCACCCTCACGCATCTCTTCGACGCATACGTGAGCGAGCCGCGCCAGTTGCCGCCGGAGACACAGCGGCGCGTCGACATGGGCGGCGCCGAGTTGGCGCGCGTCGTCTGCGATTACCTGGCAGGGATGACCGATCGCTACGCCGTTCAGGAGTATCAGCGCCTCTACGACATGGAAGAGCGCGCCTGAACGCTGGCTCTCCCACGCATCGATTTTACACCTTTTTCTTGAGTTCTAGATCGAGGTCGAGGCGCGCAAAAATACCGTCGTCGGTGTAGCGCACTTCGTTGATCGTACACAGCAAGACAAACTGGCGCGCCTCCAACTGGACGGTCGTCTTCGGCTGCGCCACAATCGGGCCAAGCCGATCCTTCTCACGCTCAAAGTGTTTGCGCAAATTCGTATCGGCGTACTCGCTCAACAGCACACGGCTGACATTGACCAGGTGCTTCTCGTCGGACTTGTCGAATATATAGACCTCGATGGCGACAACCTGCTCTGCGTCGTTGTTCAACATCCCGTAGCGATCACTGACGCCAACCCCATACTCGCCTAGATACGCCTCATCCGTCCCTGTGATGTTGTGGGTGATGTGGTAATTTTCCATGCCAGCGGCGAAGTGCGTCGTGAGGCGGTCGACGACCGGGTAGCGCTCGATGCGCCCGGCGCCAGCGACCCACCCCAACGTCGCCGCGCCCGGTCGCTGACCAACCGCCGCCGCGTTCTCCACAACGGGTGTCGCCTCTGCCTCGGCCACAAAGCCCCCCGGCGCTGACGACGGCACAGCCACAGAGGGCGCAATTGGCTGGCTGCTGCGCGGCGTCGGTGTGGGCGTCACATCTTCGGGGTCGAATGGTGGCGCGGCGGCGGTGGCAGGCGGCTGCACCGGCGGCACCTTCGTTGCGGCGGCCTGGGCGGCGGCGTACGCAGGCGGTGGTGTACGCTCAGGGGCGGCGGCGCTGAGCACCGTCGGCGGCGCTGCTGGCGTGCTGGCGTGCAACGCGCCGCCAGCAGCCCCCGCTGGTGGGCGTGTCGATGCCCGCAGCCGCTTGTATAACATCCAGCCCAAGTACCCGCCGCCCACAAGGATGATCATGCCGCCCAGAATCCCCCACCAGTTCCAGCCGCCTTCCGCGGCGGGCGCAGTTTCGGGTGCGGGGGCGGCTTCAACCAGCGGCACGACGGTCGGCAGCGCCGTCACTGTCACGCCTAGCGCCGATGCCAGCGCCGCCAGATTGGCAACCTGCTGACCGCCGTTCGCCTGGGCGCTGTAGGTTGCCAGCGCCGCATCGAAGAGGGCGGGCAGCTCATCGCCCAGCGCCGCCAGCCGCTGCTGCGCCTGCGCAAGTCCCGGCTGCGTACTGACGGCTGCGTAGGCGTCGGCGACGGTGGCAACGTAGTCCACCTTTTCTTCCTGGCTCAGCACATCCAGCGTCCCGCCCTGCCAATCCACCGGCCACCACACCCAGCCAATCAACAGACCCAGGATCAACCCGGCTGCGGCGCCCACCACCGCCCAGCGTGATTCTTTGCGGTTTATCTGCATTGCCTTCAGGCGATCCAATGACGACTGGTGTGACATTGACAGCTCCTTCTTCGGCTACAAAATCATTGCGGCGCTACCGGGATTGGATAAGTTTGCGCCGCCTTGTTCGGTTCAGGAATGTCTGGCTCAACCGAAATTGCGGTGGTCGCGCCTGACATGACGCAGTTGGACTAGTGTTTCCGCAGACAACGTCCCCAGCACGCCGCACGACGAATCTGTCCAGCGTACTGGCTTGCGACGTGTCGGGCACGTAACCTGATTCTGCACTAGAGCAACTCGGTGCGCCCCTGAGCGCGCAGCTTATCGACCACCTCTTTGACACGCTGCATGTTGCTCTTATCGCCGATCAACAGTGTATCGCCCGTATCGACGACGACCAGATTGTTGACGTTGACCAGCGCCACCAAGCGTTTGTCACTGTAAACGATATTGTGGCGGCTGTCTAGCAGCAGGACTTCGCCACGCGCAATGCTGTTGCCCTGCTCATCCTGTTCGAGCACGGTCTCCAGCGCATCCCAACTGCCGACATCATTCCAGCCGGCCTTGAGCGGCACGACTGCCACCTTTTGCGCGCCTTCCATTACGGCGTAGTCGATGCTGATGCTGGGAATCTCCGGCCAGACGGCTTCCAGCGTCGCCTGCGTTGCGTCAGTGCCGAGAGCGTGGTCGATGCGTTCAAGACCGGCGTACAAAGCGGGCGTCTGGCGCGCAAGCTCGCTGAGCATCGTATCGACGCGGCTGACAAAGATGCCGCCGTTCCAGTAGTAGCCGCCGTCTACCAAAAACTGCTCGGCGGCAGCGCGCTTCGGCTTCTCCAGAAAGCGTTCGACTCGATAGGCGGGTAGGTCGCCGCTGGTGGAGAGCAGTTCGCTGCGCTTGATGTAGCCGTAGCCGGTGTGCGCAAAGGTCGGCTCGATCCCCAATGTAACGATGAAGCCCTTCTGCGCGACCTCGACGGCGCGGCGCAGGGCAACGCGAAAGCGCTCAGCGTTCAAGATCACGTGGTCGGCGGGCAGAATCGCCATCACCGCCTCCGGGTTTTCGCGACGCAGATGTAGACAGGCTAGCCCGATGGCGGGTGCAGTGTTGCGCCCGCTCGGCTCCAGCAAAATGTGATCGACCGGCATCTGCGGCAGTTGGGCGGCGGTCAACCCGGCATAGGCGGCGCCGGTCACGACGTATAACTCGGCGCCAGAAACAATGCCGTCAAGCCGTTGTGCTGTCTCCTGAATCATCGTCAGCCCGCTGCCGGTGATATCACTGAACTGCTTTGGGCGATCTTCGCGGCTGCGCGGCCAGAGCCGGGTGCCGATCCCACCCGCCAGAATAATTGCATACATCTGCTTCACTCCTTTGTGTCAGCCAACTCGTGGACTTTGCTCAAGCGCGCAGATAGGTCATGACGCCCACCTGTCGCACCATGCCTTTCAATTCCATCAACGCCAGCAGGCTGCTAACCTGCCCTGGCGTCATCGCCGTCGCCCGCACCAGGTCATCGACGTGCGCCGGTTCGTGCGACAGATGTTCCAGCAATGCGGCCTCCGCCGGGTCCGCAGGCACGCTCTGGCGCACATCGCAGTGTTCGCGAATGCGGCTCATGTTCAACTGCTCTAGCACATCGTCAACGGAGAGCAACGGCGCCGCCCCCTGCTGGATCAACGTGTTACAGCCGATACTGCCTGGCGATAGGATGTTGCCCGGCACGGCAAACAGTTCGCGCCCTTGCTCGGCGGCAAATTTGGCGGTAATCAAGGCGCCGCTGCGTTCGCCCGCCTCCACGATGATCACGCCGCGGCTCAAGCCGCTGATGATGCGGTTACGCGGCGGGAAGTTGTTGGCGTCGGGGCGCGTGCCGATGGCGTACTCGCTCACCAGCGCCCCCTGCCCGACGATCGCCTGCGCCAGCCCGCGATTCTGTGGCGGGTAAATCTGATCCACACCGCTGCCCAGCACGGCGATTGTGCGCCCGCCGGCGTCAAGCGCCGCACGGTGCGCCACTGTGTCGATGCCCAACGCCAGCCCACTGACGACGGTCACGCCAGCTTGCGCCAGCTCGGCGCCCAGCACCCGCGCTACCTCGCGGCCATAGCTGCTGGCGTGGCGCGTGCCTACCACGGCAACCGCCCACTCATCCTGGCTGACAATGCGTCCGCGCAGGTAGAGCACAGGCGGGGCGCTGTCCACCGTGCGCAGTGATTCAGGATAGGCAGCGTCGTCCCAGGTGATCACGTCAATGCCGACGGCGGCGGCGCGCTGCACTTCAGCCAATGGGTCGATGGTGCGACGCGCTTCAAGAAACAACTCAATCGTGCGGCGATCCAGGCGTGCGGCTTGCATCTGCTGAATCGAGGCGCGCCAAGCGGCGCGGATGTCGCCATCGCACGCTTCGATCAAGGCGGTGAGGCGCACCGGCCCGATGCCAGGAACTCGATTAAAAGCGATCCAGTAGGCCTTGGTGTCCACAGGGCGAACCACACGCAAATGCTGACGCTGGCGTTTGAACTGCGCACGGCAAAGGGGATGCTGATACTGTAGGGCGCAGACGCGTTTTTGTCAATCTATGCTTCAATCTACACACTTTCAGCGTCGAGCAGGCCGGGCAACAGATGCACGGTCATCATGCCCTGCGCCAGATCGACGGCGCGCACCACTTCGGGAATGGCAGGCAGCAGCAGATCCGATGCGCCCGCACCGGCAGCCGGACGCACCACGTAGACATCGTTGGCGCCGGTGGTAAGCACGTCGGTGATCACGCCCAGGCGACGGCCACCTTCCTCCACAACCTGCAAGCCGACAATGTCGTGAATCCAGTAGACGCCCTCTGCCAGCTCAGCCGCGTCGGCTTCGGGCACAAAGAGCCAGAAATTGCGCAGGCTTTCGGCAGCGGTGCGGTCAGTGACGCCGTCAAACTGAACCAGCAGGTTTTGCTTGTGCGGGCGCACGCCGACAATCTCGGCCTCGATGAGATCAACGCCCATTAGCAACGTCTCGCCGGGGGCAAAGCGCTCCGGAAAGTCAGTGTAAAGTTCCACCTTGACCTCGCCGCGCAGCCCGTGTACGCCAACGATGTGCCCGACGGCTATATAACCATCCGGTACGATGACTTCCTGGTTGCGCACGTGGTAGACCTGACGTGCGCGGCGTGTGGGGCGGGAGGATGGCATAGAGCGGCTCGGTTCAGCCATGATGATTACATTCTTTTGTAACAAAGAAAGGGCTGCCGACGGCAGCCCTCATGCTCACCTGCCCGACTGGCAGGTTGCGGCCTCAATCAATCTCGAGCAGCACCGGCTTGCGGTGGCTGCGCGCAGCGACTTCAAGCACGGAGCGCATCGCATTGGCAACGCGCCCATTGCGCCCGACGACACGCCCGATGTCATGTTGCGCCACTCGCAGCTTGATGATCGTCTCACGACGCGTCTCCTTGGTGTAGACGCGCACGCGCTCCGGCTCTTCGACCAGCGACTCGGCAAGAAAACGGATCAAGTCTTCCATAAGTAGTGGGTGCGCCAGACTCAGGCGGACGCCGCAGCTTCGACGACGGGTGGCGTATACGGAATCGGCTTGCCCGTCTCGTCCAGCAGTTTGAGGCGACGCAGCAGCGGCGTCACCCCGTCACTCGGCTGCGCACCGGTGCTCAACCAGTAGGCGGCGCGTTCCATCTCCAACTCGACCGTCTCCGGCTGGGTGTTGGGGTTATACGTGCCGATGCTCTCGATAAAGCGGCCGTCGCGCGGTGAGCGCTTGTCGGCCACCACAATGCGGTAGAAGGGCGATTTCTTAGCGCCCATGCGGCGCAAACGAATACGAACCATGCTTGAGAACTCTCCTTACCTATCCATTCGACAGGAAATCACAGTCGATGCAATCGAAAAAATGTGCATATATATGGTATTCACGGCCGAGACCGCCCTGCATTACACTGGAGAGGTTGCGCTTTGGACGGTGCGCGCCAGTGTGCCCAGGTCAGGTTCGGCCAGTCTCCAACTTTGTTCAGCGTCCACCAAAGAGATCGCTCAACCCGGAGGGCAACAGCCCACCGCGTTGACCGGGGGCGCCACCGCGCCCCTTCTTATTTTTGTTCTTCTTGCCGCGTCCCATGATGCCAAGCTGTTTCATCATTTTTTGCATTTCTCGGAATTGCTTGACAAGCATGTTGACATCTTGCACGGTCGTACCGCTGCCAGCGGCAATGCGCCGGCGTCGGCTGGCGTTGAGCACATCCGGGTCGCGGCGCTCCTGCACGGTCATGCTGCTAATGATCGCCTCAGTCTTCTTGAGGCTGTCCTGCGCCAGCATCGGGTCAATGTCTTTGACCATGCGGTTCATGCCGGGAATCATACCCAGGATGTCGGTGATCGGGCCGAGGCGCTTGACCTGCTTGAGCTGATCCAAGAAATCCTCGAAGTCAAACTGGCCCTCGACCAGCCGCTTTTCCATCGCCGCAGCATCGGCCTCACTGATATTTTCTTGCGCACGCTCGATCAAGGAGAGCACGTCGCCCATGCCGAGGATGCGTCCAGCCAACCGCTCCGGGTCGAAGGGTTCCAGATCGGGCAGCTTTTCGCCCGTACCCAGGAACTTAATCGGCACACCAGTGACCTGGCGCACGCTCAAGGCGGCGCCGCCGCGCGCGTCGCCGTCAATCTTGGTCATGATCAGACCAGTGAGTGGGACGCGGGCGTTGAAGCCCTCGGCGACGTTGACGGCCTCCTGCCCGGTCATGGCGTCCACGACGAGCAGGATGTCGACCGGGCGCGCCACCATGCGCACCTGCTCCAGCTCCTGCATCAACGCGTCGTCGATCTGCAAGCGCCCAGCGGTGTCGATGATGACAACGTTGAAGGCTTTTTCACGCGCCTGTTTGAGCGCATCTTTGGCAATCGTGGACGCAGGCATCTGTGTGCCGGCGCTGTAGACCGGGACATCGATTTGGGCGCCAAGCACTTCAAGCTGTTTGATGGCAGCGGGGCGATAGATATCGGCCGCCACCAGCAGCGGACGCTGGCCATTTTTCTTGAGGCGCAGCGCCAGCTTTGAAGCCATCGTCGTCTTGCCAGCGCCTTGCAAACCAACCAACATGACCACATGCGGCGGCGCCCCAGAGGTGTTGAGCGGCGCGGGTTTGCCCAACAGTTCGATCAACTCTTCGTGTACGATTTTGACGACCTGCTGCGCTGGCGTCAGGCTCTGCATCACCTCGGCGCCGACGGCGCGCGCCTTAACCCGCTCGACAAAGTCCTTGACGACCTTGTAGTTGACATCCGCTTCGAGCAGCGCCAGCCGTACTTCACGCATGGCAGCGTTGACATCAGTCTCCGTCAGTTTGCCTTTCGTGGCAAGCCTGTCGAAGACGCTTTGTAGTTTGTCGGTTAAACTCTCAAACACAAGGACATCCTATGTACACCGACGGCGTCAGAATCACAAGTTACGTGCGCCATCCAGAACTGCCTTTGATTTGGCGTTTCTGACCCTGGCGCAAATGACACCATATTGTACCGGCAAGCGGCATACTGGTCAAAACTCAGGTGAAGAAAAAGAGGCGCAATTCTCGCCGTGCAGACTGGTGTTGCCGTCAAGGCGAGTTGCTAACCGTCCGCCCCAAGCCCCGGGCTCACGGTGTGGTTGTCGGGGACCCAGCGTCAACTGGCATCTCCGTGGGCGGTGCAGGCGTGGGCGGTGCAGGCGTGGGCGGTGCAGGCGTGGGCGGTGCAGGCGTGGGCGGTGCAGGCGTGGGCGGCAGCGCGGTCGGCGCCACAGTGTCTTGCGCTAACGGCGCCGCAACTGTCGCCACTGGCTGGGTCGTTGCTGTCGCTTCCATTGCCGGCGCGGCGGTCGGCGTAGGCGCATCGGGCGTGGCGGTTGCCGCTGGTTCAGTCGCCGCCGGTTCGGTCGCCGCCGGTTCGGTCGCCGCCGGTTCGGTCGTTGCTGGCGCGGTCGCCGTTGGTAGCGCCGTCATCATCGGTGTTGCTGATGTGGCGGTTGCGGACGGTTCGATTTCCGTGGCAGCCGGTGTTGCAGGCGTCACCGTCGCCACGGGCGAAGCGCTGCTCGTGGGCGCCGCGGTGGCCGTGCCCGCTTCGGGCGGCAGGGTAGCGGTCGCATCTGCGTCACCGCCCTGGATCGCCGTCGGTTCGGGTGTGATCGTCGGCGCGCTGGTTGGCGGCGATGGCGTCACGGTCGGGACGTAGGTTGTTGCCGTCGGCAGTGGCGCCGAGGTGGCAACGGCCGTGACCACCACCGGCGGCGGCGCTGGCGGCAGCGCGCCCAAAATCGTAGCAGGGACAAAAATCTTGGTGCCGGTGCGCAGGATGCCATCGGTCAGACAATTTACGCGGCGCAGTTCCGACACGCTGGTTTGCGACCGCGCAGCGATCTCGCTCAACGTCTCCCCCTGCTTGACAATGTAAGTCACCCAGTTGGGCGCCTGAATACGTTGGCAATGACGCCCTGGCGTGGGGGTGGGCGTCGGGGCGGGCGTCGGCATCGGCGCCGCCTGCATGACGTTCAGCGCAATGCCCTGCACCGTATCGGAGGCGCCCGGTACGATTTGATAACGCAGCATCACCACGGCGCCAGGTTGGAGTTCACCCTCGATGGCAATGGGCAGCCACTCATCTTCGTCAGCGCCTTCCGGTTGATGCCAGGGAACCACCTTCAGGTCACCGATGAGCAGATTATCGCCGTCAAAGCCGCGAAACTGGAGCATGGAAACGGCGGTTAGCGGTGCGGCGTCGGGTTCAGACTGGAGTTGTTCGGCGCGCGCGGCGACATCTTCGGCCAGCGCCTGATCTGCGCGCCAACGTTCGGCGGGCTGCGCCTCGGCAGGCGCCGTCGCCACCCGCTGCTCGCGCATCCAGGATTTCATTGGATAGGCGAAGTCGCCGGGCAACGCCGCCTGCGCCGTGGCGACGACAGTGAATGTCGAGAGGTAAAGGGCGATTAGCAACAGGGTGAGTGGGGCAAGCCGCATCAGCGGGGCAGGTGCGCCCAGGGATGACCAGGCTGTCGTCCAGCGGCGCCAAAGCTGCGTGATATGTCCAGGCTGTGCAGTCACCCGCACGGGCGGCGCAGACATCGGCAGCGGGGTATTGGTAGCTGCCAGTTCTTCGCGCAGTTCTGAGGCGCGTTGTGAAAACTTGACGCGTGCGGTGATCCGGTTGATGGGTATACGCTGCGGGAGGCCACTCGTCGCCACCTGGTCGGCCAACTCCACCACGGCCAATAGCGCTTGTAATTCGTGGCGCACAGGCGCCGGATAATCAGCGACAATCTGGTCGAGCGGCTCGCCACCGAGCAGCCGATCCGTTGCATCAGCAAAATAATCTTCCATCGCTACAAAAGTCATCACTTTTTTCTGCCAACCTCAGCGCAATTGATCATACAGTAACGTGCGCAGTGTTGCGACAGCACGATATTGCAGCGCCTTGATTGCGCCTTCCGTACGATTCATCATCGTCGCCACCTCACTGATGCTGTACCCTTCCAGGAAGCGCAAGCTAACTACCTCGGCCTGTTCATCGGTCAGTCGGCGAATAGCGGCGCGCAACCGTTCGGCGTCAAGCGCCTGTTCCACTGTCACTTCGGGGTCTTGCTCCTCCGATGCAGTCGGAGCTGCTTCCTCGATGTTCACGGAGCCTTGCCTCCCCCTTCGTCGATAGTGGTCGATCACAAGGTTGTGTGCAATCCGGTAGAGCCACCCAGAGAATGAACTGTGCCAGGCTTTCTGGTCGCGGATCGACTCCAGCATCTTCAGAAAGACCTGCGCCGTGAAATCCTCCGCCAGGGCCTCGTCCCCGGTGCGACGATAGATATAATTGAAAATTTTGGCCTCGTACCGGTCATACAGTTCACCGAGCGCAGCTTCGTCATATTGCATAGCGGCAGCCAGCAACGCAGCTTCGCTTGCCTCTGCGACAGGCGTGATCTCAGTGATGCGACTTGAGTGCGAACGCCCTTTGAACATGATGACGGCAATGACCAGAAAAAATGACGGTCAATTTTGCAGGTCGGGGCAATTTGATGTGCAATTCATGCATGAACCTGCAAATTTTGAATACAATTCACGGTGTGCGCGACGCTTTGGACTTGCGGTAGACATCGACGATGCGCTGCGCTGCGGTAAGATTGGTAAAGATCGCCAGCACCCACAAAGCTGGTGTCATCCACCCAGTGACCAAGCCAATGATGAGCACGACGATGCGTTCCGTGCGTTGGAAGAAGCCTTCTTTGCATTCAATGTTGACGGCTTCGGCGCGGGCGCGCGTATAGCTGACCATCAAGGAGCCGATCAAGGTTGCTGCCAGGAGCAGCACATTCAGCCGACCCTCCGGCGTTGCGCTGTAGAAGAAGACTAACCCAAGCAGTGTAGCTGCCTCTGAATAGCGATCCATGACGCTGTCCAGAAATGCACCGAAGACGGTGACCTGATGGCTGTGTCGCGCCAGCGCGCCATCCAGCGTATCGAAGAGCGCCGCAAAGATAAGCAGCAGCCCGCCGACCAGCAAATTGCCGGTGGCAAGAATAACTGTCACTAGCAAGGTGAGTAGAAAGCCGATCACAGTCAACGCGTTGGGGCTGATGCCAGTCGCTTCCAAACCTCGGGCGATATGGCTGAGTGGGGTGGCAATCCAACCCCGTCCGTATTTTGAAAGCATGGTTGCCTGCCTCTGGAAGCAAAATGGTTTCCCCCTGCGACAGCGGACGCTCCTGGGTGTGGATGCCGGCTTTGCGCACGCAGGGCAGATGGTCTAGTCAAAAGTTATGTTACCCTGTTGACGGTGATGCGTCAAACAGCGTCGGGTTTGCGGGTCTACTTCATGGCTAATGCCCCGTCAGACGTCACGGATTGGTTTTGGCAGGGGATGTGGTATGCAAAGCGCCAGCGCTGCTGGCGCTTTGCATACCACATCCCCTGCTTTGTAACGCGCCTAACGGTGAATGATCGGCATCCACATGGCGCGTGACGAACAGGCCAGGAAGATATCGTGAGCGCTGTAGATGCGCTGCGTGGTCACTACCGGGTCGGTGCTTTGCAACAGCAGAATGGCTTGCGCAAAATCCGACGTGCGCAGTGTGGGGCTGATCGTGAGCGTCAGGGTGGTGGGCAGTGTGTTGGTGATCGAACTCACAGCGGTGACCCAGGGCACTTCCGAGCTCCAGCCCACGTCGTCGCTGGCTGCGGCGGTGGCGGTGGGAAGGAGCGCCTGCGCGCCGGTGCGATCTGTGAGCAGCAGCCCATCCGTCGTGTCGTCACCCAGGAAGAAGCCACCCTGCAGAGCGGCAGTTGCCCCCGGCGCCAGCACCCAAGCCTTAAATTGCTTGCCCGGCACCCCGGCGATGCGCATGGCCTGTTCTTGGGTGGGCAGCGGATCGGTGCATGGATAGTAGGAGGCGGTGACGCTCGTCGGGACTGCGCCGAAGGGCGGCAATTGCACGTTGACGTAGACAGGCACTGCGAAGGGGCTGTTGGCAACGCCGGCGCCGGTGAAAGTGATTGTGCCGGTGTAGCGCTGTCCGGCCTGCAACGTGGCGGTGTCAATCTGATAGGTGATATTGAGCGGCGTGGTGTTGGCGCCCGGCGTCGTCCCCGCTGATGGGCTGACTGTCAGCCAGGCAGCGCTGGATGCGGCCGTGAAGGGCACGGCGTCATTTGTGCTGATATTCTGGAATTTGATCACGCCACTGGCGGTGAAGCCGAAGTAGACGGTTGTCTGCACCTGGCCGGGCGTGGCGCCAAAGACCGGGCCAGAGACGAAGCCGTTGCGGTCAAGGTCGCCAGCGGCAATGTTTTGGCGATCCGTGGTCAGGGCGTAGTCGATGCTGTTCGAGGAAACATGGGCGTCGGGATACCAGCGGATTTTGTTATCGCGGATGATGACGATCTCATCGCGATCATCGCCGTCAACGTCGGCGGCGACGCCAGCGCGCCAGCCACTGTCATCGTCGAGGCGCAGACCATCGATGAAGTCCTGGATGATATCGTCATCGCCGTCGCCGCGCACGATCAGGCGCTTGCAGCTACCGTCGCAGTTGCGCAGCATGATCGCCTCGTCGTCGTCATTGCTGCCCGTGATATCGCCGGCAAAGACAAAGCGCGGGCCAGGGTCGAAGCTATCGCCTTCATCGTTGCTAAGGCTGACGCTGCTGCTATCATATTCCCAGATCAGGAACGAGTCGCCCCCCTTCCCATCGCGAACCGCCAGGACTTCCTGACTGCCGCCGCGGAAGTACTGCCCAAAGGCTACGTCCTTGTAGGGGCGGCTATCACTGCCCCCGGGTCCATCCACCTCGCGGAAATTGGCGTCTGGCTGAAAGACGGTGAACTTACCCTCTTCCTCATCGACAAAAGCCACATCTTCGCCGCCTGACCGATCCAGATTGCCGACGGCGACGCGTTCCCAATTTTCGCCAAAGGTGCGCAACTGATGCACGACCCACGC
>Ga0114938_1001963_pt1 | contig 13486 bp, 9 predicted proteins | sample AshMeaBigSpring_FD_88675 | JGI IMG/M metagenome (GOLD analysis project Ga0114938, IMG submission 88675) | Groundwater microbial communities from Big Spring, Nevada to study Microbial Dark Matter (Phase II) - Ash Meadows Big Spring | ecosystem: Environmental > Aquatic > Deep subsurface >...
GCTTTGGGTAATTGTTAAACGTGTTTAAACAATAAAAGCGGCATGTTTGAGTACATGCGTATGCACATGGACAAATACTTTCCGCACCCCGGTTTTCATTTTGAGCCATACGACCAAGTCAATACTACCCTTTGGCAAAATGCGGCAAACTTTGGAGCAGGCACATTGTTCAATGTAGTGGATAACGGCGGCAACGCAATAGGACTTGCCATCGTCAGTAAATCGGACAACAACATGGAAACCGGCTTTGTAATCACCCTACTCAAGGATGGATTAAAGGGTGTAGATGCCGAAAAGTTTGTAACCAAATACCAATACGGTTACAAGCACAGCGAGCTGAGTACCGATCAGAGTGGTGTAACGGAGTTTTTTTACAAGGAGTTATCGTATGGCAATCAGTCCGAATCTACCATTGTCAATGCCATTTTGCAATACAACCAACTCAAGGCTTTAGGTGGCAATCGTTTACTAGGCGATAATAGCGGAGGCGAAAGTGTAGGGGTTGATTTTGGTGCATTGGCAAACGATATGGGCGCACAAAATGTAACTACCGATTGGGATAAAATGATAAAAGAAGGGGCAGATATGGAAAAGTTGGGTAAAATAGCGAATGGAGAAACCCCTCTTTCAAGCGTAGTTGTACATCTGCCGGATAGCCTTTTTCATTAAATTCCCACTATCGCCATTGGTACGCGTAATAGCAGATGACACATCTGCTTAATCTTTACTTCGAGATGCGCTGGCTAACATCTCAAAGAGCGCATACTTGGTTGGTTTTGACTACAACCAAAAGTAGCAGCGGAGAACGCCAAACTGTGTCGCGGTTTTTTTTTGTATCTACCAACGTATTTCCCTGCATTTGCAGAAGGCACAAGTATGGTACAGCAAATGCCCATTATTTGCCCGATTCGCTTTCGGAAGTACTGTTTTCGGGTGTTTGGGTGGGTTGATAAACGTGTAAAAATGCCCGAATTTCACCAAAGGAAGCCGCTTCGCCAATGCTAGTCTTGATATCTGTAATAGTAAGCGATTCAGCTACAAAAGGCATTAGCAAATCAATTTTTTCTTGACCAATCCATTGTAGTAAGGTCAATTCTTGTTGCTTTATTGCTTGTAATAAATGGCTTTCAATGGTACTAGGAGCCAAATTTCTGGTTTGTGCAATGCTATCGCAGCTATTTCCTTCTAAAAATAGTTGTAAGCTCAATTTGTAAGAGGCTGTCTTGGCTGTTTTTGGTGTGGCATGAGGCTCCGCTTTTTTGGCTGAGGCTGTATTTTTTTCATGCATCAAACTTGGCAACTGCTGCTGCTGACAATAGTTTTGGATAATGCCAATAAATTGTTGACCGTATTTTTGCACTTTAACATTTCCAAAGCCAATGATGTGTATCAAATCTTCGGGGCTAAGTGGTAAATACCGCACCATTTCTACCAAACTATTGGTGCCCGCAATTAAATAGATGGGGAGGTCTTCCTGTTCAGCAAGTTGATCACGCATTTCTTTTAGGGCAGCAAACAATGCGGGGTGCGCCACTTGTATAGGGGCGGAATGGTTATTTTTGGCATAGGCATTGGCCGAAAATGTGGGCACCTGAAACTGGTTTTTTTCTTGTTGTAGCATTTCACAATGCAAGCCGTACATACAAGCCTTGAGCAAATGATTTTTTTGAGCAAGGTGCGTAAAAATATCTTTTATGCTTTCATTATAAGCAGTAGCCACCGAGCGACTATCGGTAGAAGCGGGCGATTGGTTTAGAAGCAATAATAGCTGTTGGGTTTGATCGGCAAAATAGGTAGCACCTGCTATTACCCGATCTTGTAAGGCAGCATTATTTTCGGGCAAAATAGTGGTATTGCTACTAGCAAGTTGCGTTAGTTGAAGTGCAAACTTTTGCCCTGTTTGCTGCAAATGAGCCATGGTTTCTTGAATTTGCTGCACATAAGGTATGGTGCTATCGTTAAAAGCAGTTGGGTGGTCGGTAACCAATTGTTTCCATTCCAAAACACTCGCATCAATAACAGAGAAGTCGAATAGGTTGATGAGCAAATTGAGTTGGTAGTTGTATTTTCCTTGATGTAAAACGGCATCTGCCTGAGCATTTGCAAGCTTTTGTTGAGCAAATTGGGCAATTCTTTCATCGTTATGGAGGCTATGTTGGTTGATTTTGCTTAGCAAAACAATGCCTTCCAAACTTGTACAGCGGCTCAGTGCTACATATACCTGACCCGGTGCAAAGGCCGCCCCGGCATCAATAACAGCTTTTTCAAAAGTAAGTCCCTGACTCTTGTGAATGGTAATTGCCCAAGCAAGCCGCAAAGGGAATTGGGTAAATGAGCCTACTTCTTCCTCTTCCAACTTTTGTGTTGTAGGATTGAGCGTGTATTTAATATTGCGCCATTTTTCTTTTTCAACGAGTATTTCGGTGGTCTCGCCCTCGCATTGCACAAAAATGGCTCCGTCGTCGATTCGACTGACTGTTCCAATTTTCCCATTGTAATACCGCCTAACTTTTTCAACATCATTTTTGATGAACATCACCTGAGCACCCTCTTTCAAGCGTAGTTGTACATCTGCCGGATAGGCTTTTTCATTAAATTCTCCTTCTATGGTAGCTTTAAATGCAACATCGGGCTTACTGATGCGTTGCAAAGCTTCTTCATTAATGATATCTGCTTTTTTGTTGTGTGTAGTTAGGGTGATGTAACCCACTTTTTTGTGTGGCTGAAAGTTGGGTTGGTACTGTTGGTGCAGCAATTCAAGCGTAGCAGCGTTTAAAGTGTTGTTGCGTACTTGATTTAAGATATTGATAAATGTGCTATCTGTTTGTCTGTATATTTTGTCCAGTTCTATGTATGCAGCAGGAAAGGTTTGCATGACTTTACTGTCAAAAAAGTAAGGACTTTTGTAAAATCGGTTCAGCAGTTGCCATTCTTCATCGGGAATAACGGGTGGCAATTGGTGCATATCGCCAATAAACAGCAATTGTACGCCACCAAAAGGTTCTTGGTATCTTTTTCTGATGCTTCGCAAAATGGTATCAATCGCATCAAGTGTATCGCAGCGCACCATGCTTATTTCATCAATTACTAGCAGTTCTAATTGCTGCAATACCTTTCGTTGGTTGTTGTTCATGCGCATCTTACCCAAAAGGCTATGACGCGGGTTAAAGTAGTCTTGATTGCCAAAAAGGCCAATGTTTTCAGGCAGAAAGGGGCCAAATGGTAATTGAAAAAAAGAATGAATGGTTACGCCCCCTGCGTTGATGGCGGCAACTCCTGTAGGGGCTACAACGGCTATTTGTTGAAGGCAATGGTTGCGGATGTATTTTAAAAAAGTGGTTTTACCGGTGCCCGCCTTGCCTGTTAAAAAAACCGATTGATTGGTGTGTTGGATAAAATTAGCCGCCAATTGAAAATTGGTATTGGAAGTGTCTGTTTGGGTCATAAGCTATAATAATGCTAAATTACCGAACAACCGGCATTTGTAGCAAGTTGGTTGCATAATTGATAGAAAGTGCACATGCTTTCGTTTCCTTTTGCTTGCGATAAGCACCATATTACTGCAGCCTGCTGCAATAAACAAAGCAACAGGCTGGCAGAATAAGGGGAACGTTTATGCTTTTTGTTTGCTGCCTAAAAGCAATAATTCATTTACTTGTATCTCGGTGGAGTATCGCTTAATGCCTTCTTTATCTGTGTAGTTTTTATTCACCAATTTGCCCTCTATAGCTACTTCATTGCCTTTTTGTAAGTATTTTTCTGCTATTTCCGCAACCTTACCCCAAGCTACAAGGCTGTGCCATTGTGTTTCGGTTATTTTTTCGCCCTTGGCATTTCTGTATGATTCACTCGTGGCAATACTAAATCGCGCCATCTTTTTATTGTCAGATAGTTGTTTGATTTCAGGAATATTGCCTAAATGGCCAATTAATTGCACTTTGTTTTTTAATGCGTACATGATTTTTTTATTTGTGTGCACGGCTTGGTATTGATAAGCCGAACACGGGTGATACATTTTGTTATTTCAATTGATGCCGGGCCCGTGGCTTCAACGATACAAAGGTGATAGTTGATGTAACGATTAATCGGTATCTAATCATTTGTAGACGAATGTAACCGTTTGTAAACGCTTGTACATAATTGATAAATAAGTATCTTTCAATCTTGAAAAGAGCGAAATATGCCCATCAATAATGAAATAAAAACCTGTTTGTTTTGCCAAAAAAATATTCGCGGCCGCGCCGATAAAAAATTTTGTGACGATGGCTGTAGAAATAGCTACAACAACCAACTGAAAGCACCTGATAACAATTACATACGCAACATCAACAATGCATTGCTTAAAAATCGACGGATATTACAAGATTTGTTACCTATAACAGAGGAAATGGGCAAATGCACCAAACAACAGTTGCTTGTAGCAGGCTATGTATTTAAATACCACACACACCAATACACCAACAAAAAAGGAAACGTGTACTTTTTTTGTTACGATTATGGGTATTTATCTCTCGAAAACGATTGGTTTTTGATAGTAAAAAGAAAAGAGTCTTAATTTTTTCGAAATTGCAATAGCAAAATGTAAATGTTTATGGATTATTAACGATAAATAGCGAATTTTGCAAGCCTGCATGCCTTGCAGGATACTTATTTATAATTTTATTGGAATGACAGAAACACTTAAAACCGCTACACAGCCCACTTTAACTGCCAAAGATTTTGCAACCGATCAGGAAGTGCGTTGGTGTCCTGGTTGCGGCGACTATAGCATATTAGCGCAAGTGCAAAAAATTATGCCCACTATTGGCGTACCTAAAGAAGACATTGTAATTATTAGTGGTATTGGATGTAGCAGCCGTTTTCCTTACTACATGAATACCTATGGTATGCATAGCATTCACGGAAGGGCTACCGCTGTAGCAAGCGGACTTAAAGCTAGCCGCCCCGAACTGAGCGTTTGGATTGTTACAGGCGATGGCGATGGCCTAAGCATAGGCGGTAATCATACCATTCATTTGTTGAGACGCAATTTTGACGTGAACATCATGTTGTTCAACAACCAAATTTATGGGCTTACCAAAGGGCAATATTCTCCAACTTCAGAAATTAATAAAATTACTAAGAGCACGCCTGTTGGTAGTATCGACCACCCTTTCAACCCCCTAGCCTTAGCAATGGGTGCAGATGCCACATTTATTGCTCGTAGCATGGATAGAGATCCCAAGCATTTACAAAGTATGCTTTTGCGTAGTCACCAACACAAAGGTGCCTCCTTCTTAGAAATCTATCAAAACTGTAACATCTTCAACGATGGTGCATTTGAGGTATTTACCGAAAAATCTTCTAAAGCCAATGAAGTTGTATTTTTAGAACATGGCAAACCGCTTTTGTTTGGAGCCAATAACAACAAAGGCATTAAACTAGACGGATTTAAACCCGTGGTTGTAGAATTGACCGATGAGGTAAGTGCAGACGATTTATGGATCCACGATGAAAATGATTTTTACAAGGCTCAGATTTTGGTAAGAATGTTCGACGATCCACGCGTGGAAGGCCATTTTCCACGACCATTTGGTGTTTTTTACGAAGCTAATCGCCCTTGCTACGAAGATATCATGGCAGCACAAATTGACAATGCCATTGCTACTAAAGGAACGGGTAATTTGGACAAATTATTACGCGGTAAGGAAGTGTGGGAAATTGAATAGAAGCCAAAAATACATTGGTTGATAATAAAACTGCAAGTGGAGCAAAGTAATTTGTTCCACTTTTTTATTGTCTTGTGGTATTGCACTTTGCTACTGATTAGTAACGGTGTAGAAGTTTTTGGTTTTGTATGTGGTAGTAGCCAAGCGGCTGATTGTTAAATGAAATGAAGCCATTTTTAGTAAAAAGTATTGTCCTAAAATGCACATCATGAATTAGTTGAAATGCCTGTCAAGTTGTAATAGTCATCAAATGCAAAAGCCCCATTTGAAATGAATCAAACGGGGCTTTATAGCTAAACTAAGTATATCCTAAAGATGCGGAAAGGCTTATCTTAAGAACAACATTTCGCGGTATTTAGGTAAAGTCCACAAATCGTCGTCTACTAAACCTTCCAATTTATCTACATGGTAACGAATTTCGTCGAAGAAAGTTTCTTTGATGCGGCTGCAATAAGCAATTGCTTTTTCGCGAGTATCGCTCAAGTTGTTAACTTGTTTTCTTTCTTCTACCATTTCGTAGGTTTTGGTATATACCACTTGAATGTGGTTGCTCACCTGAGTAAGTATAGCCAATTGACTAGCATAAGCGCTTTCTGGTAAACCAGCTGCTTTTAAGCCATTGATATTTGCTAACAAATCATTTTGGTATTTAACCGCTACCGGAATGATGTGGTTCAAAGCTAAATCGCCCATGATGCGAGCTTCAATTTGAACTTTCTTGATGTATTTTTCAAGTTCAATTTCGTGTCTTGCTTCTAATTCAGAGTGTGTGTATACACTGTTAGCAGCGTATAAAGCTTTTGCTTTTTCAGTAACCATTGCATCTAAAGCAAGTGGCGTGGTTGGTACATTTTGCAATCCACGACGAGCTGCTTCTTCATGCCATTCTTGACTGTAACCATCACCTTCAAACAACACTTTTTTGCTTTCAACTATGTAACGTTGTAAAGTGTGCATGATAGCAATTTCTTTCTTCTCACCGCTTTCAATTAAGCCATCAACATCTTTCTTGAATGTTTTCAATGTTTCTGCAACAATTACATTCAATACAGTCATTGGGCTAGCGCAGTTAGCAGAAGAACCTACAGCGCGGAACTCAAATTTATTACCTGTGAAGGCAAAAGGTGAAGTTCTGTTTCTATCGGTATTGTCCAATAACAATTCAGGAATAGAACGGTGAATATCCAATTTCAAGATAGCTTCATCTTGCTCATCAAATTTACCACCTACTCTTGTTTCAATTTCATCTAAAACTTTAGCTAAATATTGACCCAAGAATACAGAAATGATAGCAGGAGGGGCTTCATTAGCACCTAAACGGTGGTCGTTAGAGGCAGAAGCAATAGAAGCTCTTAATAAGTCAGCATAGTCATGAACCGCTTTGATAGTATTTACAAAGAAGGTCAAGAACATCAAATTGGTTTTTGGTGTTTTACCAGGGCTCAATAAGTTAACACCGGTATCTGTAGCCAAGCTCCAGTTGTTGTGTTTACCGTTACCATTGATGCCGGCAAATGGTTTTTCGTGAACCAATACGCGCAATTTGTGACGACGTGCAACACGATCCATAATGTCCATCAACAATGAGTTGTGGTCTACGGCAACGCTTACTTCTTCAAAAATTGGAGCACACTCAAATTGAGCAGGAGCAACCTCATTGTGACGAGTACGAAGTGGAATACCTAATTTGTAACATTCTGTTTCAAAATCGCGCATGAAAGCGTAAGTTCTTTCAGGAATTGAACCAAAATAATGATCTTCCAATTGCTGACCTTTCGCTGGAGATGCACCAAATACGGTACGGCCAGACTGTACTAGGTCAGGACGCGCATTTGCTAACGCTTCGTCAATTACAAAGTATTCTTGCTCCCAACCCAAAGTTGCAGTTACTTTGGTTACATTTTTATCAAAATAATGAGCAACATCTACCGCTGCATTATTCAAAGCTTCCAATGCTTTTAACAATGGTGCTTTATAGTCTAAGCTTTCGCCAGTATAAGAAATGAAGATTGTTGGAATGCACAAAGTTTTACCTTGTCCAATTTCCATGATAAAGGCGGGAGAAGAAGGATCCCAAGCGGTATAACCTCTTGCTTCAAAAGTTGCACGCAAACCACCATTTGGAAATGAAGAAGCATCGGGTTCTTGTTGAATCAAAGCACTTCCATCAAATTCTTCAATAGCGGTGCCATCACTTTTCAAGGTAAAGAAGCTATCGTGTTTTTCAGCAGTAGTGCCTGTTAATGGTTGAAACCAGTGCGTATAGTGGGTAACGCCTTTGCTTTCGGCCCAAGCTCTGATACCATTAGAAATAGCGTTTGCTGAAGAACGGTCAATTTTTTTACCACCTTTAATGCTCGCTGCAAGGCTTTTATAAGCTTCGTCAGTTAAATACTGACGGGCAGTAGCAAGTGTAAAAACATTTTCGCCAAATATACCGGTGATTTTGGTGGTACTGGCCTGAGCAACCTCGTTGGGTTCGCTCGTCAAATTGTTAATTGCTTGAAAACGTAATGACATATTTTTAAGATTTAGCTGTACAAATAAACGCATTTTTCAATGAAAATGCAACAAAAATTTTACAATATCCAAAAAAAAGCCCAAAAAAAATATTTTATTCAACATATATCTATTTTTAATGGATAAAGAAACTTTCTTGTTTTTACAATGTTTTGATATCTATTTGTTTGTTATTGTTTTTTTCATTCAAACACCCATTATGTTGCTGATTATGAAGGTAGTAAAGCATGGATAATGCATTGAGTTTTGGCAGTGTGGTAAGTTTGTCAATTATTGCCGATGATGCTTTTTTACACCTTTTCACTTGGATTTGAGTAGTAATATATTTTTCTGCGTTATTTGTTGTTGTAGTGTGCTCAATTTTGACAAAGGATTTTTTTACGTTCTTACTAAACAAGGCTTTCTTACATTTGCCCCGCCAATTGTTTGAGTGGTCAATGTAGCATATAGAGTGTAGGCATAGCCACTTAGTTACCGTCAACGAACGAATACAATACCAATAATGGAAATTACAGCAAAAACAGCACAACAACTTCGATTAACGGAGGAAGAATTTGAGTTAATAAAATCAAAGTTGGGTCGTACACCCAATTTTACAGAATTGTGCAGCTTCAGCGCTATGTGGAGCGAGCATTGCAGTTATAAAAACTCTATTAAGTGGCTTAAAACTTTACCACGCGAAGGGGGAAAACTATTAGTAGCTGCCGGCGAAGAAAATGCAGGCTTAATGGATATGGGGAATGGAGTGGGTGTTGTTTTCAAAATTGAAAGCCACAACCACCCAAGTGCGTTAGAGCCGTTCCAAGGTGCCGCTACAGGTGTCGGAGGGATACAGCGCGATATTTTTACAATGGGTGCACGTCCTATTGCTTCGCTCAACAGTTTGCGTTTTGGCAATTTGAAAGATAAAAAAACACAACACTTATTAGCCGGTGTTGTACACGGAATAGGGCATTATGGCAACTGTTTTGGAGTACCTACCGTAGGGGGCGAAGTTTATTTTGAAGAGTGCTATCATACCAATCCACTTGTTAATGCAATGAGTGTGGGTATTATGGAAGCCAAAAAAATGATAAGTGCTACTGCAAAAGGCGTAGGCAATCCGGTGTTTTTTGTAGGTAGTGCCACGGGTAAAGATGGTATTGGTGGAGCTAGCTTTGCAAGTGCTGATATTACCAAAGAAAGTGTTCAGGAATTACCGGCGGTACAAGTAGGGGATCCATTTCAAGAGAAAAAGTTGTTAGAAGCATGCCTTGAATTGATTGAAACAGATGCTATTGTGGGCATGCAAGACATGGGGGCAGCCGGTATTATTTGTTCAACAGCCGAAATGAGTGCCAAAGGAGGCGTGGGAATGCGCATCGATTTAGAAAAAGTGCCCACCCGTCAGCAAGATATGAAAGCATGGGAATTGTTGTTGAGCGAAAGCCAAGAGCGCATGTTGATAGTGGTAGAAAAAGGGAAAGAAAAACAAGTACTCGATATATTTGAAAAATGGGATTTGAGTGCAAGCAATATTGGAGAGGTTACTGAAGACGGTTTGTTAAATTTCTATATGCATGGTCAGCTAGAAGCGTCTATCCCTGCTTATGAATTGGTATTGGGAGGCGGCGCACCACAATACGATAGAGCGTATACCGAACCTGCTTATTTTGAGAAAATAAAGGCGTTCAATATCAATCACGTTGAAGATATTGATAACATTAAAGCTATTGCCGAAAAATTAATACAATTGCCCAATATTGCTAGCAAGCGATGGATTTATACGCAATACGATAGCATGGTTGGAGCCGCCAATGTAGGCACAAACGCGCCAAGCGATGCGGCTATTGTATTGGCCAAAGGAACTGGTAAAGCCTTAGCCATGACAGTTGATTGCAATAGCAAGTATGTATATGCCAATCCGTATGTTGGAGGTATGATTGCCGTTGCCGAAGCTGCACGCAATATTGTATGTAGCGGTGGCGAGCCATTAGGCGTTACCAACTGTTTAAACTTTGGTAATCCCTACGATCCGGAAGTATATTATCAATTTGTTCAGGCGGTGAAGGGAATGGGCGATGCATGTCGCAAATTCAATACCCCAGTTACTGGCGGAAACGTAAGTTTTTATAACCAAAACCCCGATGGCCCTGTTTATCCTACGCCTACTATTGGAATGGTAGGGGTGTTAGATAATGTAGACAATAAAATGACGCTTTGCTTCAAATCGGCCGGTGATTGCATCGTATTACTAGGAACACCTAAAAACGATATTGGCTCATCCGAGTATGTACATAAAATTATTTCTATAGAGCACAGTCCTGCACCTGCATTTGACTTAGAGGAAGAAGCAGCTTTACAAGCGTTCGTTGCACAACTCATACAACAAAAACAAGTTGTTTCGGCACACGATATCAGCGAAGGTGGTTTGGCCATCACGTTGCTAGAGAGTGGTTTTCAACATCATTTAGGTTTTGAGGTAGCGGCCAATTTACCTATACGTACCGATGCCTTTTGGTTTGGCGAAGCCCAAAGCCGTGTAGTAGTAAGCGTTCAGCCCCAACAATTGCAGACGGTATTGAATGCAGCACAAGCAGCAGGTATTACAGCAACCCAACTTGGGGTGGTGACCGATGGCGCTATACAAGTAAACCAAGAAAATTGGGGTAACATCGCCGATTGGAAAAACAAATACGATACTGCCATAGAAAAATTGTTAAATTAACACAATGCAAACTTCTGCCTATATTATGGTTACCGGAGCTGCCGGCTTTATCGGTAGCTGTATGGTGCAATATTTAAACGAACAAGGATATACCAATTTGATTTTGGTGGACGACTTTGGGGTAGAACAAAAAAGGAAAAATTGGGAAAATAAGCAGTTTGCTGCCATTGTAGAAAGGCACAGCGTATTCAATTGGCTGTTGCGGAATGATTCGCCAATTGCTTGTTTGATACATCTTGGCGCACGTACCGATACTACCGAATTTGATTATGCAGTGCATCAAAAACTAAATGTTGCTTTTTCACAAAGTATTTGGCGACATTGTGCCGCAGCAGGTATCCCGCTCATTTACGCATCTTCGGCGGCTACCTACGGCGATGGTGCGCTTGGGTATAATGATAATCACGAGGTAGTAGAAGCGTTGCAACCTTTAAATCCGTACGGCGTAAGTAAAAACGAGTTTGATAAGTGGGCAATACAACAAGCAGTACAGCCGCCTTTTTGGGCGGGATTGAAATTTTTTAATGTATACGGCCCCAACGAATACCACAAAGCAAGAATGGCAAGCGTCATTTTTCATTCTGTTCAGCAAATTAAAAAGGAAGGAATGGTACGCTTGTTTAAAAGCCACAAAGATGGATTTGCCGACGGGCAACAATTGCGCGATTTTGTGTATGTGAAAGATGTGGTGAAAGTTATCGCTTGGATGATGCATGTGCAAGCATCGGGGGCAAGTGGAGGTGTGGCAAATTGTGTATCAGGCTTATACAACCTTGGTACCGGGGAAGCACGCAGTTTTTACGATTTGGCAAAAGCAACCTTTTCGGCATTGCACTTGCCTAGCCAAATATCTTTTATCGATATGCCTATGGATATTCGTGATAAATACCAATACTTTACCGAAGCCAATATGCAAAAACTTCGGGAAGCAGGTTATACCGCCAAGTTTTATTCGTTAGAAGAAGGAGTGACCGATTATGTAAGCAACTATTTATATGCCGCCAAAATTTGGTAACTTCTTTTGGTTGTTTTTAATCGGTTTTACCTGTCATTGTTCCCAAAAATGTAAAAACATATGGATAATAAAATTGCCATTATCGGTGGCGGTAACTTAGGAACCGCAATCGCAGAGGGATTGATTAATAGTGGTTTTGTTTTGCCAAACCAATTAATGGTTACCAAACGTAACCCTAAAACACTAGTTGCCCTTAAAGAAAAAGGAGTGTTGGTTGGTAACGACAATGTTGCTGCAGTTGACTTTGCCAACTATGTTATTTTGGCCATCAAACCGTTTCAAATAAAAGAGGTATTGGAGCAATTGAAACCCTATTTACATGCAGAAAAACATATCTTGGTGAGCGTGGTTACAGGCGTGTGGATGCAAGATATTCAAAACATAGTAGGCGCCAATTTTCCCATATTCAGAGCAATGCCTAACACCGCAATTGCTATTGCGCAAAGCATGACTTGTATTTGTGGCATCAATAATACGACCGAACAAGTAGCCTATTTAGAAGCCCTATTCAATCAGCTAGGCAAAACGGTGGTGATTGAAGAAAAATTAATGGATGCTGCTACCGTGCTAGCTGCTAGTGGTACTGCTTTTGCATTACGGTACATCCGAGCCGATATTCAAGCAGGCATAGAAATTGGTTTTAGTGCCTCGGTGGCATCGCTCATAGCAGCACAAACCGTAAAAGGTGCAGCGGAACTGCTTTTACAACGCAATACCCACCCCGAACAAGAAATAGACAAAGTAACTACTCCTAAGGGATGCACTATTGCAGGCTTGAACGAAATGGAGCACCAAGGTTTTAGTTCCTCCTTAATTAAAGGTATTGTAGCAAGCTACAAGAAAATTATTGGCGGCATGTAGTAGGTAGCTCGCTTGTTGCAAAGGTTTAATGTGCTATGCAGGTCACGGTGCAGGTGCTTCCATAAGCCTACGCTTGCAAAATGGGCGGGGTGTTACATATGTCGCAATATGGATGTATATTCGTCATAAAACATTGTGATAGCACATGAAATCGAAATATGTAAATCCATTTACCGATTTTGGATTTAAAAAAATTTTTGGCGAGGAAGCTAGTAAACCCTTGCTCATTGACTTTTTAAATTGTCTGTTACCTCCGCACAACAAAATTGTAACCCTTCATTTTAAAAATACGGAGCAGTTAGGTATAACCGAAACCGACAGAAAAGCTATTTACGATATTTATTGCGAAAATGAACGCGGAGAAAAATTTATTGTAGAGCTACAAAAAGCAAAACAAAATTTCTTTAAAGAAAGAACCATCTATTATTCCACTTTCCCCATTCGGGAACAAGCTGAAAAAGGCGAATGGAATTATCAATTGAAAGCGGTTTATTGTGTGGGCATTTTGGATTTTAAGTTTGATGATTACGATACCGAAATCGAAAAAAATGAAGTTGTACACACCATCCAATTGAAAAACCAACATGGGAAAACCTTTTATAGCAAGTTGACCTATATTTATTTGGAAATGCCCAATTTCCGTTTCTTAGATACTGAATTAGCTACTAGATTGGA